>Ga0206130_10006881_pt1 | contig 12815 bp, 11 predicted proteins | sample Helgoland_Spring_9_FD_148637 | JGI IMG/M metagenome (GOLD analysis project Ga0206130, IMG submission 148637) | Pelagic subsurface seawater microbial communities from Kabeltonne, Helgoland, North Sea - Helgoland_Spring_Bloom_20160512_1 | ecosystem: Environmental > Aquatic > Marine > Epipelagic ... | reverse complement strand
ATCACATTAAATAATATTTTTTTTAAGTATAAAGATTCGGATAATTATGTTTTAAATAATTTTTCGTGTTCTATTAAAAAAGGTGATAGAGTTTTAATAATAGGTGAATCCGGTAAAGGAAAGTCTACTTTATTAGATATTATTGCGGGGTTTAATAATGATTTCAAGGGTGAAATATTAATAGATGGCATGCCCTTAAATAATTTGCCGAGTTGGAGAAAAAAAATAGGATATCTTTCACAATCTTTTTTTATTCTTGATGATACTATTTTAAATAATATCATTCTTAATAACGAATACCAAGAAGATCGATTAAAGTCAGTAATTGATATTTGTGGTTTAGCTAATGTCATTGATAATCAAAATGAAGGTATTAATACTAAGTTAGGAGAAAGGGGTAGCTTTCTTTCTGGAGGAGAAAGACAAAGAATTGGACTAGCAAGGGCTATTTATAACAAACCAGAGGTTTTAGTATTAGATGAGCCCACTTCATCATTAGATGAAAAAACAGCACATAATTTTATTTCTTCTATTATGAATATAGATTATGATTGTACAATTTTGATGGTATCACATAACGAAAGTTTTATCACATTTTTTAATCAAATCATCAGACTTAGCTAAATTTAAATAAAAGACAAGATTATGATACCATATGGCAGACAAAATATAAACGAAGAAGACATTGAGTCAGTAGTAAATGTCTTAAAATCTGATTTTTTAACACAAGGCCCCATTACACCCAAATTTGAAAATCACATAGCTAAATATTGTGGTGTAACACACGCCTTAGCTGTTGTTAATGCTACAGCTGCACTTCATATTTCTTGCTTAGCTTTAGAGGTAGGACCAGGAGATATTGTTTGGACATCTCCAATTTCTTTTGTTGCCTCAGCGAATTGTGCAATTTATTGCGGAGCTACAATTGACTTTGTTGATATTGATTCTAGGACTTATAATATGTCAGTCGAATTTTTAGAAGAAAAACTAATTGAAGCTAAAAAAATCGGAAAGCTGCCTAAAGTTGTTATACCTGTTCATTTGGCGGGCCAGTCATGTGATATGGAAAAAATAAAGACTTTGTCTAATGAATATGGTTTTAAAATCATAGAAGATGCCTCTCATGCTATTGGTGGGAGTTACAAAAATGAAAAAATCGGAAATTGTAAATATTCAGACATAACGGTTTTTAGTTTTCATCCTGTAAAAATAATTACTACTTGTGAAGGGGGAGTCTGCACAACGAATGATCAAAATATTTATAATAAACTATATAAATTAAGAAGCCATGGAATTGTAAGAAATCAAAATGAATTGGAGTTTAAATCAGATGGACTTTGGTATTATGAACAGGTTGAATTAGGCTATAACTTCAGACTTAATGATTTACAAGCAGCACTTGGTATCAATCAATTAAAAAGGATTGATAAATTTGTAGAAGAAAGAAACAATTTAGCAAATAGGTATAATGAATTACTTAGAGATAAAAAAGATTTAATAATTCCTTATCAAGATCAAAAAACATTAAGTTCATTTCATTTATATGTAATCAGAGTAAAACAGAACGAGGGGCAAGATAGAAAAACACTTTTTGAAAAATTTAGAAACTCAGGAATTTTTGTAAATGTACATTATATACCAATTTACAGGCATCCTTACTATAAGAAGATGTTTAATGAAGATGATTTTCCTAATGCAGAAAAGTATTATTCAGAAGCAATTTCATTACCAATATTCCCCGGCTTAAGTAATATACAAATGGATGAAATCATTAAAATTATAGATACCCCAGCAAACTTTCAAAATATTTTTTAAAATTAAACACTAAAACAGTCATCATGAAAAATAAATTTAAAACTGAACAAGAAAAGTTTTGGGCAGAAGAGTTTGGAAATGATTACATTAAAAGGAATATTGCTTTCAACTATTAGTTTCAAAATAACTTGAAACATTTTTGAGTTTAGCTTCAAAACATATAGAGTTATTTAAAGTAACAATTGATGGGGACTCTGATACCTTGAAAGAATTAAATATAGTTCACTTTCTAACATATCCTTTAAATAGAATAGTTAAATTGTGAGTAAAGAAAATCGCATGATTTTAAGTTCATGGGCAGATTATGAAATTTAAATAATACAAAAACTTATTTAGTAATGAGATACTGTAAAGCTTGTTTGTTTCCAGAAACAAAACCTGATTTATTTTTTAATGACCAAGGAGTTTGTTCTGCTTGCGTTTCTTCAATTCAAAAGAAAACTGAAATTGATTGGAATAATAGAGAAAAAGAGTTTTTTGAAATTATAAATAAGTATAAAAAGCAACCAAATGAAATTGGATATGATTGTTTAATTCCTGTAAGTGGTGGAAAAGACAGTACATATCAAGCTTATTTTATGAAAGAAGTTTGTGGCCTTAATCCGCTGTGCGTCTGTTTTGAAACTACTAGTATTACTGAATTAGGACAGCAAAATCTTGATAATATATCAAAAATGGGAATTGATGTAATTTATTTTAAAAAAAATTACGAAGTATATAAAACCATGGTTATTGAGGGGTTTAAGAGGGTTGGTGATGAAATGTGGCCAAATCATATAGGAATTTTCACAATCCCTGTAAACATAGCTGTAAAATTTAATATTCCACTAATAATATGGGGAGAAAACCCGCAACAAGAATATGGGGGTCCTTTAGAAGCTGTAGAGAATAAATATCTTAATAGAAAATGGCTTGAAGAGTTTGGAGGATTAATTGGAAATCGAATTCAAGATATGATTGGAATTAATGGGCTTACAGAAAAAGATCTTACTCCATATTTTTACCCTTCAGATGAAGAAATTGAAAAGGTTGGCGTTGTAGGCCTATTTCTAGGTCATTATTTCTTTTGGGATGCTAAAAAACAATTAGAAATAGTTAAAAAGCATGGTTTTTCTGTTAAAGAAGATGGTCCAGTAGAGGGGACTTATACAAATTATGAAAATCTAGATGAAAAAATGCACGGCCTTCATGACTATTTAAAATATGTTAAATATGGATTTGGACGCGCCACAGATCACGCCTGCATCGATATTAGAAACAACAGAATTATAAGAGATGAAGGACTTAAACTAGTTAAAAAGTATGATGGTAAATATCCACATAATTCGATTAATGAATTTGTTAAATATTCAGGAATGACAAAACCAGAAGTTGACTCTATTATTGATTCTTTCACAAATTCTATGTTGTTTGAAAAAGACCAAAATGAAAATTTTAAAAGAGACTCTCACGGAAATCTAATCAGAATTTTTGATTTTCAATAAAAACATCTAATGGTAGTAATTATTGATTACGGAATGGGCAATGTTTCTTCAGTTGAAAAAGCACTAAATTTTTTAAATATTAAAAATGTAATATCAAATGATGAAAATATAATAAAAAATTCAAGCGCAATTTTACTTCCTGGAGTTGGATCATTCTCTCAAGGGATGAATAATTTAGTAGAACTAAACTTAGTTGATTTATTAACTGATGAAGTTGTAAATAAGAAAAAACCATTTTTAGGAATTTGTTTAGGAATGCAACTTATTTTTGAAAAAGGGAATGAGCCATATAGATGTAATGGATTGGGATGGATAAAAGGCGAAGTAAAAAAATTAGATTTAGATGGCCTTAAAATCCCCCATATGGGTTGGAACGATATAGAAGTTCATAACAATAAATATTATGGTAAAAACAATAATTTTGATTTTTACTTCATTCACAGCTATCATGTTTTGCCGAATTTTAAATCAGAAATAGCGGCAACTGTTAATTATGGAATTGACATAGTTGCCAGTATTCAGAAGGACAATATTTTCGCCACTCAATTTCATCCTGAAAAAAGTCAACAGTCAGGACTATGTTTATTAAAAGAATTTTTTGAAACTATATGCTGAAAAATAGAATCATTCCTATTTTAACCTTTAATGGATTAGGATTGGTAAAGACAAAGGGCTTTAAAAACCCAAGAATGGTAGGTAATCCAGTGCAAACCGCAAGGGTATTCAACAGCAGAGGTGTAGATGAATTAATTTTCTTAGACATATATGCTACCAAGCAGAGCCGTAAGATTAATTTGAGTTTAGTTAAGGAGGTGATTAAAGAGTGCTATATGCCTGTTTCTATTGGCGGAGGAATACAAACTATTGATCAAATAAATGATTTATTAAAAATAGGGGCTGACAAAGTTGTTATTAAATCCAAAGCCTTGACTGATAAAAAATTTCTTAAAGAGGCTATAAATTTTTTTGGAAGCCAATGTATCTGTATTTCGGTTGACGTTCTTTTTGTTAATAATAATTATTTAATTTATAATGATTTAGGCCTTAAAATATCTTTAGAGGAGTTTATTACAGAGATGAGTTTAATTAATGCTGGTGAACTTTTAGTAAATAGTGTAAATAACGACGGGGTTATGAATGGCTTTGACATTGATTTAATAAATAAAGTTGAACAAATGACTACTATACCAGTTATTGCGGCAGGTGGTGGGGGGGAACCAGAACATTATTCTACGCTATTCAACAAAACAAAAATAAATGCAGTAGCTTCATCTAGTATTTTTCATTTTACTCAATATACCCCGCTAGATATAAAAAATGAATTAAAGAAATTTAATTTTCCGGTTAGAACCTAAAAAATGAAAAGAATTGCAATTATTCCCGCCAGAGGAGGCAGTAAAAGAATTCCAAGAAAAAATATAAAATATTTTTGTGGAAAGCCAATTATTGCTTATTCGATAGAAGCAGCATTAAAGTCAAATCTATTTGATAAAGTTATAGTTTCAACCGATGATCAGGAAATTGCAGAAATAGCTGTAAAATACGGCTCAAAAGTTCCTTTTTTTCGCTCCAAAGAATCATCAGGTGATTTCTCCTCCACTTTTGATGTGCTTAAAGAAGTATTAGGAGAGCTTAAATCATTTGACGAGGATTATGATTATATATGTTGTATATATCCTTGTGCGCCTCTTATTTCGACAAAAAACCTTCTTTTAAGCTACAATCTATTGATTGAAAATAAATTTGACTCTGTTTTTCCAATATTGCCATTCAGTGTTCCTATTCAAAGAGCTTTAACCTACAGAGAAAATAAAGTAGATTTTTTAAAGAGAGATTACAGTTTATCACGCTCACAAGACTTGGAAAAAAATTATCATGATGCAGGCCAATTTTATTGGCTAAAAACACAAATTTGCTTAGATAAAATGAAAATAATTACTGATAATTCAGGAGGTATTATTATCTCTGAATTTGAAGGACAAGATATTGATAACGAAATAGATTGGAAATTAGCTGAATTAAAATATGAATTATTACAAAGCGCTAAATAATCAGATTCATACAATCGGCAACTATTCTATAGTTCCTATACGTTATCAAGATAGATTTGAGATAATGAAATGGAGAAATGAGCAAATATATCATCTTAGACAAAAAGAATTTTTGACTAAGGACTGTCAAGAAAAATATTTTACCGAAGTTATTCCAAACCTATTTAAAACAGAATACCCTGATCAATTGTTGTTTTCTTTTTTAAAAAACAACTACTGCATTGGATATGGAGGCTTAGTTAAAATTAATTGGTTAGATAAAAACGCAGAAATTTCATTTTTAATGAACACTGAATTAGAAAAAATTTACTTTGAAAAATATTGGACTGTATTTCTTGAATTAATTCAACAGATAGCTTTTGAAGAAATTTTTTTACATAAAATTTATACTTATGCTTATGACTTAAGGACTCAATTGTATCCTATTCTTTTAAAGGCTAATTATTCAGAAGAAGCAAGATTAAAAGAACACTGCTTTTTTGAGAACAAATATATTGATGTATTAATTCACTCTAAAATCAATGATAAAATTTAGAAAAGCAAATTTAGACGATATTAATACTTATTTTATCTGGGTCAGTGATCCTTTAGTAAGATCTATTTCATATAACACTGATAATATAACTTTAAGTGAACATACAAAATGGTTTAAGAGCAAGATTAAAGATGAAAACTCTTTAATGTTATTGTTTGAAATTTCAAATAAACCAATTGGTCAAGTCAGGTTTGAGAAAGAAAATGTTAATCATTCTGTAATAAATATTTCTATTTCTAGTGAGTTCCGAGGAAAAGGTTTTGGTTCAAAAATTTTAAAATTGGCATCTAATTATTTCCATAGTTTAAACCCTGAAATAGCCATAAATGCATATATTAAAACCTCTAATATAGGTTCAATAAAATCTTTTGAAAAGGCATTATTTAAATTCAACAAAAAATTGAAATACAAAGGCAATGAGTCTTTAAATTATACATTAAAAAATGAAAATTCACGATTATAATATTAATGAAAATTCTCCTGTATTTATTATAGCAGAACTATCAGCAAATCATAACGGGAGTATTGAAACTGCTATTGAAACTATAAAGGCAGCAAAAAGAGCAGGAGCCAATTGCATTAAATTCCAAACTTATACATCTGACACCATGACTATTGATTGTGACAAAGATGATTTTGTTATTAAAGAAACAATTTGGGAGGGTCAAAATTTATATAAATTATACCAGCAAGCATTTACTCCTTGGGAATGGCATGGAGAACTCTTTCAAGTAGCAAAAGAAGAAGGATTAGTTTGCTTTTCATCACCCTTTGACAAAACAGCTGTAGACTTTTTAGAAACCCTAAATGTTCCTGCATATAAAATTGCTTCTTTTGAAATCACAGATATTCCTTTAATTGAATATGTAGCTTCAAAAGGGAAGCCAATAATTATTTCAACTGGAATAGCAAAGAAAGAAGACATAATATTATCATTGGAAGCTTGCAAAAGAATGGGGAATAACAATATAGCACTATTAAAGTGCACCTCTAGTTATCCTGCTCCAATAGATGAGGCGAATATGGTTATGTTGTCAGATTTAGCTAAACGATTTAATGTGATAGTTGGTTTATCTGATCATACTATGGGATCAACAGTTCCAATTGTAGCAACAGCATTAGGGGCTAAAATAATTGAAAAACATTTTATTATTGATAGATCTATTGGTGGCCCAGACGCATCTTTTTCAATGAATGAAAAAGAATTTACTGAAATGGTTAAATCTATAAGGCAAGCAGAAAGTGCATTGGGAAAAATAGATTATAATTTAACCAATAAACAATTAAAAGGGAGAGATTTTTCACGATCAATATATGTAGTAGCGGATATTAAAAAAGGAGAAATTATTTCGACTAAAAATATTAGATCTATAAGACCAGGTTTTAGTGAACATCCTAAAAATTTTGAAAAAATGATAGGGATGAAATCAAACAAGATCTACGAAAAAGGGGATAGAATATTCATTAAAGATTTAATTATATGACTTTTCTCTATGTAGGTGCTTTCGATGATTTATCAGTTAAAATTTTAAATGAAATTCTTTTTTCAAATAAAAACATTAAAAAACTAGTTTTAATTAAGCTAAAATCAGTAAGTATTAATCTTATTGATTTTGATGAAATTATTTCGTATGATTATGAAAACTTAATACTTGGTAATTATTCGTCAAGTCAAAATAAAATAGATATAGATGAATATAATTTTATTCACACTGATTTTTTTCAAATCTCAAAAATGATGGATAGAATTCATAAAGTTTTTACATACTCTTTTGACGATAGATATGAAATGTATCTAAACCATTTAAAAGGGTTATCTAATATTTTAAATTTAACTAATCCTGACTATACACTGTTTACAAATATGCCCCACGAGGTGTATGATTATATTTTATATAAATTATTAAAATACAGAAACATTAACACAAGGTTCCTACTCCATGGTATGCAGATGGAGAATTATTTTCAAATATTAAGTGATATATCAGAGAATGACACTAGATTGAAATATTACAATGACTGTCCTGATGAGTTACAAAACAATTCATTGAAATTGATATATAAAAAAAATAAGGATTTAAATTACGTTCATTTTTACATGAAAGATGATTTCTATCCTTCAAACAGATTAAAAAAATCAATTTTAAACTCCTTTAAAATAAGATGGGAGTTCTTAAAAGTTTTAAATAAAAAGAAACTTTTTTATAAATATATGATCAAAATAGTTGCTGATCAAATTGAATCTTTTTCAACAAGAAAAATGGTTAAGGGATTTATTGCTAAGGAAATTGATTTTAGTAAGAAAATAATTTTTGTGCCTTTAAATTATCAGCCTGAACTCACGACTTCCCCAATGGGAGGTGCATTTTTTGATCAAAGGTTTATGATTCAAATGCTAAGTTCATATTGTCCTGATGATTTTCAAATCTTAGTAAAAGATCATCCAAAACAAGGAATAAATTTTGGAAGAAATAAATCTTTTTATAAATCAATCTCTAAATTAGACAAAGTATTACTAATTGATCCGAATATCAATAACGACCTGATTTTAAAAAAATCAGATGTAGTTGCTGTGGTAACTGGAACTTTAGGTTTTCAAGCACTGTGTAATAGTAAAAAGGTGCTAGTTTTTGGGAATACTTTTTTTAAATTTTTCAAAGAAGGAGCATTTCCAATTAAAAATGAGAGAGATTTAATTGATTTTTTTGAGAATTCTAATTTTGAGAAAAGTTTTGATGAAAAACAATTTTTTAAATTTTTAAATAGATGTGAAGAAATTTTTAATTATGGTTTTATAGATAAGGATTATATACATTTTTCATCCTTTGATATGGATAAAAACGCAATTGCTGTAGCTGGAGCAGTTTATAAAGAACTATTTAATGAATAAGATTTTAATATTTTATACTCCTATAATTGAAATTGTAGATTTTTATACAAGAATAGTAAATGAAATTATATCAGATAATCCTAACGATCAAGTTATTATAGTTAAATGTACTGGTTATGAAGGTTTAAAAAACTGCATATCAAATATAAATTCAGAATATTATAGATGTAAGTTGTGTAAAAGCAAATTAGATTCTTTGATAAAAAATTCTGCTCATAAGAATTTAAAAATTGAATATTACACCGAGACCAAAAATCATACTCAAATTAATTTAAGTTCTGTAGAGGAATTAAAACACTTAGTTTATCAGGGAGTGAATATAGGCAAAGGAGTACATTCAGCAGCCATGACAATTTTAAAGGACCATAGCTATGATATCTTAAAGAATATTGATTTAATCAATAAAATTACTTTCACATCAAAGAGAACAATAGATTATTTAAACTCTTGTTCAAAAAAAGAAATTAAAAGGATTTATGTTTTCAATGGTAGAGTATCCCATTATAATGCTGTAGTAGAATTTTCAAAACTTTTCAATATAAATTATTCTACTTTTGAAACGACATCAATTAGCAATAAATACATTGAAATATCAGATAATATTATTCACAACAAGAAAGTTTTTTCTCATTCTATTATAGAACATTGGGAAAATGATGATAGTTTTGAAAAGTTTGAAATAGGTAAATCTTTTTTTGAAAAAAACATAAACAGCACTCATTCTAGTGAGTATATAACTCCAATTTACACTAAATACCAAAAAACAGGATTAATACCATCTAATTTCAAAAAAGATAAGTCAATAGTGTTTTTTGGGTCATCAAGAAATGAGTACGAAAGTGTTGAGGGTTGGCATAATGATTTTATGTCAGGAGATGACGAGCAAATAGTTATTGATATATGTTCTAGAATACCCGAAATGCATTTTTTTTATAGGGAACATCCTAATCTGAAACTCCAAAACAATACTCAAACTAGAAATATTAAGAAATTCAAAAAAATTAAAAACTTAACACTTGTTGATTCGCATTCTAAAGTTTCAAGTTACGAATTATTAAAGAATGCTGGGAAAGTTATTGTTTTTGGATCTACTATTGGAGTAGAGTCAAATTATCTAGGAAAACCTACCATATGTCTTGGACCGAGTCTATACGAAGATTTAAATATCACATATAAACCAAAAAATTTTAATGAATTAAAAAAGCTGTTAATTCAAAACGATTTGATTCCTCTTCCAAATATAGATTCAATTAAATTTGGTTTTTTTGAGCTTACAAAAGGGAAGAAGATTTCGTATGATTCAGAGAAATTAGATTTAAATATCAATTATTATAATCGATCAATAATTTTATTCAACAAATGTTATGTTTTATTAAAAAAAATAATTAAAAACAAATATAATTTCTATGAAATAATAGCAGATCCAAGAATAAAAAAACAATTAATGAATTTTTTAAAATTTTAATTAATAATGCAAAAACTAATTTCTTTTCTTTTTTCGAAGAGAGAAACTTAATTTTATCAAATGAAAAAAAAGTGATCTAATATAATTTTAAAAATTATAACCATTTAAAAAAAAGATTTAAGATGTTTATTTTTTCTGATATTAAATTATAAGATTATGTAGGGATTTATCTATGTTAAATCTTTTTCCCTCTTGTTTTAGATTTTAAGTTGTTGTTTAAAAAATCAAATTTATTGACTTTTATGTGAATCTAAAATAGACAACAAATTTTTAATAACTTCAATGACTCTTAGCTTTTCGGGGTTTTAATTTAAGGAGAAGTTTTAAAACATGTCTAAATTTAATTATTGATCAGAAAGAAAAGAATTAGATATATGAAATCTGCTACTACTATTATTGTTGTGTTTTATCCTAATTCCAAAGATATTAGATTTTAAAATCGGATATATAGTATCATTAGTAGATTTATATTCCAAAATAGATTCATTGGTCTTTAAATAATCAAGATTAATGTTATTCATATTATAAATCTTAGTAGTTGAATCATTCATTCGAGGAATTAGAATAAATATAATTAATATGAATGTCATTATTTTAAAATTATCAAGATTAACTATAATATTTTTTTCAAAATATAGAATTATAAAAACAGAAAGGATTGATATTAAATAATAATTAGGAATCCCAACACCTGATCCAAATATTGTTATTCCAATAATAGAACCCAAATAGAATGTTAAGAAATAAATTTTAAAATTAAATCTGTAATTATAAAATAAATATAGTGGAAATGAAAAGGATATTACTGAATGTGCCCCCCAAAGAAACAAAGTCATAAAACTATATTCTAATATTTTCCCAGACATATTATTGTCATACATGAATGAGATCTGCATTGAAAACAATAAAAAAAGAATTATCCCTAAGTATATTTTTATTCTTTTGTTGTTCAATTTTATAAATAAAATAATAATAAAAGAAGTAGGAAAAATTAAAAGAAATGTACTTGGATTAAAATCCAATTTGTAAATATCTTTAAATAATTTGAGTGGTACATTTTGAAATAAATATGAATTCCAGTCATTGTGTAGAAAAGAAGATAAAAACTTTCCTTCTAAAAAATAATCTAAATTTAAGTTTAACGGACTTTTCCCTGTAAAAACCATTGAAAATAAATTTAATATTGGGGGTAAAAACAAGTATATTTTTTTGAATTTAAAAATTTCTATATGGTGATAGTAAAGTAAAATTAATGATATTAACATCCCTGGTATAACATGTCTTGAAAGAGATGACGCGAAAAAAATTATAAATAAAAACGAGTAAGCATATTTTTTTTCATAATAAAAAATGAAAAACCCAGTTATATAAATTAATGGTAAAATACCATTAGTAGAGAAAAACCAAATTACTATGGGTAAGGAAATCATCAATGAATTAAAGAAAACATTTTTGTGTCTAGGGTTGGTGATAATTTCATCTAAACAGAATAATCCAATTATAGTAATAAATAATTGAGTTAACTTGAAAAGAAAAATATTTTTAATCCCGGAGATAAGTAAAAATATGGAATATGTTGATCCAACAAAAAAATGATATTTGGACCATTCTATAGGGTAATTGTCCCACACTTTTATCCTAGAATTGTAATCCCCACTTATAATTTCAAAAGGTATTCCATATAAATAGGGAGCATGCCCATTGTATAAGAAATTAATGTTTAAATTATAAATCAAATAAATTATAGATGTTATACCTATTAAAATTATAAATTGTATTAATTTGTAATTTGATTTTAAAAAGGCATAAAATAAAAATGGTTTTCTAATTATTTTACTTGTAAATATTAATATTGTAATTAAATAATATGTGATTATAAAATATCTACCTAAATTAAGATTAAAACTAATTGCGAAAGAAATTAAAAATCCAAAAAAAGATAGCACAATTAAAAAAGACATAAATGGCTTTTCTTTTAAAATATCCTTATAAGCAAATAGAGATATTAAAGTTATAATAGTTAAAGAAAAAAAACTTAATAAATGATCTAAAATTAATCCTCCCATTCTCTTATCATTTTTATACTAGTCATTATCACGTCAATTTTAAAATCTAATCTTTTTAATTCCTTTTTCATTTTAAGTATTTCATTCTCTCTTCCCCACCTACTGGGGCATACTAAACATGATTTGAATTGTTTCAATATATCAATATTGTTTTTATAAAGTGGAATTTTAGTTATTGTATCTATCCATACCCAGTCTAATTTATCTTTGAAAAGTTTTACATTCTCTATTGGCTCTTTTTCAGAAAATCTTACAGCTATGTTCTTTTCCCCTTTTTCAGAGGCGCTAAATAAATATGGGAATTCAACATCTAATAAAAAAAAAGATTTAATATTTCTTTTTCTTATTTCTTCAAGAACAAGATCTTCTATTCCACTTTCTTTAATATTTAAAACAAGTGTGCCATTCTTGTATTCATCAAGATAATCAATTAGGCTATCGCCTTTTTCAAAAGGATCATGATTTAAAATTAATTTACTGCCATCTGTCCTAATATCTATTTCGCAACC
>Ga0206130_10006876_pt1 | contig 12822 bp, 11 predicted proteins | sample Helgoland_Spring_9_FD_148637 | JGI IMG/M metagenome (GOLD analysis project Ga0206130, IMG submission 148637) | Pelagic subsurface seawater microbial communities from Kabeltonne, Helgoland, North Sea - Helgoland_Spring_Bloom_20160512_1 | ecosystem: Environmental > Aquatic > Marine > Epipelagic ... | reverse complement strand
ACGCTGGGCATGAACCCGATGGCGTCAAGCGCTTCACGGTTAACCTTTAGCCCCAACTCTCTGCCAGTCGCACTATCGAGATATTCGAAAGCGAACTTAGGAATGCGCTTGCGAGCTGCATGCCGCAAATCTTCTATCGAAGGGTGGGACAGGTCCAGTTCCATTCAGTTCCCCAAAAGCAGTTGGTGGGCGAGATGTGTCCTGGGGTCGTTCACCACAAGGACGGCAAAGTTAGTGAAATTGCGGGCACATAGGTGACCAGCATCAGCAGGACGAGCATTCCGACGAAGAATGGTAAGATTGCTCGGCTTAGGCTTTCGATTGAAACCTTTGAAATGCTGCTGGCCACGAAAAGGTTCACACCCAGCGGCGGGGTGCAAAATCCGATAGCCAGATTCACTGTCAGGATGACACCAAAGACAATTGGATCAACACCCAGTGCATTCGCCACAGGCAACAAGATAGGTGTCATAATGATGATCGATGAGATCGTCTCCATAAACATCCCGATCACAAGGAGCAGGAGGTTGATCAGCAATAGAATAATGATTGGGTTGTCCGATAGGCTGGTGATTGTTGTGGCCAATTCAGAGGGAATGCGGGCAAGGGTAATCAATCTGCCAAAGGCAGTTGCCATGATGACCAGCACTAGGATTGTGCCGCTGGTCTTGGCGCTGCCTGCTAAAATCTCAGGCAGGTTTTTGACGGTGATATCACCGTAGACAAAGATGCCAATGATTGCAGCATAGACCACCGCGACCGCCCCGGCCTCTGTTGGTGTGAAAATGCCGCTATAGATCCCGCCAAGAATGATACCCGGTACTAGAAGTGCCCAAATGGATGACCGAAAACTATCCCAGACACTCAGTCTAGAGAATGTCGTTGTGGACTGTTGAACAACGGTGTCGTTACGTAGCATGATGCGTGCGACTAGCATGAACATCAGCGCAAACAAGATACCGGGCACCACACCTGCAAGGAACAGCTTACCAATCGATACTTCTGCCGTGACTCCATAGATAATAAACGGGATGCTGGGCGGTATCATCACACCGATCATTCCAGATGACGCCGTCAACGCACCGCTAAACTTGCGCGTATAGCCAACCTTTTCCATTTCAGGGATCATGTTCGATCCGATAGCTGCGACAGTCGCTGGGGAAGATCCGGAGATCGCGGCAAAGAACACGCAGGCCAATACGTTTACATACGCCAACCCACCACGGATATGGCCGATCAGTGCATTGGCGAACCCCACCAACCTGCGTGACATGCCGCCGTGTTGCATTAGATCACCGGCCAGAATGAATAGCGGTACCGCAATCAATGGAAAGGAATCCGCCCCAGTCACAACCGAGCGGGCAAGAAGCACCATTGGCGGTGTGCCATCGACAAAGACCATCACGATCATCGTCGCAAGGCCAAGACAAATGCCAATTGGTACACTGAAAAGTAAGAGGCCTAGCAGTGTTAGAAAGAGAATTGTTGCGAGCATTATGGCCCCCTTACGCGTTAGTTTCTGCGAAAAGGCGCAGTGTTCTGAGCAGATGTTGAACAACTCGGATTGCAGCGAGACCGGCACCGACTGGAGCAGAGGCGTAAAGGATCGGGATTGGTAGCCCAAGAACGACGGAGGTTTGGTTTACAACAAACGGCATCATGATCAGCTTAATGCACTCAAATGTCAGAACCAAAAGAAACCCGAGCACGAGAAGCGCGATTACCGCGTCCACAAAAAGCCGCGCCCGTTCGTTCAGCACATTGCGCAGGACTGTGATGCGCACATGATCACCAGTGTGGAAAGCATAGCTTACGCCAAGCCAAACAAACCAGACGAACAGCCAAAGTGTCAGCTCCTCCCCCCATGAAAGGGAGGCATTCATAACATAGCGCATGAAAACGTTGCCAAAGATCAGTAAAACAATTGCGGCCAAGAGAATGCTGGCCAACGTCTTTTCAGCGTTCAGATCAAGCCACTTGATAACTGACATGTCGTACTCTTCCTTTGCAATGGATGGGGCACCCGTGCCGGGGTCGGCGCGGATGCCCTTTGGGTCAATACCAACCTAAGATCAGCTACCGCTTGCCGCAGCCACGGCGGCGACCCATGCGTCATAAGCCTCCGTTCCAACCTCTTCGCGATACTGCAAACGCACGCTTTCGGTTTTATCGGCAAAGGCTTGGCGCTGCTGGGCGGTCAGTTCCAGCACCTCGACACCAGCGGCACGGATTTCTTCAAGCTGTGCCGTATCTTCTGCTGCAACCAATTCTGCCTGATAGCTGCGCGCAGCAGCCATCGACTCGCGTACTAACTGCTGATGCTCAGCCGACAGACCTTCGAAGAAAGGTTTGGAAATGACAGGCATGTAGACCGCAAATACATGAGCTGTCGTCGAAAGGTATTTCTGCACTTCGTAGAAACGCTGTGAGGTAATGATTGCCAACGGGTTTTCCTGTCCGTCAATCACGCCCTGCTGAAGGGCTGAGTAAACTTCGCCAAAGTTCATTGGTGTCGGATTGGCCCCAAGCGTTTCAAAAGTAGCGACATGCGCAGGCACCTTCATCGTGCGCAGTTTCACGCCTTCAAGGTCTTCTGGCGTAGCGACAGGGCGGACGTTGTTGGTGACGTTGCGCACACCAAGTTCCAACCAACCAAGGCCAACAAGGCCCTGATTTTCAACCCGAGCAAGCATCTCAGCACCTGCGTCACCGTCCAGCACTTCATATGCAATGTCTTTCGATGCATACATATAGGGCAGTTCGATTACTGCAAATGCAGGATCCCAGCCCGCAAAAAATGAAGAGGGCGGAATGGCCATTTCAAGAACTCCCGTTTGGACGCCCTCAATCATCTCGCGGTCGGGACCCATTTGGGAGGATGGAAAAATCTGAACATCGATTTTACCATTTGAGCCAGCCTCAACAAGGTCCTCAAATTTCAGAAGCGCACGATGCATGTGGAATGCTTCAGCGGCACCGTGGCCAATTTTAATTACAGTTTCAGCGGATGCTGTGAATGCAAGTCCAGTTGCCAGAACCGCACTCAGCGCAAATGTGGATTTATTAAACAAGGTATCCTCCCAAGGATTGAAGTTAGTGGTTATCTTCACAAACTGATATATCAGATACAATATAAAAATCAAGACAGCATTTTTTTTCATGTTAAGATGGCAAAAAGGATCAAGTCAGTATGGTAAAATCAATGCAAATCAAACGCCCAGATTCATTGAGTAAAATTGCTGAAACTTACATTCGTGAAGGTATTATCAAAGGCACCTTTGGGTGGGGAGAGGCACTAAAAGAAACGAAGTTATCGGCAGCCACAGGAATCAGCAAAACCCCGATTCGTGAGGCTCTTTCTGCGCTTAAGCTTCAGGGCCTGGTCCAGATTATTCCCCAGTGTGGCGCTTTTGTGGTTACCCTTTCACAAGAAGATGTTGTGCAGCTTTGCAGGTTTCGGCTGATCCTCGAAACGGCCGCGATGGATCAGGCTCTTGAAGAAAACACTGCCGCTTTGCTCTACGAGCTTGAAATACTTATCGCTAAAATGGCAACTGCCCGGGAGTTTGGTAAATTTGAACAGTATCTCGAATTGGATGCGGATTTTCACGATGTATTTTTCAGAAATTGCGGCAACAGCTACCTTCGAGACGGGTATCAGAAAGTCAGCGACATCGTCCGAACAATGCGCACGCATCTTTCAAAACGCCCGGAGCGTACTGCAAAGTCGTTCAATGAACATCAAGCTATCACGGCGCTTTTGCGAGAGGGCAAAGTAAAAGCCGCGAAGACTGTCTTGAAACGGCAAATCACACGAGGTGAGCGTTCCTACGCTGATCTAATCGCAGCTAAGCTAAAGTAGAGAAGGCACTGTCAGATAAAGCCACTTCAGATCGTCCGAGCGACTTTGCATCCCCATCTAATGTCGAAACACTCCCCATTTAGCTACATGGGTACTGTCAGATTAAACATACATAAAGCGGGAAGGGCTGTTTTGTAGCATCTTTGGATGACAAAACATTCTCCATTTCGCTATTTTAAAACCAATCCTGACATCATCCGACTTGCAGTAATGCTGTATGTCCGTTTCCCGCTTTCGCTCCTTAATGTGGAGGATTTATTGCATGAGTGGCGTATCGACGTGAGCCATGAAACGATCTGGTTTTGGTGGAACCGCTTCGGGCTGATGTTTGCGTCAGAAAATGTGAGAAGAATCCGTAATCAGGTGCGAAGTCACTCTAATTGGGAGTTATATTTTTTATGAGGTTTCGTGAAGATTAATGGGACACGGCACCTATTCAAAAAATGTTCTACCAAAGTCTAATCCTACTCCCGCAACCAACAAGACCCTACCAACATTAGTTGGTGACGTGTCTTCTTTTGTATTCGCTGTTGCGTATGCAAGTATGTTAGCCAGCGCCCCGTGTAATACCACATCGCTTTTGCCGCGCTGTCCAGTTGGTGCAACATCTATCTTCTCAATAAGTGAGCGGACGATCTCAGTGGCCTGGTGTTTGGTGCCATCGTTCTGAAGAAGGCCCTTTAGATCACTCACCTTGCGTGCATAGAGCGCACCAATATTTGGATGCAGTACAACCTTACCTTGTTGTTTTTGTAGTGCTTGCTCTCGGGTAAGTGCACGCTTTTGTGTCTCGAGCTCTTCCAGCGTGCTGCGTATGCTTTCCATGGGAGTGTCGGAGTGCAATAGAAGATCGACACAGCGTTTGATACCAGTTTCGACCTTTAGTAGGTCTTTTTGAACAGCGGACATATTGGATGCGTTATTGGTTTGGCACCGTTTAACTTCATCATTAAACGCGTCTGCAAATGCCTTCACTGTCTCTTCGCGTCCAAGCAAAATGGATTGAAGCCCATCGAATACGCGTTGTTCCAAGTCTTGTGCTTTGATGCTGGTTGCATTGTTACAGGTTCCTTGTTCCTTTCGAGAAGAACAAGCGTATCTCTCCCTGCCTATGATCGTCATACTTCCACCACAACATCCGCATTTGACAAGTCCGGTGAGGAGACGTTTGCGCGTCTGGCGTTTGTTCCCGCACTTTGATGCATATTTTGCTTTTATCGAATGGGCTTTGTCCCAAATCTCTTGCTCAATGATTTGCAAGTGAGGAACATGCTTTGTAACCCACAGCGTCTCTGGATTTGGACGTGAGCGTCGCTTCCCCGTCTCAGGGTCTCTTACAAAGCTTTGTCTGTTATACACGATATTCCCCAAGTAGAGCTCGTTATGTAAGATGCCATTACGCCGTTTTTTGTTGCCATTGATGGTGCTTGCATTCCAAACACCCCCTCTTGGGCTTGCGACACCCTCTTCATTTAGATCTGCTGCAATTTGGCGCGCGGTTTTTCCTTCAGCATAGTCTTTGAAGATACGTTTGATGATGCGAGCTTCGTCCTCGATAACCTCACGCTCGCCGCGGTTTACAGTGCCGTTGGCATTGAGTGTGGGCACCAAGCGATATCCATAACTCTTGCCACCTGGGATTTTACCTGCTTCCACGCGGCCACGTTGTCCACGTCGTGTCTTGCTCGCAAGATCCTTTAAGAAAAGGGCGTTCATCGTACCTTTGAGGCCAATGTGCAGTTCATTGATCTCTCCCTCGGCAAGCGTCACTAAGGTGACCTGTGCAAAGCTTAAGCGCTTGTAAATCCGAGCGATGTCTTCCTGATCACGGCTGAGCCGATCGAGAGCTTCGGCGATGACTATATCAACGTCCCCGCGTGCGACTTCTTCCAAGAGCGCTTGAATACCTGCCCGTGCGTGTAGTGAGCTGCCACTGATTGCACGATCGATGAAGACATCGCGAACCTTGATGTGGTCTTGATCTAAACGTTCTCTACATAGTCGGACCTGGTCGTCAATGGAGGCGGCGTTTTGCAAAGCGCTTGAGTAGCGCGCATATATAAGTGCAGAGCGAATCATTCTGGATCTTTCTGGAGGTTATCAAATACATCCGGGTCAAAGAATGCCTCAGATGCTTCAGATTCGAGTTGGGCTTGTATCACACTAATGTGCTCAACGAGTCGTGCTCCAGCGGCCAACATCGAGGATTGCTCGTAATGGCTTAGCGTTGTGTTGAGTGAGCTGTGGCCAAGGATGCGACTGGCTGCAAGGATATATTCTGGCGCGTTGCTCGACATGGCCGAAGCGGCACAGTCCCGCAACAGATGTGGATAGAGTGGTGCCCCGAGGAGTTCCTTTGAAATGCGAGTTACAGCGTAATAAAGAGCATGATCTGTTAGACCTCGTCCTCGCGTTGAAGCCCACAGGGGGCCTGTAAGAGTATGTACAGCATCCTGATCGATGGGGTGCTGTTTGAGTAGCTTTTGTCGCACAGCTTGAAGATAGTAGGAAAGGCATGCAGCAAAGCCCTCGTCCTGTGGCAGGGTAAACTCTATTGAGCGCCGATCTTTGGTCTCCGTATGAGGAATATAGCAATACCACTTTCCTGCTTCTTGCGTGAGATGTGCTCCAATCGCGAGGCTTGCGATGTTACGCCGACGAAGCGGGCGATGCGCAAGAACACCGAGGATCATTGCATCACGGTATCTAGAAGCACTTGGATGATTAAGTGCACTGTCAGAGCGCGCCAACTCCAACATAAAGGCTTCGCAGGCCTTCCAGATCTCTTGCGGAGAACGAATACGTGCATGTTTATTCCGAGAGGGCTCAGCCTGCGCTTTCAGTGTCATGCAGAGGTTTTTGAGGAGGTTCAAGTTTGCCTCCGGCTCCATGACCCGAAGGGCTTCGGTTAAATCAGTGATGCGAGAGGCAATGGTTTGAGATGCCAACCCCTGATCCTTAAGCCAAGCGAGATAAGCGCGCAGCGTTGCTTCTGATATCCGCTCCGATGGGTTTTGAGGAGTACTAGAAACAGCCTCTGACGTCGTATTTTGAAAGTAGAGCCACTTACTATAGCCCTTTTGGACCTGCAACTTTGTGGCATCGGCCCAATGTGCGGCTTTCCCATCAGCGTCAAGAAAGTCACCTGGTTGTGTTGCTTGAGCCCATAAGGTTTTGTCCATCTCGGGCCAATCACAGAGGGGCAGAGCGCTGCGCGGTGTAACAGTCATTTTTTGCCTCCGTAGATTTGAAGGGGATCCATGAAGGGTGGTTCCTGAAACTTTCGACTGCGTTGTGTGGAACCAAATGATGTCCCTTTGCGATGCTGTAATATAACCTCATCGTAAAGATCGAGTGCTGCTTGTGTCTCTGCGCCAGCGTAATGTGAGTACGTGGTGGTGAGGTTTTTATGACCAAGAATTTTGCGAACAACTTCGTAATGTCCAGGCTTAGCGTCCAATAAGATCTTTGCCGCTACATGACGAAACTGGTGTGGTGTAAGTTTTATGCCTGTCTCGTCCCACAGCATATTGGATATTTGCCGCCGCAGACGGCTCCCGTCCTTGGGGTTCATTTTACGCCCCGGAAACAGATACGGATTTGCGCCCTCCGTGTAGAGTGCGCGCCAGTCTCTGATATAGGCTTTTATCCTCTGGCTCAGAGTAATGGGCAACTTGAAGACCAGATCAACATTATTCTTCACTTGTGCGCGCGGGACGTGAATCACTGCGTGCTTGTCTTGCCATGAGATATGCTGATCAATGCGCAGGTTTTGCAGATTTGATATCCGCACGGGGGCAAAGATTAGGACCTCAATCGCAACGGCTGTTTGTACGCAGAGTTGCAACTCTTTCGAGCGCCGTTTGGTGGAGGCGGTTTTGTGCGATCGTTCAGCCTTTGCCCAGAGCTTCATGGGAAGCCCAACCAAGGCTTCGATAGTTTTGGGCTCATCAAACTGCGCCATAGCGCGTTGGTTTTTATCGGAGAGGCCCTCCTGTGAGATGCGTAGGCGCTTCATGGCACTGGCATAAAAGGCAATTGTCTCCTCGTCAGCTGTCAGGTGCTTTGTGGCATAACACCGAATGCTCCAACCAATCTCGCCTGTGTGCTTGGATGTTTTGCCGCCATTGCGATCCCAAAACCAACGCATCGCAAGTTGAAACATCTCTTTTGTCACAATCTCTTCTAGAGATGTGATGCCCGATAGATCGATCCCCTGATAATGCAGCGCAGAGATATACCGCCTGAAATGACCCTCAATGGCCTTGATACTTCTGGGGCGAAACGCCTTCACATGCATATTGAAGGGATCGGTCCCTGACAGCGATGTTAGGTATGCATCTAGCTTATGCAGTAAGATCGGCGGGAACTGGTCATCATCAAGAGCGTATCTGCGTGTCTCGTAGCACGGCACAACTAGTTTGATTGGTGGCCAGCCTTGGCTTTGGTAAAGTTCTGCACATTTGTTCCAAAGTCGACATATAGATTGCTGACGCACCTTAGGCATTTTAACAAAGCTCTCGGCTTCAAGGGCGTGTAAGTAATCTGCTAAGACCTGATCGTTTATCTCACTCGGAGCGATCCCTTGCTTTGAGCAATAGCGAAAAAAGCGAGAGAACTCCGTCCGAAAATACTGCTCGCCCTCGATGATGTCCCAAAGCTCCATCCAAGGTACAGATAACTCAACGAGGTAAGATGCCAGTTTGGTGCTAAGGCCTTGGCTGCGCATCGCGCTTAAGATCAGGGACTTGATGTTTTGAATACGCCGCTTGGTCACATGATGATGCGCAGGATGGATACCCTGAAATTTACCACGCAGGAACTGTGCGGAGGCTGGGATCATTTCAGTAGGAAGGTTTAGCCACTTCGCGGTTGTGTTGATGGCAGACATCATCTCGCGTTGTTGGCGCGCACTCAGGTCACTGTCCTGTTCAAGTCTCGCTTTTAACTCTGCGAGGGAAAGCAGTTCAGCATCTGCAAAGGGGTTTTGTATGTTCATTTTAAATCTCCAAGATTTTGCGTGAACGGGCTGGAATGACAGTAGAGGCCACGTGAAGTCAAAACAAGACAAATACTATATATAGTGTAAATATTGCGACAATAATGACCAAAATAACTACATGTAGATTTGCACTATTGTGCATGTACTCTGTGACTAGCCTGTTCAAAGGGGGGCAGAACGAGACAAAACGCATGGCCCTCATGACCAATGGTTTTGCCCAATATAGGCTTCAAGATCTTCCAGTCTGAAGCGCATCGATCTGCGGATTTTATAGGCGCGCAGGCGGCCTTCAGCGACTAGGCGTTTGACTGTCCGTTGAGAGACGGACAAAAACTGCGCCGCTTCATCAGGCGTCAAAAGGCGCACCGGTTTACTGCTCGCCATCGCAAGCTCCTTTTTGTTGTGATTGAGGAGGGGGGGTGTCCAGGAGCGACTGATCTACCGCGTCTTGTGCAGCAATCCGGCCAAGCAGACGCGCAAGCGCAAGCAACGCAGCTGTGGCGTCTTCAGTTGAAATATCGGAGCCGGATCGGGACATGAGCTAAAGCTAGCGAGAGCTTCACTTCGACACATGTTGGCGCATAACTTGACCAGTTTGCCTTACTTCTTTTTTAAGAAAACACGCTGGTACAGGGCGCGTGCACCTTGCGTGGAAATAGTCAGACCAGCGCAAGTAAGAGCCGCTATCAATAACTGCTCAAATGGCGTGCTGTAGTTTACGTCACTTGCGGCGCTGGTACTACTTATCCCAGGTTCTTTGCCGGTAATTTGTTTGTAAATAAGAGCTATTGCGTTCACAATCTCCCTTGCCTTCACACCGTGCGAGAAGCCACGTGGGTCATGTAACCACTCTTTCGAACTCTTAATCGCGTCGTAAAGCGAAGCCCTATGGTTGTCGTTATTGAGATTTAGATCCTCAAAATCTACGTTATCGTTCAATGTGGATGATAACTTCCACTTGATAATCGCAATTGTTGGTTTGGACAACTTTGAGAACCGTTTTTGCAATTGGGAAGCGCGCGTACTTGCCTGAAGCGCACGTGCAAAATTTGACAGTTCGGATTTTGTATCCTGCTTCTCTTTTGAAACTTGTTCAGCGTCAAAATTATCTAAAAGTTGCGCTCGCTGAATAGCCCTCTCAATTTGAACCTCCCAAAAGCCAACTTTTTGCTGGCTAACATTCAACCGGACAAGTGCTGCACTAATAGAGGTCATAATACGTTGATGCTAAAATATTTTGAACAATCTGAAAACGAACATGATGATTTGTTGGTGACCTCGAACATTGGCTTATTCGAAGATGTCGACCAATGGATTGAAGAGTTTGCAAATCCGCAAGGTAAGTTGATTCGTGGACTTCACAGACGCTTGAAGGAGTTTTGAAAATAATTGTCACCAAGATCGACGTGGCCCAGCAAATTGCAGTGAAAATGGTTCAGGATGCGTTGGATCACGTCGCATCAAATTGCTGGCAGGTGGCGGCCGCAGTTTACGATCCAACGGGTAACTTGGTCGCCCTAGGGCGTTAGGATCATGTCGTCACTCCATCGATCCAGTTCGCTTTGGACCAGGGCTGGACAGTTGCAGGACTTGGCAAATCGACAGAAACCGTTGGGAAGCGCGCGCAGTAAAAGGCCGGCGCTTGGCCTCGGACTGGGCGTCCGCGAGCGGGTAATGATCTGGGGTGGTGGGGGTGCCATCCTTCAAGAGAGGACTTGCATCGGTGGCATTGGTGGATGCGCTTGGATATGAATTACGCTTCCTGCTGCCGGGATAAGCGTATGATATGAAAAGTGCCGCGCCGTTGATCAGGGGCGTTTCTTTTGACGCGCTACTCTCGGACAAGGCGTTTGTCGCAGACTGGCTGTTGCATGACCTCGACCAGAGCGATATTCTATCTGCGAACCCGCTCAATGCGAACAATAAAATTATGACGCGGGGGTCTGAAAATGGCGACATCTGCTGAGGAATGAATCCGCAAAGGTCAAAAAATTTTGGCGGATAGATACGAGATGGAATAAAATAGACCGCAGCTGCGCAGTGTGTAGGAACTCGTCGCCAAACTCATTGCCATACGATGATTGACCAGAACCTCTTGTATTTTGTGCCTGACAGCGTATGGATTGGCTTTACTGCCTAGTGTGCTTGCATAAATGTGCTTGCATAGTCATTGAAGCGTGTGTTTTAATAGCTATAGTATCATAGTGGTACCACTGAGATTGATGTGCAGATATTGGAGCAAGGTACGCCAAGTGACTGAAATTCAATTAGATTTTGACATCGCGTCTATTGATGATCTCGGGGCAAGGCTTCGTGCGACCAAGCAGCAACAGCGGTGTTTGTTATCTTCGTGGCAGCGCGGCGGCGTCCCGTCAAGAATGACCACACAGCCAAGAGCCCCTCGCGGACGCGCAGCTCACGCTGCCAAAAATGTTGCTGTAAGCGCTTCAGTCGCGCGCGGCCCCGTAACAAGCTGCGGCGCCGCCGCAAGCTACCGGAACTACAAAGGAAGACGATCATGAAAGATTTTACCAACACCACAGCTAACGTGGGACAGAAAAACGTAGCGATCGACTCGCTGGTGCAAACATCGGCTTCCAAAGCTTACATTATAGGCGCTGAGCCCGGGCGGGAGCTGCCCGTTGGTGTTCAAAACGCTAGCTACCAGGGGCAAGACGCGGCTTCCATCCGGGTTGCCGTTGATGATGCTGAGTTGGAAAGCTATGTCGCCTCTGCCGGTAGTGTCGTTGAGGTTGTTGAGCTACCTGCCTCCGCCGCCGCTCGCGCGAAGCTTCTGGCGGAGTGGACGCAGAAGATTGCCAAAAAAAATAAAGCCGGCTTGTTGCCCCTTCTGCTTCTGCCGCTTGCGGCCTGTGGAGGTTCAGACGATCCTGCTCTTACATTTGTGGTTACTGAAAGTGATGGCGATGTGTCGTTCAGCGGCACAGAAACTGGGCCCATCACTGTCGATGTTTCGGGCACTGTGGCCTCCTTCGAACGTGGCGACCTCACAGCCGCAACGACGATTTCAAATCTGTTCGCGTCAGGATCGCCGAAGGAATTGGTTGTTGCCTCTGGGCAGACAGTGATTGTCGACGGCGACGATGTCAATGGTGGTGCGCTGAAGGCTTCGGGCGCCGGGAATCTCACCGTCGATGCCCGCGATGATGTTGCTGGTGAAGTAACAGCGGTGTCGTTCGCTGTTGATATTGCAATGGGCGGCGGCACGCTTACCTTTGATATGACGGACGACGTCGTTGATTCTGTCACGCTCACTGGGGGCACTATTAATCTTGGCGGTGGGACTCTTGTGGTCTCCGACGGCGTGGTGAATGCGCTCGGCGTGACGTTTGCGAACGTTGGCTCAGTCGTTCTTAACTCCGAACTGATTGTGACGCTCGCGCAGTTCCAGGCACTTGGTGGGACTTATACCGGGTCGGGCACGCTGACTATTAACCCATCAAGCGCAGAGGGCGGGGATGCTGACGCGGTCACTGGTCTGGCAGATGGGTCGATCAAGTCGTTGGTGCTGTCGCTTGCCGAATTCGATACAATGTTCGGCTCTCCCACGGTTCCTGCAAAGCTTGCAAAGCTGGCGTCGGATGTGTCGATCAAGCTTACGGATACCACGATCCCGGCTGAGCGTTTGAATGACTTGGACGCTCTCACAACTGGTCTTGTAGATGCGTCGTCCGCAACGTCGATCACCGGTGCAGTTGCCGATGTGAAGGAGGCCATTGCCTCTACAGGGATTGCAACGTCAACCACTTACGCGGTGTCCCTCACTGGCGGAGCGGTCTCGGTCGCAGATGCCAATATTGTTGACGCAGACACGACGGGTGTTGTGACTGCTGAAATCTCAGACAACGATATGACTGCGCTTGCTGGTCTAACTGGCACTGGCAATGCATACACGATCACGGTAACGGATCCGTCGGTTGCAGCTGGCGCTCTGAAT
>Ga0206130_10006873_pt1 | contig 12828 bp, 10 predicted proteins | sample Helgoland_Spring_9_FD_148637 | JGI IMG/M metagenome (GOLD analysis project Ga0206130, IMG submission 148637) | Pelagic subsurface seawater microbial communities from Kabeltonne, Helgoland, North Sea - Helgoland_Spring_Bloom_20160512_1 | ecosystem: Environmental > Aquatic > Marine > Epipelagic ... | reverse complement strand
TAATTGTCCGGGCAAGATCATCAGTGCCACCTGTTCTTTCCAGCACTGCAATCATCCCGATGAGACCATTCATCGGGGTCCGAATTTCATGGCTCATATTAGCAAGAAAAGCACTTTTTGAATTCAAAGCGAGTTCTGCGTTCTCTCGGGCTGTTTGCAAATCATTTTCTCGGGCAGACACTAGAAAATTAAAAAGCGACAGTTCTGCACCTAAAAGGACCACTGTGGTAAAGCGCAGTCCAGCATTAATTTTGCCAAGCTCAATATTGGATGAAATCGGGGGGATACCAAAATAAAAAAGTGAGCTGCTGTTCAGGGAAAAATAAATGCTTACTGTCCACAGGACTAGGGGCAGTGAGACAAAAAAAAGCAAAAATTTTGGCTCGTGTTTCCAAGAAAAAGCCAAAAAGGATAGTGTCATAATTGGTAAAAACAGATAATCAAGATCGGCAAATGGTTGCCCAAATACGATGCAGGCAAAGGTTGCCGCAGAGGCGCTAAACAGCCAAAAAGACCGTGCAAAAAGTAAGTAACCCATTTGATACAGAAAAAGACAAAGCGCATAGAGCAGCGACAGGCTCCCTAAGATTGCCGCGCCGGCTAAATCGTTTGAGACCAAAAAAACCGCAGTCCAAATAGAGGTTAAAGTCAGCAGAACGGAAAGCGCCACACGGCTTATACGAATTCGGCGTTCAAAATCCGGATCGAAATTTTCTTCGCGGGACTTACCGGTATTCATAAATGCCACATTCTTATTTCAACTGATCTAGTTAGATGTAATTCGAACCCCATCAGAATGTATAATATCAATGTCCATGCATCTCTATCAAAATGATTGATATTGAGTGTTAAAAATTGATATGTATATGTGCCAAAAAACACGTATTGATTTATTTTTGTCCCACCGGATCGGTTTAAATATTATTTTGAAGCAATCCTATACCCGATACGGCAATTTCTAAGAGGTCTCCCTCTTGTAAATATCGTTTTGGTGTGCGGCTACCGCCGGTGCCATCAGGTGAGCCAGTGGCAATGATATCCCCGGGTTGCAGTTCATAAAGATGGGATGCGTATGAAATTTGCGCTGCAATGGAATAGATCATCTGATCTGCTGTCGTATTTTGCATCTGCTGACCATTCAAATGGGTGGTCAGCGACATTGTAGCGGGGTTCTTGATTTCATCAGCTGTGGTGATCCATGGCCCCCACGAGCCTGATCCAGAAAAATTTTTTCCCGCATAGATGCTGTGCTTTTGCCAATCGCGCACTGATCCATCGTTAAAGATCGAATATCCCATCACATGTGTCATCGCGTCGTCTGCAGTGATGTGGCGGCCGCCGGTTCCAATAATTACTGCAATCTCACCTTCGAAATCAAAACTATGGGCGGCCGGCCCGGCCGGCGTTTCCAGTTTCTGCTGGTGGCCCAATAGGGTGTCGCGTTCTTTGCCAAACAGGATGATTTGGCTGGGGTCTGGGGGGGCAACCCCGTCAACTGGATAGGGTTTGCGGTAATTCAGCCCGACACAGATAATTTTTCCGGGATCTGGAATAGGCGGTAGATAGCTCACGTGTGCGAGGTTAATGCCATCTTCTTGTCTGGTCTGCTGTGCGGCCAATTGCGTCAAAGCTCCGTCAGTGATCAGATCTTTCAGCGTTGTATACCGGGTTTTCAGAGCTGCTTCAGCCGGATAAAACCAGTCACCGCTCACCTGTCCATAAAGCGTCTGGTCGCGGTGGCGGATGGTGGCAAGTTTCATGACGGGTCTCCTGAAAAAGTCGCTTCGCGGGCATTTAGCACGGCCACCAGTGTGTCATTATACGGGGTGTCAAACCCGTCTTGCCGGCCCATGACAGGTACCATGCCGTTGATGGCTTCCAGCTCTGAAGGCCGTTTTGCCATGTGATCCAATAACATAGATGGCCGTGCGTTGGGCATATTGGCACCAAAGCTTGTGACATAGCTCTCTGGATTGTCAAAGCTGAGTGGGATGTCTCTGTGTCGGGCGATGCGGTATGCTTCGTGCATTGCGCCAAGCGCAATGCGCCAGTGATCAGCATCAGCCATGAGCTGCCCTATGGTTTTACCAAACACTGCGCAGGGCGCGCTGAAAGTTACGTTACACAAAAACTTTTCCCAGATCAGTTGTGCTATATCGGCAAAGGCTTTGGCCTGAAACCCCGCTGTCAGCAATTGCTGTTCTAGGGTTTGTAATCGGTCGGTCATCCCGCCGCCCAATTCGCCGATGCGAATAAGCTTCATCGCGTTATGGTGGGCGTGTCCGGGCGCTTTCATCGACGCACCAAAGCCGTCGGCCACACCTAGCAGAACATTTTCAGTTGCCATATGCTCGGCGATGCGGTCACCCGCGCCAAGTCCGTTCTGGATCGTCAAAACCATTGCATCTGTGCCGATGACAGGGGCGACGGCGCATGCGGCTGCACCAACTTGGCTGGCTTTAGTGGCGATGATACACAGATCACAGGGGCCAACGTCTGTCACATTAACTGTGGCGTTAATTCCGTTAATTATTCGGTCTCCACTGGCGCCTTCGACCCGCAGCCCTTTTGTAACGATCGCCTCGACATGCTCTTGCCAAGGATCGACGGCCCAGACCTCGTGGCCCGCTTCGGCCAGTAAGGCGGCATAGACCGACCCCATAGCGCCGACACCGATAATCGCGATTTTCATTTGGGTCGCATCCTTTCTCGCGGCAGCTCAATCGCGAATTTCTGGCGCAGCTGGTCTTGTATGTCCAGCGACAAATGGTCGGGAAAATGCGTCGCTAATATTTCAAGTGCAGTGTCTTTTGCCTTCTGACCCAAATTAGGGCCGGGATCAGATTGCCAAAGTTCAGGGGCGCGACGATCGGCCAGATTGGGATAGACAAAATCTGATTTCATTCGTTGATAGGTCTCAGATTGCCCCAGAAAATGCCCGTCTCCGCGCACGGCATCGCTGATCCTTGTCACCGACAGTGTTTCGCTGCTAACTTCAATCGGCTGCGCGGCCTTTAGGATTGTGCCCAGCATATCATTATCGATCACATAAGCGGCAAAAGACGTTGCCATCAAACTTGCCTGTGTGCCCGCAGCCTGCGTGATGATATTAGCGCCAGCCTGTGCAGCCATTGTGACGGTCAAAGCTTTTTCATATCCCGACTGGGCGTCTGGCAGTTTGCTGTCGGTCGCGCCGGCGATGGTTGAGTTGGGCAGATCGTAAAATTTCGCAATTTGGCTGGCTGCTGCGGTAAGGATCGCTTGTTCCCCGCTGCCTCCGGCCATACCGCCAGTGCGCAAATCTGTGATCATCGGGCGGGCACCATAGAGTGCTTTGACATTGGGGTTTATGCAATAGGCAAAGACCATTCCAGCCAGTGTTTCAGCGTTGGTCTGGGCCAAACAGCCGGCCATGGTCACTGGGCTTGAGGCCCCCATCTGCCCAAAGGTATTGATCATTATCGGCAGGCCAAGCTTGGCGGCTTGCGCCAACACCTCGCACGCATCGGCAGAAAACCGCAATGGTGGCACGGCGTGGTTGATATTCAGTGACAGGAAGGGGCGTTGGTGAAACGCCTCAGCGCTGCCGGCGATTGTGAAACACATCTCGGCAATATCTCGGACATGCGCCGGATCAGAGGCGCTAACCATCACATGTTTTCTGGTGCCGGCCAGTGCTGCAAAAGCGGTGTTTAAATCAAGCGCACGCTCGGATTCCATATCTGTGGCCACAACTGAGCGCGAAAAAAAATGGATATGCTCCAAGCGGTCCACAAGCCGGGCAGCATCATACAAGTCGGCCAATGTGGCGGCACGATATTGACCGCTGATCGTGTCGACCATCTGGGGTGCGGCACCGCCTGATCCGGTATGGGTGCGCGGACCCTTCAGGTTCAGGGTTGTGTCGGAGCTTTGCCCATACAGCGAAAACCCCCGATTGAGGCCCTTTAGCGCTGTGTTCACTAAATCGCGGGGCATGGTCAGGCGGTTGTCTTGGGTGACACTTCCGCCTGCAGCTGTGATCGTGTCTATCACAATATCAGGGGCTTCACTTATTCCGACCTGAGCCAAAATATCCAAAGAAGCGTTATGAATTTTCTCAAGGTTTGAGACGCTTAGCGGCTTTAGTCGACCGGCTATGGGCTTAATAATTGTGGGGTTTTTGGTGGCCTCCGTGGTGTTTATGCCTTGTCGACTTGACCTTCGACCGGACCTTCGGTCAGCCTTTTTACTGCCTGTGCGTGTTGCGGTTTGATCAGTGGGCGACATGGCAGGGTCCAATGTAAGGGTATTGGTAAATTTTCATGGATTTACCTACTGGACAAGTCATTTGAGCGGCCCCTATAGATAAATTAAATTTAATCTATAGGGAGTGCTGTCAATGAGTGCAGAGGTGCGGCGTCTGCCGTTAACAGCCCTGCGGACATTTGAGGCGGCTGCCCGATTGTTGAGTTTCAAAGATGCGGCGGATGAATTATGCGTCAGTGCCACCACTGTCAGCAATCAGATACGGCACCTTGAACAGAGCTGGCAGACCAAATTATTTATTCGTCACACCCGTGCTGTCTCATTGACGACACAGGGTAATGCCTTGTCGCAGGTGGTGACTCGTGCGTTTGGCGAAATCCAGTCTGAGGTTCAGAGCAATATTTTAAACGCAAAAAACACGGTTACTCTGGCCGTCGGGCCGATGTTTGGCTCGCATTGGCTGATACCACGGTTGGGGCGCTTTCGCGCCGCACATCCTGAAATTGATCTGGTTGTCACTCACGGGTCCCGATTGGGTGATAGCAAAGGGATGCGCAGTGACATTACGGTTGATTGGGGCAGCGGCCATTGGCCTGGCCTGAAATCGCGTTGGTTGATGGATATTGTTTATGCCCCAGTGGCCAGCCCAGAATTGATCCGGCGCAGTAAAGCCAGAGGGCTTAATTTACATAAATTCACCGACCTAGTGCAGGGGCCGATTTTGCACCAGCATGACCGGCTTGATTGGTCAGATTGGTGCGCAGTGGCGGGCTTGGACCCTGTGGTATTTAACAATGAAACGGTGATAGCGGATTCGAGTTTTGTCTTGCAGGCCGCGCTGGATGCCCAAGGCTCTGCGCTTGGGGTTTTTCCGCTGATGCAGGGTGAGATTGACGATGGCCGTCTGGTTCGTCTGACCGACATAGATTTGGTGCCACAACGCTCTTTTTATTTGCTCTCACGTCCGGGGCAGGCTGCGATATCCTCTGTTCGCAAGGTTTGTGATTGGTTAATCCAGCAGGCCGAGGTGACGGTCGCCTAGTCTGACGGCTCTTGTATGGTGGGTCGTTTCTTGCCCGCTGGAAATCTGATAACAGCCAGCCTCGGGCGCGGCAGAGCACAAATCAATTACGGTGTCGGTCCCAAAGACCATCGCGGCCCCGTCATCGATGGCATAGCTGGTGGGCATGGTGTTTTCGCGCACGGCCGCTCTTAAAGAAGACTGCCGCAGAGGTTCACTGGAGTAATGTGGGCAGATGCCGCCTCTCAAAAGCCCAAGACCGCGCAGCGGTTGCAAACCGTTTCCTTTTGCATTCGACAGGCACCACTCAAACCAGAATACGCCGCCGGCGCTGACCCCCGCCATCGTCACCCCCCGGCGCGCAGCCTGTATAAGGGGTACGCTCCAACCGTTAGTTTCAAAGTGTTCGATCATTCGGGCGGTATTGCCGCCGCCAAAATAGACCAAATCAACGGATTCAAGCCATTGTGCTACCAAGATGTCACAGGCGGTAAGTGGTAGATGATCAAGGGTCGCACCACAGTGTTCGAAATGCCGGTAAAACCGGTTTATCTTTGTCTGATTATCGCCACTGGCAACCCCGACAAAGCCGATCCGAGGGTTAGGGACCGTGTGGCGGAGACAAAACGTATCAAGGTCTGGGTGATTGCTGTGGGTAAACCCGCCACCGCCAATTGATATCAATTTCATCTGCGCCATTCTTTTAACTTTATAATCACAGCGTCCTGATACACAATACATAGGTTTTAAGTATAGCTTCTTACAATAATAGTACTTGCCAGAAATTTCCAGAACGGACACAGATTGTGTCAGACTTGTTTAATGGGCGCCGGTTGGATATCCAAACGATAGTGATGACTGAGACGGTCAGCGTACAATATTTGTATGAAGACCAAACAGCCTTTTATACTGGTCGGGTGCAACGGAAACAGTTGTGCTTTTAAAAAAGCTAGGGAGAAAACAAATGAACTACCTATTGAAAGCGGTGTCGCTTGGTGCTGTTATGGCCGCAGGGTTCGCCATCGCAGAGCCTAGTGGGACATTCCGCCAAGCTCATGATTACGGTTTTGGAGAAAAGTCGAGCTTGGATCCAAGCTCGCCAGGCCGTATCCAGTGGATTACCGAAAAAATTATGAACCGTCTGGTCAGCCCCGATCTCGCGGGCATACCCGAGGCTGATCTGGCCACAGAATGGTCGGCAAATGCCGAGGCAACCGAATGGACTTTTAAGCTGCGCGAAGGTGTGACGTTTCATGATGGCTCGACGCTGGATGCGGCCGACGTCATCTATACATTCGAGCGTATCTTGGACCCTGATGGTACCAGCCCGGCGCGATCCGCTTTGAAAATGATCGAAAGCGTGAGCATGGTTGACGATATGACTGTCAAGATGTCCCTTAACACGCCGTTTGCCGATATGCCGTTGCAACTGATGGATTATCGGATGCGGATTATTCCAGATGGATCTGGCGATATGATTGGGGAAACCGGTATCGGAACTGGTCCTTTCAAAGTTGAAAAATACGAGGCGGACGGCACAACTGTTCTGGTTGCAAACCTTGATTATTATAAAGGTGCGCCAAAACTGGCACGGATGGAAATTATCGCGATTTCCGAAGGTCAGGCCCGCATTCAGGCCTTCTTGGGTGGCCAGACCGATATGTACCGCTACGTCACGGCGCAAGAGCGCGTTCTGCTGGATCGCTCCGATAAGTATAACGTGCAAGTGATCCCGACCGGAAACTGGCGTGGTCTGGTGTTTCGTACAGATGTTGAGCCGTTCACCGATGCGCGGGTCCGCAAAGCGGTTCGTTTGGCGGCCGACCGGCAGGAAATTGTTGATCTGGTCTATGGCGGCGGGGCCGTTGTGGCTTGCGACACACCTGTTGAACCCAACGACCAATATCGCGCTGATCTGAAATGTCCTCAGGATATCGAACAGGCCAAAGCGCTGTTGGCCGAGGCCGGCTATCCCGACGGGATTGACGTTGATGTGCATGTCTCGACACTGGAACCATCTTGGTCAAACCTAGCGGTCGTCTATCAAGAGCAAGCCGCAAAAGCCGGTATTCGGGTCAATGTTGTTCAGGCACCATCTGACGGTTATTGGAATGCAATCTGGATGAATAAAACCGTGTCCGCCACGCGGTGGAACGAACGTCCCGCTGATCAAGCTCTGCATGAGATTTACCTGTCTTCAGCTAGGTGGAACGAGAGCTTCTATAAGGACGAAGGATTTGACACCCTGTTGGCAACAGCCCGGCGCGAGCTGGATTTTGGCAAGCGCAAAGCTTTATATGCCAAGGCTCAGGCCCATCTGTTGGAAACCGCTGGGACGCTTATTCCAATCCATGTGACCAAGATTGTTGGTGTGAATGCGCGGGTCAAAAATGTCGATGCGGTCAAGCGTGAAGCGATCCGCTGGCATTTGATTGAAGTGGACTAAACCCCAATATTACAGGGCGCGACCTGTCGCGCCCTGTAATATTTTTAATCTTATAAGCGACTGGGAATAAAGCCATGCTGCGGATGCTGTTACGACGGTGCTTCTTGGGTGCCGTAACCGTTGCAATCGTGTCAGCGATTATTTTTCTTGGCGTGGAATTGTTGCCGGGGGATGCCTGCACTGCATTTTTAGAGCGTGATGCAAAGGGCCAGATGCTTGAGAATTGCCGCAAGGATTTCGGGTTGGATCGCCCCGCCCTTACCCGCTATTTTGAATGGGCTGGAAATGCGTTGCAGGGCGATCTTGGGATGTCTGCCAGCGGGCGCAAAAGCATCGCTGAATTGGTTGGCCACCGGATGAAAAATTCGCTGCTTCTGGCTGCTGTGTCACTGAGCGTTGGCGTGCCCATGGCGATTTTTCTTGGCGTAATCACGGGTCTTTGGCGCGACAGACCGATTGATCTGTTTTTTTCAACAGCGGCCATCCTTGCGATGACTATCCCAGAATTTGTCTCTGCCACTGTATTGATCTTGATCTTCTCGGTCTGGCTTGGCTGGTTGCCGGGGATTATCGTGACGTCCGCCAGTGCCCCGGCCTCGGCGTTCTTTCCGGAAATTCTGTTGCCGGTCTTCGTTTTGGCGATGGTGATGATGGCGCATATACTGCGCATGGTACGCTCGTCGGTGATTGAGGTTATGGCGGGGGATTATATCCAGATGGCGACACTTAAGGGTGTGCCGTACTGGCGCATAGTATTTTCCCACGCGCTGCCCAACGCCCTGTTGCCGGCGATCAATGTGGTGGCGCTGACGATTGCCTGGCTGCTTGGCGGTGTGGTTGTGATCGAGGTGGTGTTTAACTATCCCGGATTGGGACGGATGATGATTGACGCCATTTCAGACCGTGACCTGCCGGTGGTTCAGGCAATCGCGCTGATTGTGGCTTCGGTCTATGTCGGGGTCAACCTGACGGCGGATATCCTGACTATGGTTGCCAATCCGCGCTTGCGGACGTTAAATATGAGGGGCGGATGAGCGATTTATCCCCACATGTAATCCCGGCTGAAACCCCGGCACCAAAGTTTCTTTCGGGGCCGCGCACGGTGTTGCGGGATGTGATGTCGCGACCGTCAGGTGCGATTGGGCTAAGCCTTGTGGTGTTCCACGTGCTATTGGCGCTGACCAGCCCGCTGTATGTGCCGTATGATTTCAAAACTATGAATTCGATGCTGATGCTGATGCCACCCTCGTCCGAGCATTGGCTGGGCACGGACCATTTGGGCCGCGATGTGTTGACCCGTGTCTTATTGGGGGGCCGTGAGGCGCTGTTGGTCACCGGAGTTGCGACACCGGTCGCGGTGGTTTGGGGCGGCTTTATGGGAATTTTATTTGGGTTGGTCGGTGGACGGGTCGATGAGGTGCTGATGCGTGTTGTTGATGCGTTTCTGTCGCTGCCGTGGATTTTAAAAATGCTGGTGCTGATCGTGACCTTTGGCAGCGGCATCGAAGTGCTGATCCCCACGCTGGCTTTTTTCTATGGCATTCCGGTGATCAGGATCGCCCGGGCCGCAACCCATGATGTGGTGGCCCGCGATTTCATCTCGGCGGCCAAGGCGCGTGGCCATAGCCGGATGACTATCATTCGCCGTGAATTGGTGCCCAATGTTCTTGATACCTTGATGGTCGAGGGTGCGATGCGGTGGTCTTGGATGTTGCTGGCGTTCTCATCACTGTCGTTTCTGGGGTTTGGGGTGTCACCGCCCACGCCGGACTGGGGTTTGATGATTGCCGATGCGCGGGGCTTTATGTCGTTTGCCCCCTGGGGCGTACTGGGCCCGGTGATCGCCCTGTCGTCGCTGATTATTGGCATCAATCTGACGGCGGATGCGCTGGCAAAAGCGCTGGGCATTGACCGCGCGCAAAAGGCACCGGTTTAAACTATGAAAAACGCTCCATTGATTGATATATCCGATATTTCCGTTGGTTTTACCGGCCGGTCGGGTCAGATGATGCCTGTGTTGCGCAACATAGATTTGGTGGTTCGACGCGGGGAAAGCGTGGGCCTGGTGGGCGAAAGTGGATCTGGCAAAAGCACGCTGGCCCTCGCGGCCATGGGGTATTTGAAACGCGGTTTGCAGCTGATGGATGGCTCGGTTACATTTCGCGGTGATGATATGTTTGCCCAGACACGCCAGCAGCTAGAGCGGATCCGCGGTGGGCATCTCGCGTTAATTCCGCAAAATTCCGGACAATCGCTGACACCGACATCCCGCATCGGCACGCAATTGATCGAGGCGTTAAAACTGCACCGCAATTTGCCAGAGACCGCGCAATTGCCAAAAGTCATCGAACTGCTCGGGCAGGTGCGTCTGCCCGATCCTGAGACCATTGTAAGCCGTTATCCGCACGAGCTGTCTGGGGGCCAACAACAACGCGTGGCGATTGCGATGGCGCTGGCCGGTGAGCCTGAGGCGCTGTTGCTCGATGAGCCGACCACCGGATTGGATGTGACAACGCAGGCGCATATTCTTGAATTGCTGCGCGATATTGCCGCCGAGCGGGATATGGCGATGGTTTATGTCAGCCACGATCTTGGGGCGATTGCGCGGGTCTGTGACCGGGTGGTGGTAATGTACGCCGGTGAAGTGGTGTTGCAAGGCAGCACACGGCAGGTTTTGACCGCCCCGATGCATCCCTATGCCCGTGGTTTGTTGGCCTCGATCCCGAAACTGAGTGATCCGCGTCTGCCGGTCGCCTTGGATGGGCGCCCGCCACCACCCGGTGGCGCCGGTCTGGGATGCGCGTTTGTCGATCGTTGTGCCATTGCGCAAGAGCGCTGTGGCTGTGCACGCCCCGCACTTTCGCCTTTGCCAAGTGGCGATATGGTGCGCTGTCATTTTCCCGAACAGGCGTCGCAAATTTCGATTATGGGCTCTGGGGCTGATCCGGTGCGGCGTGCACCGGGCGGTGACGTGGCGCTCAGTTTGCGCGATTTGTCGATCAGCTATAGCAGACCGTCTTTGCTGGATCAGATCCTGCGCCGGCCCGAGGCTGGGGTGGCCACCGTGGATGATATTTCGGTGCAGATTACCAAGGGCGAAACGCTGGGTCTGGTGGGGGAATCCGGCAGTGGCAAATCGACAATCCTGAAATCCATTGCGGGTCTTCTGCCCCCCGTTGGTGGCAGCGTCACGGTTGCCGGCGGCCAGCCTTTGCCTTTTGCGGTGGAAAACCGCGGCCCCGACCATTTGCGCCGGATCCAGCTGATTTTCCAAAACCCTGATGACAGTCTTAATCCGCGCCACACTATTGCCCAGATTTTGGAACAGCCGCTGCGGTTATATTTCGGACTGACCGGCGCGGCGCTGCATGCCCGCAGTGCGGAAATTCTGGATCGGGTGCGCCTTGGGGCGCATTATCTGGATCGCTTGCCAAGCCAGTTATCGGGCGGCGAAAAACAGCGGGTGGCTATTGCACGCGCCTTTGCCGCCGAGCCGGATCTGGTGCTATGTGACGAGGTGACCTCGGCGCTTGATGTGTCGGTGCAAGCGGCGGTGCTGGATTTGCTGAACGAATTAAAACAAAGTCAGGGCACCACCTATATCTTTGTTTCGCATGATCTGGCGGTGGTGCGGGCGCTGTCGGACCGGGTTGCGGTGCTGTATCAGGGCCGCCTGTGTGAAATTGGCCCCGCCAAAGATGTTTATGCCTTGCCGTCACATCCTTATACCGAAGTTCTGCTTGGCGCTGTGTTGGAGCCTGACCCCGACACAGCCCCGACGCTGACTGCCGATGATGTGGTGGAATTGTCCCCACCCGAAACCGGCTGCCCGTTTCAGCGCCGTTGCCCGCGCAGTTTGGGGCCGGTTTGCGCCAGCGATATCCCGCCGTGGCAAACATCGCCCGAGGGGCACGCGATCCGCTGTCATATTCCGCTGTCGGAATTGGCGCCGGCGCAAAGCCTGTCGTAAAAACTGGCTGTCGGGAGCCAAGATTGAAAAATCGGGGCTGAAAAACCGCGGCTGCAAAGTCTGTGTCGAAAAGACGGTTTTGAAGAGACTGGGGTGAAGAGACGGGGCCACCTTGGCCGTGGCGATTGCGCGACATCGGCCAGCCGGTGCCGAGATCGCGTTTAGTTTGACACTAAGAAATAAACTCCAAAGCTCAAGATAATAATCCCAAGCAGTCTGGTCCCACCAAATTTTGCAACCGATGACCCGTGACTTTGCCTTTGGTATAATGGCGTGAGGCCTGACACTGCAATTAAAAGATACAATGTAAAGAGCCTGATAAACCTAAGGTTTCCGTCGTCTGGTTGTATGGGCGCGGGCATGCTGTGCGCAATGATAACATCTATAAAAATGACTAATATAACAAAAAATGGCATGGCAAAGTACAGATAGCGGTGGGTTGGTTTTTCCAAATCATAACGGGCTCTTAATCGCGCTATTGTAGTCTTGGAAGACAATTTACTCTTTATCGCCACAGCTGCCATAACAACACCAAACAACAGGCTTATGATCAATGCTATGATATGCAGGTGACTGGCAAACGTATCAATCCAAAGTATCAGCGTCATCCATATAAAAAACCACAACCCCATATAAAAAGCGAACATCCAAAAATGGCGGCTGCGTGGGGTTGGGTGCTGCCACAGGGCGATAGAGCATCCATCGATAACGTCTTCCGTTAACAACCCGGTTGCGGCTAGAAAACAAATTCTTATGGCCGCGTCACTTGGCATTCGGGTACTGTCCCAGCCTGCGCCAAACATAAGGCATAGATATCCGAAGCCCGCCGCAAAAGCCGCGCTTATGAGTGAAAAATAAACTGGATGTCTGTCGCGAAAATTCTGGAGCATTATATCGGTTTCCCTAAGGTATTCTGATCCGCGCCGCATGGGTTTGGGGGTAAAAGCGCGGGGGGTGCTGCGGGGTAGCAAGTGTAAATTAATCTTTAAAAACGCATTTTTTAAGCCTTTAACAACTTATGCGCGATTTTAAAAGAGTGTGTGAGTTCGGGTTTATCAAAGGTAAAAGTACGCTAGCATTGGATTTCAGGGACAGGTCCAAATAGTGGATTGTATTATCCATGTGTTTTATGCATGATTTAAC
>Ga0206130_10006871_pt1 | contig 12832 bp, 7 predicted proteins | sample Helgoland_Spring_9_FD_148637 | JGI IMG/M metagenome (GOLD analysis project Ga0206130, IMG submission 148637) | Pelagic subsurface seawater microbial communities from Kabeltonne, Helgoland, North Sea - Helgoland_Spring_Bloom_20160512_1 | ecosystem: Environmental > Aquatic > Marine > Epipelagic ... | reverse complement strand
CTCTAGTAAATTCGTTTGATCAAATGGTTGCCGGAGTTAAAGAAGGAAAACCTTTTGAAATAAACAAACTTGTTGACGATTTCTTAGTAGGTATGCTTGCAGGTGGTGGTACTATTGTAACAGCAAACGGAATGAGTGCTCGTGGCTCTATAAAGAACGAGAAGGCTCGTGCAAAAAGCGCACAACAGCTAAAAGACCTACATGGCAAGAAAAAAGAAGCATCACAAGAGCAGATCAACGTTATTGATGATATGATCAAGAAGAACATATCCTCGTTACGCACATTGATTGAGCAAGACGTTGAGTTCTTTGGTAAGTTTTCTACCGATGACCAGAAAAGAATCAGGGATATTGATAGTGCGTTAAACAGTATAGCTAAGAAAAGAGAGCTTACTTCTGATGATTCTCAACTATATCTTTTGCAGACAGAAGCTGTAGAACTTCTTGTTGAGAAAGATGCTATTGAATCTAAGTATCGCAGCAACGAGGAGAATGCACTTATTGAAAAAGCTACTGACGAACAAATTGATGAGATTAGAAATCTTGAAGCTGTTATCGTTGATAAGAAGCAGAGGTTAGAAAATACAGAATCGGAAACAGCTGCTGGTTTAATTAAATCTCAAATTGAAACATTAGAGTCAGAACTAAATAAGAAGATAACAGATATAATTGGTACAGTTGAAACTAAACCAGCTGCGCCAACAGAAACATTTGTACCAGAGGACGAACCTACTCCAGTTACTATTGACTTAAATGTAGACAAACAAGTACAGCCAGATCGATTTGAGGATCTTATTGACGGTCGTGTAACTATGAAGTCTCCTTCTGGTAAGCAAGTTGCTGGTCGCATTATTGATGAAGGTGCTGGTAAGATGTCTTTGCTAACTGACGATGGAGATATAGTTGAGCTTGGTAATATGGATGATCTCAAGGGTAATTTTGCCGATGATATAGGGTTAGCTAAAGCAGAAGAGATAGTATCAATTGATGGTAATAAAATTACTATTCGTGGCGAGCAATATGAAAACAACTATAGCGACCCTCTAGCGGCAATTAACCGTGACGATGAGGGCAATATAGTATCCGTGAATTTAGATGCCGCAAACGGCACTAAAAGAACGTTTAGAGGCAACATAGGAGACGAGGTTGCTTATAACATTATTACTAGCCAATACGAGCAAGAAGAATTAGAAAAGCAATTAGAAATTTTAGCTAAACAAGATGAAAAAATCAACCAACAGCTTGCCACGGCTCCAGAAACTGAAGTCGCTCCCACTCAAACAGCAACTACAAATATTGAGCAAGCTCCCGAACAAGAGCCAGAAGTAGCGCCACAGCCGAAAAAACGTATACAAGACAATCAAGTTCCGGTCAAAAAAGAGGTAATACGAGTAAAATCTAATGATGGTAGCTACGTAGATTATACTGTTACAACTAATTTAGACGGAAGCTATAAGTCTAGTTCTATAACTTACGATAAAAACGGTAATGAAACAGGACGCAATACAAGTACTTCAATAGGAAAGGGTGCAACAGCGTTAGATGCTGTAAAACAAAATGCAGCTGATGAATCATTAGGAGATGTAGTTACTATAGAGTCTACTCAAAGTGGGAAAGATTTTATGAATTCTAAAAAGTTAGATAGACTAAGTCCAGAACAAAAAAAGAAACTTAAATCAAAGCAAGCTCCATCCGAAGAGCAAGCTGTTGAATCAAAAAAGACCGACAATACTGATATGATAACCAGATTTGCTGGTGCTAGTGATATGAGTAGCGGTAACCCTAATAGACAGTGGGAAAATGAAGAAGATTTTTACTCTAAGGTTACCAGAGGTACAGGGATGTCTGATGAATTCAGAACGCAGATAGGTATTGCAGCTGTAATAAATAATGCAAAAAGAGATCGAGATGTTATCAATGGTAAGAAGCCTACTTCAAATAATGAATTGGTAAGTAAACCTCTTGATAGTATAGAAAGATTTAGAACTGTAGGTAAACAGGGTAAAATAGAATACTTTACTGGTAGAGAAATGAGTCCAGGTAAGGGCTGGAAAGCTGTATATGGAACTCCTTTAGCTTCTAAATTAGTAGACATTGATGATGTGTTAATTAAAGCGAGTTTAAAAAAAGAGGAATCTGTTGAGCCGTTAAAAACAAAACCAGCTGTTAAAAAAACTACACCGAAGAAAGAGTCTAAACTATTACCTAGTAAAACTGAAATTATTGATGCTGAGTCTTACGGTGTTGATAGCTTGAATTCAGAATCTGATAAAAACAACATGCTGGATATAGCTAATCTTGGTATTGGCGTGATGATAGAGACTGATAAAGAAGGCACTGAAAACAAAAAGTTTACTGAACAATTAAGTCCACAAACTAAGTATGGGTTTGTCGGTCCCGGATTTCAAGAGAATTCTATACCTACTGTTAAAAAACAAATTATTGATTTCGTTAAAAAATACAACGCACAAATCAATAGCATAGACAAAGAAGCTAGACCTGTTAACCAACTTATTGATTCCCGTAAAAAAGCTATTGACGCTATTAAATCTTTTGTAAAGGAAAAAGCAGATGCTATCGGTGTAAACAAGATACTGTTTGACTCTGTGACTATTGATGGTGTAAGCAAGGTACTGACATTTGCTGATGCTATTAAACAGATGAATGACAGTGAGTTCTCTAAACTAAAAAATTATACTGAAGAGAATATTGAAGAAGAAGAAACCATCATAGCTGGTGTTAAACTAACTAAAGAAGAGGCTGAAATAGCTAAAGGATTTGTTCCCTCAGCAAAAGATCTTAATAACTTTTACATAGTTGAAAAAGGTCCAGGCGTTGAGTTTACAGTACCTAATAAAGAATGGTGGGAAGTTGCTAAGAAAATAATGAATCTTGGTAGTGGAACATCTATAAGATTAGATATTTATGAAGGTGGGTACGACAAAAACCCAAAGAGAAAACGCACTAAGGATGCACCTCAAAATATAATGATATATGGTTCAGACAAGGGAGCTGCTAAAAGTGTAAAGGATGTTCTTGATTTTAAGTACAAGGGCTTAAAAGGTATTGAGGCTGTATCAGCGTTAGAAGAAGACTACTTTCATAACCTCGCTAACCCATGGCTTAAAAGAACCATTACTGGAAACAAAACAAAATTTGATCCAAAGAAAGTAAATCAAGTAATGTGGGGTAATAATGGGATGTATGGATTTGAACTCATTACACAAGCCAGAGCGTTTGATGCTTTAAGTAAAGGCAAAGGGGCTAAGAGACTTGTAATGGACGGGTTTGATGCAGATAATTTTAGCGATTACGCAACTGAAAGCACATTAATACAAGATATTAAAGACCTAAGAGCAGAAGGTTTAGATGTGGTAAAACAATACGTATCAGCTGTCGCTAAAGCTTTTAACGAAACAGAAGAGAATGTAGCTAAAAGATTAGGGTTTGATGCCTTGACAGAAAATGAAGAGGTTGTAGCTGTTAAGTATCCCAAGACAGAAGAGCTTACAGGAACTGATGCAGCGCCTTCTGGATCTTATACCGATCAAAAAACTCAAGTAGTAAACAGTAAGCAACTCGGACCAATACGTTTTAAAAGCTCTATGGTGGCTAAAAACAAAACTGAAGAGTTCACCTTACAGCAAAGGATATACGAACAGAACGATGCTTTCAGTCTTACAGGTCCAGAAAAAATAAACGGTCCTAGTGATGTAGCGTTTTTATTACGTCACCTTGAGTCAGCTACTTCTGAAAACATGTTCTTAGTAGTCAGTACTAAAGAAGGAGATTACAAAACTATTTGGCTTGGAACGGGTAGTCAAAATTCAGCTGTAGTTGACATAGTACAAGTTGCCGGTCTTATAGATGCTGCTAGATTTGATTTAAAAGGAAAAGAGGTTTTTGTGACTTTTATCCATAACCACCCTTCTGGTAATTTAAATCGTAGTCCCGCAGACGTAAGCGTATATAAAAAATTCTCAAAATATATAAAGTCAGTACCTGGAGTTACACTGTTAGATGGTTTAATTGTTAATCTTGATAGCGGAAAATTCTCAACATTTAATACAAAAACAACAGAAAAATTAGATGTAAAAACTCCAGATAACATTGTTCCGGCTACAGTATATTCATTCTCAAGAAAAGAATTATACGAGCCGTTTTCAGAAAGACCTGCGGTTTTGACAGATGGCGCAAAGGCTGCAATGTTTTTAAGTAAGTTAAAGATTAATAATAGTGGAAAGTTTGGTCACCTTATATTAGACCAGAGTTTAGCCCCAACTTACTTTGCGTTTGTAGATCCTAATATATCAGCTGCTGAATGGGCAAGAACAATTGCTGTAGATGCTGGTAGACATGGTATTACTACAATTATAGTGGGACCAAGCGGAGATCCAAAAGTGTTAAGCACTGAGAGCACATTGAAGAAAATGAGTGACGTTCAAGTCATTGATACTACAGATACAAGTGGTAACACCGCTATATTTGAAGGCAATGTTGAATACGTAACAATAGAGGAAAGCACCCCAGAGTTTAAAGAAAAACAAGGGTATACTCCTTTAACGGGTGAGGAATTAGATTATCCATCAAGACTGCAATCTGCTTTAGAGAAAATTAAAGGCTTTAAATGGAACCAAGTACAAAAAGAGATTATTAAAATGGAAGAGATAAGATCTTCTAAAGTCTCTATAGGTATGAAAGGTCTAGGAAAGATTTTACGAGATCTTAACAGAGATCTTGGTGGTAACTGGGTGAGCCGTAAGTTGAGGGGTATAGATACTGAATACGTTATTAAGGCACGTATGTTAGCCAACAGATTTATGATGGAGGTTGACAAATCAGCTGTTGTTGATGATATACTTGAGTTAAAAAACGGTGAGCGTATACTTAAAAATTTAAGAGCTGTTCGTGCTATTATAGATGAAAAGTCTGCTGCTTTAGTAACAGATAGTACATTTTCTAAATTACCAAGAGAAACAAAAGATAACATCTTAGAAAACATTGGTACATACATGCACCGATCTTACAGGTTCTTTGACGACCCTACCTACAAGTTTAAGTTCGGATCTATAGGAAAGGTTTTAAATCTAGGGAAAAACGAAAGAAACAAAGCTGTAGAAGAGGAGTTTTTAGTTCTTTACAATAACTGGATCAACAAGCTTATTGACGAAGCTGGATACACCAGAGAACAAGCTGTTGAGTCTACATTGATAAAGGCTTCAAAAGGAAGCAACAAAGGCTACTCTAAGAGAGAGTTGATTTTAGACGAGGCTAAAAGAAACATCGATAAACTAGTTAAAGAATACAATGAGCTTCTCAATAACAGAAAGAAGATGAGAGCTCAAGGTAAGGGAACAAATATTCCCAACAGTGCTTTTTTAGAAAAGAAAGATTTACCGAAACACATTAGAGAACTTCTTGGTGAAGTGAAAGATCCTATTGCACAGATGGCTGCAACAGCTGAAGTACTGTTTAACATCTACGAAAAAGGTAAGATGGTTGAGATGATTGCTGATGGCATAGAAGACAACCTAAAAGATGTTTACGCTAAAGAAGAGTTTAATAAAAATTTCTCTGAGCTTACTAAGCCACAGAAGAAACTAATATTAAACCGTGTTAATCAAGAGCCGATGATCATTTCCAATAAAAATATAAAGGAAAGACAGAAGGCTACATACAGACAGATTAACGATCCAATGAGTCCATTAAACACAAAGTGGGTTCACAATGACATCATTGAAATCATACAGTCTAAACCTATTTACGAAACAAGTATGGATGGTTTAGCGGGTGGATTTTTTAAAGGATACTTTTTTGCCTTGAAAAACTTACGAATGGTCAATGTTATATTGAATAGTCCTACATGGGGTAAGAACGTTATAGGTACAATGTATTTTAACTGGGCTAACGGATGGTTTAACCCTACAAAGCAGGCGAGTAATGTAAAGGCAATGGCTGAGGGTGTTCTAAGTAAAGACCCGAAGTACATGGATATGCTTACTGAGATGGCAGAGAACGGAGTAATAGGTCAATCCTTTAATGTAAATCAGATTGGTCTTTCTGGATTCTCATACTATTTCTCTGTAACCGGTGACAAGTCTTTCTATGATAAGTATGTAGCGAGGATACGCAACATGGGGAAAAAGGTTATTGCAGACCTAGGTTCTACTTACGCAGCAATTGATGATTTTGGTAAAATGTCTATCTATCAAAACGAAAGAGAGTCCTTTGCTCAGAAACTCTATGGTGATGAGTATGCTAACCTAAACGACACACAGCAGAAAAAAGTTAGAGCTGCTGCTGCTGAGCGTGTTAAAGATAATACTCCTACATGGGGTAGGATAACCAAGACTGGTAAGGCTGTACAGAGACTACCTTTTGGTGACTTCCAGGGTTTCCGTTTTGAAGCCTTTAGAAGTACTTACAGAATTGGAGCGAACATAAGAGATGATATTAAAACGTTAACATCTGACGACACATTATCTGATAAACAAAAAACAGAATACAGGAAAGACATTCGTAGAAAACTTGCCGGTCTTGGATGGGTAGGAGTATCTGGTCCTTACGCTATAATTAAATCTGTTGCTTATGCTTACGGTGGTATACTAGGGATGCTAGGCTTTGATGATGACGAAGAAACAGAACAGCAAAGAAAAAAAAGAGCAGAAATGCTTGAAGCCGCAACAGTTGTTAGACCAGGATGGTTAAAAGACCACAAAATTTGGGTTAAGTCTATTGACGATGACTTAAAGGTTCGTGTATATGACTACACTGGGTTTGATCCTTACGCTGAAGTCTTTGGTTTTGGTGGTTACTTTGGGGTTTTGGGTAATTCATTAATGCCTAATATCGCTATAAATCTTGGGACAGCTCTAGTTAAGAACCAGGATCCGTATGGAAGACCAATCTCTGATCCTTCTGATCCAGCCTTTAAGCGTGTTATGGACATGGCTAAGTATGGAGGCTCTCAGTTCTTACCTTCTTTAATAACATCTTCTTACAGAGATGCTTCTAAGAAAAACGAAGAGATAGAAAAAGCTGAAAGATACTTAAAGCTACAGGGTTTGAATCCAAAAGACTTTGACTTGCAAAGAGTAAATGTAGCAAAGGAAACTTTAAAGCTTATTGCTGAAAGGGCTTTTGTACGTGACTATGAGTACGATTTAGTACAGCAGTTTAGATACGCTGTTAAAGGATATAAGAGAAGCTTTGACGAGAACTACCTTACTACAGATTATCCAGAACACAGAAAGAAAATCTTAGACGATGTAAGAGATATGTATTATTCTGTAATTAAGGTCGCTGCTTACAAAGGAAACATGCAGAAAATAACGGATGCAAATAAAATTATTAAAACCAACTTTGATGATTTTGAAGAGTCCTACATTTTAAACAGTACTGATTTAAGTAGTAAATTCCCTAAAGGATATTTTGATTAACTAATATATATAATTATGAAAAAGTTTGTGCAGATTTTTAAAGATGACAATGATTGGAACGAGAAGACAATTATAGGTTTTCTCTCCTTTGCTGTTATGGTAGCTGTTATGCTAGCCGATGTAATCACCGGAGCTTGTGGTAAGGACCTACCTATTAATGAGTTTACATATAACAGTTTTGTTATAGTAACCTTGGGTAGCTTTGGTATCGCTGGTATCGAGAAGTTTGCTAAGAAAGCCGAGTAATGAAGCTAGAAGTACTAAGATTTAGCAGTCAAAAGGACTCCACTAACGGAGCCTTATTTGACGTTACTGGTGGTATAAGAAAGTTCTTGTGCTACACCCTTGAGGATGAGTACAGAGAAGATAAGGTCATGGGTGAAACCAGAATACCTTCCGGCACTTATAACATTACTCTTAGAAAAACAGGTGGATTCCACGGTAGATATGTAAAGAAGTATGGCGAGATGCACAAAGGAATGCTATGGGTACGTGATGTTCCTGGGTTTGAGTATATCCTTATTCATACTGGTAATACTGACGAACATACTGCTGGGTGTCTTCTTCTGGGTGATTCTCAACAAGCGAACTTTGGCTCTAGCAATGGTATGGTGGGGTCAAGTGTTAATGCGTATAAAAGAGTCTATCCTCCGATTGCTAAGGCACTTAAAGAGGGGGAGTCGGTAAGTATCACATATGTAGATTTTGATACTGTATGAAAGCAAGAAAGAAATACAACAAAGGAGGAATATTCCCTCCGAAGATTCAGCAAATGAAGAACAATTTAGAGCCTGCTATCTACGATGGGGTTCTTGATGAGGTCACTATTACTCCGTATACTAGAGATGAAATAGCTCTCCAAGAATGGCTTGCTAATAAAGCCACTGGTGGATTGAAACCTGTATACCCTATTTTTGATGTAATGACATTAGGTTTAAAAGCTCCAGCTACTGTAGGTGCTAAAGCTGTACAAGCGGGTATTAAAAAAGCTCCATCTAAAATTAATCCTAGATACTTTCAGCCTAATTCTAATATGTACTATAGAGGTATAGGTAGAGAGGGTATGAAAGATGCTTTAGAATCTGGACTGTTTAGAGCTAAACCTTCTGATAAAATACCAGCACGCATGGTAGATTTAGGACCAAATCTAGGTAAACTAGATATGGCTAAGCGTTTTAATAAGACTTACTATAGTCCTCGTTTTAATATTGCAGATAAATATGGTGCAGGTTATATTGCAGAAGTCCCTAAAGATGCAGCTAAGTTTAGCAAACGTTATAAAAACACTGACTGGAGTATGTCTACTAGAGATCAAATTCCAGTTAGTGAAGGAGGTATACTAGAAAAAAATTGGTGGTCTGGTTATAAACCCGTTAAAAGTTCTAGAAAATCTTTAGCTGATAATTTTAATTTAGATGCTATTGAATCAGCTTATGCTAAAAATATGAGTATTCCTGCTGGTGCTAATATGAGCATTGCAGATGATGTATTTAGTGGTAATTCGTTATATGGCAAAGGTGCTGCATTCACTAAAGAAGAGGCATTAGAAAGAATTGCAAACTTTCAGAAAGACTTGTCTCCTGTGCCATTTACATATACTCACGGAACAGGATCACAGTCATTACCAGGTATTTTTAAAAACAAAGGGCTTATGCCTTCTTCTAAATTAATAGGTAATCAAGGGTTAAATACCGGAGAGTTCTTGATGAAACAAGAAATAGCGCCTCATATTTTTAAAGGAGGACAGTCTACCGTTTCTACAGCATCTATTGCTAATCCTGGAGCAGCAGCACAATACGCTTTAGATTACAGCAAAGGTGGCGGTAATTATCCCGTTGTGCTTGGCATAAATCCAAAAGTTGGCACAAGTTCAAGAATGAGTATTCCACGTTCTACAATAGAGGGTGAGGCTATGTTTGATGGCGGGATTGGATTAGATGAAATAAGTAACGTATTTGTACCAGATGCACAAAAAGCTGCTTTTATAAAAAACTATAGTAATCAATTGAAAAATATTAAGGTAGGTTCTTTTGAAGACTATATCAATCAAGCGCAACTTTTACAAAGAAAAAATATTAAAGGAGCAAAAGATTACTTATATAAAACTGGAGGAAAAGTAAAATTAAAGTATAAAAAATGAAATGGCTGGTAAAATTAACTCTATTGCTGTTATTAACGAGTTGCAGCGCTCAATGGCACTTAAAGAAAGCGGTGCAGAAGGATCCAGCAATTCTGGAAAAAGACACGCTGGTTGTAACGACCACGGTTGTCAGCCCACCTGTGGCTATCACGGATACTGTGACTTTGAGGCAACACGATACTATTACTCTGGTGAAGGATCGGCTGAAAGTACAGCTAATAAAGGTGAACGACACGATTACTATAAACGCAGAATGCGCCTCGGATACGATAGTTCAGACTATTAATGTTCCTTACGATAGGGTAGTATATATAGAAAAAGAATCTATATGGGACAAGATAAAGAACCTAGCCATCTATATGGGGCTGGCGTTCTTATTGTTTAAGTTAATAATGAAACAATTTGACAAGTAACAGAAAAAAGAAAAATCAACATACTGTAAAATATTGTGAAATAGAACCTAAAGAATGTGACGGTAAGTGCTGTTACTCAAAGAGGAAAAACAAAAAAGGAGGCTAATGCCTCCTTTTCTGATCTGTTAACTTAAACTCTATGAATCATCCAAGAGTGGGGAGAGAGATGAAATGATCAATAGAACTGGTGCTAAGATACTAATATTCTTGATATAAAAAGAAAGAGGGGCAGAATAATTTCCACCCCTCCTGTAGTTCTAACCGCTACAGCTCTCGCATTCCGGGTTATCGATAGAGCATTGAGCGTTATCGTTTTTTTCACTGGTTTCAAGCTCGTCAATAAAGTCAGCAAAGCTGTCACTCATCTGGAAATCAGACATAGTTTTTGTTTTTAAGGTTAGAAAAATAAAGAGCTTGTAAAGGTAGTTAATTAACCTTTATACTGGAAGCCATGGTAACCCCTGTAATGCAGCTGTGTTTCTAAAAGATGGGCTACTTTAGGATTTGAATACTGACCTACAATCTCGTAACCCTCAATTATCTTACCCCTTTTTCTGTGGTCTTTCATGCGATGTAAAAGATCCTTTGTCATTCCTACGTAGTGTTCTTCTGGTAAGTAGTATACAGTGTATATTAAGTTACCATCTTTGTCTACATCGCCATATTTACGCTCTCTTAGGAAGTCAGTTTTTTTCTTACAGCTCTTGCAATAAGAACATACACCAGACTTCCTGGATTTGTCTTTATGGAACAGGTGTTTTCTTTTTAACCTATTACATTTAGCGCATTTAGACCTGCCCCTTTGCATTTTCTTCCAGGTGTTGGTGGACAGAAGACTTGATCATATCGAGCTCTAAACGCATTTTGTTTTTAAACTCTTTTGTTAACTCAAGTATCTGTTCTTCATCAAGAACTGGATTGCCGTAGCCATCGTGTAGGCTTTCGTACAATTCATTGATCATTTCGTGCATCATTGCACAGGCATTAAAAAAATCACTACTCACGGAGTTGGTATCCATAGAGCTTGATACGACATAGGAACTCATCTTTATTTAGGTTTTTGTTGAACTTGGTACTCTGTTTTATAAAGTATTTAGGTGTGTCATCAATTGCGTACTCATTATCTTTTAAGAAGTCGCTAACAAATTTAGCACACATAATAGCGTTGTCTACATCGTACCTTGCGTTGTACTCTACCTCTAATGCATATTGTTCTGTTGTAAAAAGATCGTAATTAGCTAATGCTTCTTTTAGGCTTTTCGTATAGCTCTCTTTATGTTTTTTTCGTATTGTCCAGTGTCTTCCAGCGTAAAACGCATTTAATGATGGAGGTTTAGGCAAATACAGTACTATTTCGTTGTTTGTGTCCATATACTTTATAACAAAATAGTGATTAGCTGTTTATAAAACCAGCTCTCCTTGCATTTTTTTCAACATAAGAGGCTTGTACAGCGGACCTTGTGCTGTAAACGTTCTAAAACCTGTGTTTGATTCAGTCATTTGGAATAAGAATGGCTCATTGTATACAGTTGGAGCGCCCCCGGTTTCTGTCTCACGAACCTTGCGCACATGGAATTCCATTGTCCTACGAGTGTCGTAGTCCGGAGAAGACACTTTTCTATGGAACGTAAGGAAACAATCGGCTCTATTCACGAACTTACCCCCGCCTTCAGTCATTGATGCTGTTGGCGCTACAGGTAGTCCATCTTCACCACGCATGCGTTGTGCCTCAGTAACTGCGTGCATATTTAACCAAACAGCCATCTTCATACGATTGGCAAACGTTAAGAATTCAGAAGCTGCTTCATAATGGTACTCGTGGCTATTCTTATTTATCCCTTGAGCCATATCTATGCGTAAACTGTTGTATGGATCTACAAAGAACCCATCGTAAGCGCCTTCGTGGTGTATAATCTTTTCAGCGAATAGTATAAGCTCTGAGTAGCTGTATACATCGTTGTTGCTTATAACCTTGTAGTGTTTATTTACCCAGTTGTAGGCATACTTAATCATCTCGGTATCCATCTGTCGTATAGGCATATCAACAATGAACTCCATAAGCCTCATCTTAATAGATGCTGTTTTATTCTCAGAGCTGTATATAATCCACTTCCAGCCGTGTTGTACAGATGCGTTAATCATAAGGTGTAGTGCTAATGTAGTCTTACCTACGTTGCTGATACCATTTATGATTGTAAAGTCTTTTTTGTATCTAAAGTTTCTGTCAAGGATGTCGTTACCAGTTGTTAGACCCACCTCTATAAGCCCAGAGGCATATTCTGTAATCCAGCTAAAATCAAGGTCATCATTAGATACAAAGCTAAAGTCATTATCGTTGAGTTGCATCTGGCGTATTGCCTTACTCTCGCCATCTATGACATCACGAATAGGCATCTTCTTACCCGATTCAATTGCATCGTCTATAGCCTTACGTGCGTTGTCTTCGTTATCTACTTCTTTCTTTAGTATCTCACGTAGCAATACTCTGCGAGCTTCTTCTTCCTCTATTCTACCAGCTGCTACAAAACCCCCGGCTAAATGTGCGGCTTTTACGAGCTCGGTATGTTTCTCTCCATCTTGAGCACGTCTAATTATAGAAGAAATAACAGCAAGCTTGTTGTAGTCAGTGATAACCTCTTTATGTGAGGCAACCTGTACATCTTCAGTGTCGGATACTATAGATGAGAATGTCTTGCTGTTGGTGTTTATAATTATGTCTGGATCATACGACTCAAAACACGCACGAGATTCATTTTTACCAGAGGGATCTACTTCTAACCCATAGGTGCGCTCCATGTATTTCTCAATAGCTTTGAAGTGCTCACGGTGTTTTGAAGGTG
>Ga0206130_10006864_pt1 | contig 12843 bp, 15 predicted proteins | sample Helgoland_Spring_9_FD_148637 | JGI IMG/M metagenome (GOLD analysis project Ga0206130, IMG submission 148637) | Pelagic subsurface seawater microbial communities from Kabeltonne, Helgoland, North Sea - Helgoland_Spring_Bloom_20160512_1 | ecosystem: Environmental > Aquatic > Marine > Epipelagic ... | reverse complement strand
GAACTCTGGCAGCGGCGCAATCAAGGTGCGGATGAGGTCATCGCGTTTGAGCCGAATTATGAAGGATCTTCAATTATAGGCGGAGGCGGCCACCCCTCTGCGCGCGGTGATCACCAATTCACAGCGCGCGCGGGTCACCATTTGGCACCCGCAACATTGGGCGATGGATCGCAGATTTTTGACGCCTTAGGCGCTGGCTTTGCTTTGCTCACGACCATAGGAACCGCGGGATTTGACAGGTCGGCGGAAGAGCTTGGGGTGCCATTGCAGGTGTTTGAAATGTCACAAGATGCGGCGGACAAATATGAAAGCCCAATGGTCTTGGTCCGTCCAGACCACTTCGTTGCATGGGCCGGCGCCAGCTGTGATCCAACGGCCGTGCTTAAGCGGGCTATTGGTGCGCGTTAGGTAAAAGGGGATCACTCTTTTTAAGCGTTTTTCCCAAAAGACGCACTTAGAACGCGCACTTCGGACGATTCGATCACTGTCTTTTCTGACACGAATTGCTCGTGATTTGATGTGATTTGCGACAGATCGTAGAGGTAGTTCACCATCGTTCCGTTTGATTGGGCCATACCGTTATCCGAAATGTCTGCATTGGCGTGAACCGCATGAACCATTGCGCCGTTGCCAAGATGAAACCGTGCGACGGGGTCTGTTGGCATTCCATCAGATCGCTTCGCTTCCAAGAGATAATGCGCCGCGAATGCCTGTTCGTTTTCTGAAGGCTCAGCATTAATGTTTGTGGTTTCAAACCACTTATTCAAACCGGGAATGGGCGACAATGTGACGAAATTCTTCAAAGCGGGAAGATCACGCGAAAGATCAGATGCAACTTGTTTGATCAGAGAGTTGCCAAACGAAATACCCGCCAAACCAGCTTGGCAATTGGAAATCGAATAGAATACGGCAGTATCTGCGTCTTCGGGATCAATCGTGTCGCGACCATCGGCAAGCAAATCTTGGATCGAGTTGGGGATTCCTTGGTCAGCGCGACTTCGACAAATATCAGGGGTTCATCGACAATTGCTGCGTGAAAACGACCAAAGCATCGCCTGTCTAGCGGTTGAAGCCTGCGCCGTAAATCTGCCCAGCTATCAATTGCATGAACGGCTTCGTATGCAATAATTTTCTCTAAAACATCGGCAGGGCTGGTCCAGTCGTCGGGCGTAGAATAAGAAATCCACGGTTAAACCACGATGCAAAGAGATGTTGGAAATCGACGTCCAGCGGTTCTAATTTTGGAAAGTTGGGAACAAGACGGAGCAAATTGTGCCGCATCGCGACCAGCTAATGGGTTCCGCCGGCAACCTGATTGAGCCGACGAATGAGTTCTTGGCGCTTTGGCTCGCTGGCGTGTGCGAAGGCACGATAACTTCCCCGTGTGGGCGCTGCTTTATTAGCATGCAGCGTTTCCGCGACCACGGCGGAGTCGATATCTAACTCGTTCACAACGCTTTCAAAGAATGCTTGCTTTTGATCATCACCCATTTGTTCGTAGCGATCAAAAATGAGCCTTGCAAGCGTTCCGCCTGAGACCTCACAGAGGTGCTTAGCAGGTCGCGAACCAGCTCCATAACAGTGCGACCCGCAGCTTCGTCCGAGAGAGCGGCACGAAAGCGTCGCTCAAAAACTGAAGAAATCAGGTCGCCAACAAGGCTCATACTGCCGTGCCCATGACCGCATCTGGCAGCCATGTCGCAAGACCGGGGAAAAAGCACAGCAGCAGAATGGCAAGAACCATGCAGGCCACGAATGGAAGTGACCCCATTAGGATGGTCTTTAGGGAAATGTCCGGCGCGATGCCGTTGATGACATAAAGGTTGAGGCCAACAGGTGGTGAGATCAGCCCAATCTCCATGTTGATCGTGAGAATGACCGCAAACCAGATCGGATCAAAACCCGCCGTGGTGATGATCGGTAACAAGATCGGTGCGGCCATCAGGATGACGGCGACAGGTGGTAGAAAGAACCCTGCGATCAGCAAAAAGACATTAACGAAGCCCATCAAAACCCACGGGTTCACGTCCAAAGTCCCGATCCATGATGCAATGGATTGTGTGATGTAGAGACTAGAGAGCATGTAGGAGAATACGCCAGCGGCAGCGATGATGAACAAGATCATCACGCTCTCTTTGGTGCTGTCACGCAGGACCACCCACAGATCTTTGGGATTCCAAAGTTTGTAGATCACCATGGCGATGATCAGACACAAGAGGGCGCCAACGGCGGCTGTTTCTGAGGGCGTCGCAATGCCACCATACATCGCATAGAGCACGCCAATGATGATTAAAACAAAAGGAATAACGCGCGGAAGGACTTCGAATTTTTGCTTCCACGTGTAGCTGCCCGTATTCAGCAATTGCTGATCGCCAGAGCGCCACGTCGCATAAAGCGACCACGCCATGAACAATGTGACAAGCAGCAAGCCCGGGATAACGCCTGCAAGGAAAAGACGGCCAATCGAGGTTTCCGTGGCGATGCCGTAAACGATCATTGTAACGGAGGGCGGAATAAGAATGCCCAGCGTGCCACCTGCTGCTATAGAGCCTGCTGCAACGCCATCAGGATAACCACGTTTGCGCATCTCTGGGATGCCCATTTTGCCAATGGCAGCGCAGGTTGCAGGGCTGGAGCCTGACATTGCCGCAAAGAGCGCGCAGGCGCCAAGGTTTGAAATGACAAGGCCGCCGGGGACGCGGGTGAGCCAACGCTCCAGCGCTTCATAAAGGTCTGCCCCAGCGCGCGTAGAGGCAATTGAGGACCCCATTATGATAAACATCGGGATTGAGAGCAGCGCAAAATTATCAAGTTTGCCGAACAGAATTTCGGGCAGCAATTCAAGCGAGCGCATGCCATCGAAAATCATCAAAAAAACGGTTGAAACGACCAGTAACCCCAGTGCGACAGATACGCCAGAGAACAGAACAAGGATCGTGCAAACAGCGACGACTAGGCCAAGCGTGAGCGGATCCATTATGCTTCCTCCAAGCCGAAGGGCTTATCAATTTTCAATACAACTGCGACGAGATCGGCAATCAGTTGTAACAAGTAAAGCGCAAAGCCGATTGGTAAGGCGGCGTAAGGGATCCAAAGCCGAACGCCCCAAACGGTGTCCGATTTCCAATTGCGTTCATAGGCGAGGTGCCAGAATTCATAGCCATACCAAAGCATGATCGCGACCATCACAATCGACAGTGATAGCGTAAAAAGAGCCATGCTATAGCGCGCCTTGGCGCCAAGGGATATGGGGATCAGATCAACGTTCACATGGCCGCGCAGGCGTTGGACATAAGGCAATCCAACCAAGGTTGATCCGATGGCGAGGTAGATCACTGCTTCCGTCTGCCAAATAGTCGAGCCGTTCAGCACGAAGCGGATAAAGATCATCTGACAGGTGATCGCGACGGCTGCGACGATCATCGCGGCAGAGCACCACCCGGCAACAGTTGAAAGCGCCGCCACTAACCGCAGGAATGGGTTGTTTCCTGTTTGCGCCACACGGCTAGAACTTTGGACGGCCATATCTAAACCCTCAAACGGTTGGAATTAAGAGGTTTGGAGGGCCACTTGCCTGCGGCCCTCCAACATAGGTTTACTCTACAGCCAACGCCATATCGAGAAGTGCTTGGCCATCGGGAACATCAGCTACAAAGGCTTTGTAGGATGTTTCCTGCGCAAGCGCCCGCCAAGCGTCAAAATCTTCTTGAGACATTTGCGCAATTTCAACACCCGCATCGCGGAACACTTGTTCGGATGCTGCGTCTTGTTTTTTGGCCTCTTCCAAATAGAAAGCTTGGGCCTTGGCAGAGGCATCCATGAGTGCTTTTTGCTGGTCTGCGTTCAGGCCGTCAAACTTTGATTTGTTCATCAAAAGGGGTTGATACATAAACCACAAAGCTACGTCGCCCGCTGGCGTGTAGCAGCTGACTTGCTCGTAAATGCGATAAGACACAAACGACGAAGACGACGTATTTGCGGCCGTCAGAACACCTGTTTGCATCGCACTATAAATTTCGGACGATGCCATTGATGCGATTGAAGCACCCGCACCCGCGAGCATCTGTTCGAACGCTTTACCAGCTGCGCGCGTTTGCAGGCCTTTGACGTCCTCAGGCGCAGTGATGCATTTATCTTTGCCCACAAAACCGCCAGCAAGATAGCCATGAACCAGAACCATCACGTCATCGTCGGCCATCTTTTCTTCCAAAGCGGCCATGAAGGGCGATTCGCTTAGGCGCGCTGCGTGATCATGGTTTTTGACCATGCCCGGCATCAATGTAAGGTTGAAGGCTGGCTGCTGACCGCCAGCATAACTTAGCGGCAGAACCGTCATGTCGAGCTGACCACGGCTTAGAGGACGATACTGCTCACGTGGTTTGAAAAGCGATTTTGAGCCAAAAATCTGGATATCAAGATCAACATTTGCCGCGGCAACGCCGTCGGCAACCATTTGGGCAACCTGATGGCGCACATCTTTGTTCGACCACTGGTGTGACAGGCGAAGCGTTTCCGCGTTCGCTACGGATCCAAGCATAAGGCACGTCAGTGCTGCCGCTGTTTTAAGTGCAGTCAATTTCATAGTTCCCTCCCAGGTATGAATGAAGCATCTGAGCTTCGTTTGCGTAATTCCGTTTTGGCGATCAGAGCGCTTGTAAACGCTTGAACAATGCAGAGGTATCCCAACGTCCGCCGCCCATTTTCTGAACGTCTTTGTAAAACTGATCGACCAATGCTGTGATCGGCAAGCTGGCACCATTTTCATCGGCGGCATCCAGACAAATGCCCAGATCCTTGCGCATCCAATCCACGGCAAAACCATGTTCGAAATGCTCCGCCAACATCGTCTCGTAGCGGTTGGACATTTGCCAACTTCCGGCCGCACCCTGGCTGATCACTTCAACAACGGCCGCGCCGTCAAGCCCGGCTTTTGATGCGAAATGCATCGCTTCGGATAGACCCTGTACCAGTCCCGCAATCGCAATCTGGTTGCACATCTTAGTCATCTGGCCCGCGCCAGTGTCGCCAATGCGACGGCAAAGTTTTGCATAGACATTCATCACAGGTTCGGCCCAATCGTAGTCGCTTTGATCGCCGCCGCACATGATGGATAATTGCCCGTTCTCTGCACCGGCCTGACCACCAGAAACGGGCGCATCAATGAATGCGATGCCTTTCGCTTTGGCCGCCAAATATAGCTCGCGGGTGACTGCGACAGAAACGGTTGTGTGATCGACGAAAGTGGACCCTTCCGACATGGCGGCAAACGCGCCATCGGGGCCCAGGCAAATAGCGCGCAAATCATCGTCGTTGCCAACACAGGCCATAACCATTTCAGCGCCTTGTGCGGCTTCGGCAGGTGTTTTGCCAAAATCGCCACCGTGCTCCGCCGCCCATTTTTCCGCCTTTGCAGTCGTGCGATTGTAAACGGTCACAGCGTGGCCCGCTTTGGCTAGATGTCCCGCCATCGGGTAGCCCATAACGCCAAGGCCCAGAAAAGTCAGTTTTGTCATCGATTTATCCATTCATCTATAACGTGTCATGCGGTACTTTCCCCGCAAAGAAGGCGTCCAGATTGTCCAGTGCGCGAAAGCCCATAGCATCACGCGTTTTGCGTGTCGCACTGCCGATGTGGGGTAGCATGAAGATGTTGTCATATTTGGAAAACGCTGGGTTTCCGCCCGGCTCGACCTTGAAACAATCCAAGCCAGCAGCAGCAATTTGGCCATTGTCGAGCGCCCCAAGCAGCGCGTCTTCATCGATCAGTGCACCGCGTGCTGTGTTCACAATGATTGCGGCCTCAGGCATCAGCGCGAAGCGTTCTGCATTCATTAAATCAACTGTCTCTGGCGTGGCAGGGCAGTGAAGCGAGAGAAAATCAGCGACGCCGAGCAGGCTTTCAACACTTTCGTGATAAACCGCGCCATGCGCTTGATCTGCGGATAAAGGGGAGCGATTAAAATAATGCACTTCCATCCCGAAACCGCGTGCCTTGGTGGCAAAGGCACGGCCAACGCGGCCCATACCAATAATGCCAAGTCGCGCACCTGTGACTTGCTTGCCGACCATGAATGCAGGTGACCAGCTATCCCAAGCACCTGTGCGCACAATTCGATCACCGGCAACAGCGTGACGTGCGGCACCCAGCATCAAGAGCATCGCCAGTTCGGCGGTCGCATCAGAAAGCACATCAGGCGTGTTGGTGACAGTGATGCCATGTTCCTTGAGCGCGGGTAGATCACAATGATCCACGCCAACAGAATGGTTTGCAACGATCTTGAGGCGATCCGCAAACTGCGCGACGACATCGGCGCTGAAATGCTCAGAATGACAGGGGATGATCGCATCGAATTCCCTGCTAGCCGCGATCAGTTGTTCGGCGGTGCCGGGGGTGTCGTTGTGGTTGATCACCACATCATAGTCACGCTGGGCGCGTTCTAGCGTGGCATCAGACAGGCGACGGGTGATCCAAAGGCGCTTCTTGTTCATTTTTTACGGATGCATTCTTCGTAGAAATCATAAACAGCCATACAGCAGACGACGATTGCAATGATCATAAAAGGTGCTCCGCCAACGAAACCTGCAAAGCCGCTGGAGATACTTTGCGACAGGCCGCCGACAAAGATGCACAGGAACGTGGTTCCGATGAAGCCAGCTATCAATTTGGTCATGTATGACATGGTTGTGTTCCTTTTTCTCTTATTCGGCCAACTGCATTTGCAGCCAGCGCGCAGTCCGCAACAAGCGGTCGTCTTTTTCTGCGGGTCCAATGAGTTGTACACCAATCGGGAGCCCGGTTTCACCAACCAACAATGGTAAGGTAACACAGGGTAGCCCTGCCAGTGTCCAAAGTGTGCAAAAAATCGGATCGCCCGTGCCGTTGCCGAATTTCGGGGCTTCCCCTGTAGCGGCAGGCGCGATGATCGCATCGTAATCGAGGAAAAAGTTCTGAAAGAACGCTTCAGCGGAGGCTTTGACTGCAAGGGCGTCTTCGTATTCCGCATCTGTGATCTGACGCGCACGCGTGACAATTGGCTTAAGCGTTTCGCTGATTTGGTCCCAATGCTGATCGAATACGTCAGCCTGTTGCTTGCAAATCTCGTATTCGTGAATGCGGGCTTGAACAGCGACCAGATTAGATAGGGTCTCTGCAGGCTCCATCCGTGTAACTTGTGGACCCAGAATGTCGAGAACAGCGTCCAACCCCTCGCGCGCATCGTTTGACAAGCGGTCGTTGAAAGGCAGATCGAACCAGACAAGTTCGGGTGGGACAGGGGCGTCGGACATAGCGCCAAGCGACATCGCAGGGCGCGGGCGGGCAAAGCTGGTGCTATCGCGGCAGTCAAAACCTGCGATCGCATCTGTCAAAAGCGCGACGTCATTCAGAGTACGGCCAAAGCAACCGACCTGATCCAAAGAGTCCGAGGTCTGCAACAAACCTGTGCGAGAGATCACTCCGCGTGTTGGTTTGAACCCGAAGGTGCCACAAAACGAAGCGGGTCGAATGACAGAGCCATTGGTTTGTGTGCCAATTGCAAGCGGGACATGATGGGCCGCAACCGCCGCTGCAGAGCCACTGGAAGATCCCCCGGGCGTGTGATCTGCATTATGGGGATTGCGCGTTTCATTGGCGTGCACAAAGGCAAGTTCGGTCGTGATGGTTTTACCCATGATAACCGCGCCAGCATCGCGCAACATTTCCACAAGGCGCGCGTCATGTTCTGTGCGCCGACCCCGAAAGATAGGCGTACCGCGCCCGGTTGGCATATCTGCGGTGTCTATAATGTCTTTGAGACCCACAGGAATGCCATGAAGCGCACCGATCGCCATGCCGGCCTTGCGGATACGATCACACTCCGCCGCCTGCTTAAGCGCGTCCTCGGGATCAAGGTAAACCCAAGCGCGAATTGCATCGTCTGTCTGTGTGATCCGAGCAAGGCAGGATTTCACCAGTTCAACCGACGTGAGCTTTCCCGAGGCGAAGAGTGCCAACGCCTCGGAAGCACTAAGTTTATATGCGTCTTTGATCACGGGATGTACGGCCCAAAGAGGTAGTCAGGGAACCATAGCGCGATGCCGGGGAATTGATACATCAAGATCATTGTCAGGATCACGATGCCCAAGTAAGGCATGATACCTTTGAAAATCTCCATCAATTCGATTTGGTTTTTGAGAACCCCTTTCAGGTAGTACGCCGACATCGCCATAGGCGGGGTCAGGAAAGAGGTTTGCAAGTTCAACGCCACAAGCATCGCGAAGAAGTAAGGGTTCACGCCAAATACTTCGAGCAACGGCAGGAAGATTGGCACGAAGATGATCAGGATTTCGGACCATTCCAGGGGCCATCCGAGCAAGAAAATGATGACCTGAGCAAGCACGAGGAACTGCCATGGCTCCAGATCCATTCCGCCGACCCAATGTGCGATGATGTCATGTCCACCAAGATAGGAAAACACAGAGGCGAACGTCCAAGATCCGACGAACAACCAGCATACCATCGCGGTTGATTTGGCAGTGAGAAACACACTTTCTTTTAGTTTCGTCCATGTCATGGAACGGTACAGAACTGCCAGCACCATGCCACCCATTGCGCCCATCGCCGCCGCTTCCGCAGGGGTTGCAAGACCGCCAAGGATGGATCCCAGAACCAGTGCGATCAGAACCGTCAAAGGGACAAAGCTAAATAGCAGATCCTTGTAGATTTCTTTTGGGGGAGGGACGTTTTCCAGATCAGGTTTCGGCGCGAGTGAAGGGTTCGACCAAACACGCACGATTACATAGACGATATAAAGACCTGCCAAAAGCATACCTGGGAAGACCGCCGCCGCATAAAGGCGCAACGGCGAAAGGTCGGCGATAGCAGCATAAACGATCAACATGATAGAGGGTGGGATCAAAATGCCTAGCGTTCCACCTGCGCAGATCACACCCGCGGCGAAGCTTTTATCGTATTTAGCGTTCGCCATTGCGGGAAAGGCAAGTAGACCCATCAACGTGACAACCGCGCCGACGATGCCAGAGGCGGTCGAGAAGACAGCGCATGTAAGCAAAGCTGCAATTGCAAGGCTACCTGGCAAGTTGCGCGCGGCCATGTAAAGCGAGAAGAACAGCTTGTCGACGATATTTGCGCGCTCCACGACATAGCCCATAAAAAGGAACAGTGGAATTGCGACTAGGGTAGGGTTCTCCATCACGGAGTAAGTATTCTGGTTTAGCAAATAGAAGATATTGTTGTTGAAAATGTCGCTGAATGTCTCGATCGCACCACCTTGATGATAGGCGTAGTAACCAAACGCGACGCCCATCGCGAGCAAGGTAAAGGCAATTGGGAAACCAAGCAGAACAAGGACAATAAACAGCCCAAGCATCATCAGGGCAACTTCGGGATTTGTCATTTTTTTATCTTTCGTGAAGCGCTGATAAGCTTAGTTGCGGCCGGGGATAATTGCGCGGACCTCGTCGAGATCGGCAGCGGCGAGGAGATCTTCTGTTTCTTTCACATCGGCAAGCCGTTCGGGCCAAACGCCGGAACGCATTGCCATTACACAGCGTACAAGCTCAGCGATTCCTTGGATAACCAAAAGGCTGCCAGAAAGCGGGATGAGAGATTTGAAGAAATAGATTTGAATGCTGGCGGGGCTGTTAAAGCTCACTTCTTTCCAACGCCAACTGTCAGATGCGATTTCATAACCATACCAAACCAAGGCTAAAATGCCGGGGAAGAAGAACAAGAAATACAGCAAGAAATCCAAGCCGGCTTGGACACGCACGGGGAACAATCGATAGATCACGTCGGCGCGCACATGTGTGTCTTGCGCCAAGGCGTAGGCCCCGCACATCAAGAACAAGGCACCATACATCTGGATCATCATATCAAAGGCCCAAACTGTCGGAGAATTGAGCACGTAGCGAACAAATACCTCATACACGACAGACAATGTCAGGATCATTATGCACCATCCGAAAGCGCGCCCGACCCAGAGGCTTAAGCCCTCTATGGCATATACGAATTTCATTTGTCTGTTGCTCCCTGCCCAGATCGCTTGAATGTTTTACGCTTTCCCAAGAACAATGCCCGGAAGCCAATATGACCCCCGGACATCAATTTTCACTAGGTTAAAATCAACCGAAGTAATGCTTATACGCCAGCTTATAGTCAGGCTGGTTCAGGTTGAGATAGTTCATCACATCCTTGGCGTAGGCCTTTTGTGATGCCATCACTTTCGCAAAGAACGGATCTTCTTCTGCAATGCGATTTGCAACTTTGTCCCAAGCGACAAGCTGCTCTTGCATCACGGACTCAGGTGTGCGGTGTACGGAAACGCCGTCCTGTTCTTGCAGTTTGATCAAGTCGTCAGAGTAACGCTTGGTGTTGCCCCAGTAAAAACCAGAGTTTTCCGCCATAGAAGCGTTCTTGATGATAGCTTTGTGCTCATCGGAAAGTGCGTTAAACTTGTCCTTGTTGATCGTAACTTCAAAGCACTCTTGCGACTGGTGGTAAGACGCGAGCATGTAGTCTTTGGAAACGTCCTGCATACCAAAGTCACGGTCAGACGTCGGGTTGTTGAATTCAGCCGCGTCAATCAGGCCAGATTTCATCGCAGGTTGAATTTCACCGCCAGGTAGCTGAACAACAGACATTCCCATTTCAAGCATAACGTCAGCCGCAAGACCAACTGTGCGGTACTTAAGGCCCTGCATTTGCGATGCATCTGTGATTTGCTCTTGGAACCAGCCCAGTGGCTGTGCTGGCATTGGAGAGTTGAAGAACGATACAACGTTCAAGCGCAAATCTGACATCAATTCGTCAAACAGCTCTTGCCCGCCACCTGCGTGAATCCAACCCAGCATCTCTTGGCTAGACCAACCAAAGCAGGGGCCTGTGCCGAAAAGGGATGCCGATTTGGATTTGCCGTACCAATAAGCCGACACGTAGTGCGCTGCGTCAAGAACACCGCGGTGAACCGCGTCTTGCATCTGGCTGGTCTTCACAACCGCGTCCACAGAGAGAACTTCGATTGTCAGCGAACCGCCGGACATTTCATTGACGCGTGCAGCAAAGGATTGCGCATTTTCCAGAAAAATACCGCCGCCCCAAGCTGCTTGCATCTTTAGCGTGACGCCGTGGCCGTCCGCGATTGCAGGCGTGGCAAGTACCGCGGCACCGGCAACAGCCGACCCGCGCAGAAATTTTCTTCGATTAATAGAGTCTGTCATAGTTTCTCCCAAGGAATTTCGCGTGTGTTGCGCCCTTGAGGACGCTCTCGTCGCGAATTGTAGCCGTTCAATTCTGCACGCATTTACTTGTCGTCACGGCGCTTCAGCCGAATTTCAGGTGAGCAGCAGAACCTCACATATTCAAATTGTCATATTATCGGAATTATAAGCAATACGTAGTTTTCGCGTCTGGCGTGTATGCTGGCGTATACATAGAAAATTGAAAGGCTTCACCCCTTGAGTAAAAATCACTCGAAATCGGAGATATGTGAACATTTTTAACTGGAAATCGGAGATATTCGATAAATTCCATTTTTGGTTGAAGGGTGATTTCTGAGTGACGTTTATGCACGCGAAACGCCTTAAAATATATTTAAATAGCCGGGAATGCGAGCGCTAACATCTGGGGCCGCAAGCGCAAGTTTCGCCAGTTTAGACTAAATTTAGCCCTCCCTTTCCGAATCAATTTCTCACAGTGTGAGAAATGCATCAGCAATACTTCTCTGGCCCGTTCCACTGGCCTGCAGAGTATCTGTCCCCATGTGCCCAGTCGATTGGGAGTACATCATCAATGGCGGCGCGCTCCTGTGTTGTGAGTGCACGCTCTGCCCCTTCAAGCAACTGAGCGAAGTGCGCAACAGAGCGTGTTCCGGGAATAGGAATGACGTGTTCGCCTTGCGCCAGCACCCACGCAATCGCCAGTCCTGCCGTTGACATTCCAATGTCCGCAGCAAGCGTTCAAAACGGAGCGATTGCTGCAATGTTAGCGCTGTAGTTCAGCTCCTTAAATCGCGGATTGTTGACCAGAAATGAAAGATCCTGAACTGCTGCGTGACTGCGTGGATTATCAGTCAATAGTGACTAACCAACGGGCTAAGAAGCGACCATCGCAACACCGAGTTCAGCACAAGTTTGCACAAAACCCATTTCAGGCGACTGTGTGAACAGTGAATATTCAGATTGCACCGCCGCCATAGGGTGAACAGCATGAGCGCGCATGAGGGACGTTGACGCGATTTCGGACAACCCCATCGCTTTCGCTTTGCCTGATTTAACGAGTGCTCCGAGCGTGTGCGCAACGTCTTCAATCGACAGAGCAGGATCGCGACGGTGGACGTAAAACAGCTTGACCGCTTCTGTCCCAAGACCTTTTTAACTGCCTTCATGTTCGCTTTGCAGGTGCGTGGCGGAATTGTCGAATATATTGCCGTGCCCGTCGGGATTGCGCGTGATAGAGGCTTTTGTGGCAATCGTAAAATGCGCCTTGGCACTTGGATTGGCTCTCATATAGGGTCCGATGACGGTCTTGGAGGTCCCATGCAATAGACGTTGCCGGTGTCTATATGGGGCACGTTGGCATCTTGTGCCGCGTCTAGAATAGCGTGGCTCGCGGCTTCATTGGTTTTTCCGTAAAAAATTGGAAAATGACATCGCACCGATCCCTAACGGATGAATTGGGGGACCGTTCCTACCAAGTTTGCGTTGCTTCATATTGATTATCTTTAAACCCGCATTTCCCAAGTAACTTGACGTTTTCGCGCCTCCAACGGCCACTAATGTGTTATATTTCAGTATGTTAATTTGGCTGAAGGTGGTGGATTATGGATCACCCAGAGGGTGCACGCG
>Ga0206130_10006857_pt1 | contig 12851 bp, 9 predicted proteins | sample Helgoland_Spring_9_FD_148637 | JGI IMG/M metagenome (GOLD analysis project Ga0206130, IMG submission 148637) | Pelagic subsurface seawater microbial communities from Kabeltonne, Helgoland, North Sea - Helgoland_Spring_Bloom_20160512_1 | ecosystem: Environmental > Aquatic > Marine > Epipelagic ... | reverse complement strand
TCTTGAGCGTGAACGTGTTTCAGAAAGTGCCTTTCAATCAGCTACTTGGAGATTTTGCTACTGTAAGTGAGGGGGTTGGGTTTTCTAAGCAATTGATTTTCAATGACCTTTAACTGGACGCTAGTGATATCTTGGATATATTAATAAAAGGGAAGAATCTACGCAATCCCACATTCATGGGATACAGACCATAAAAAACCAACAGAATGACCTACTCTACGATTCATCAAACAAGCCGTACTGGACTTATTGCGCGACAACCTATCCAGAGCTTCTACAAGTAGAATGGAGGTAGCACTTCCTCTTAGACTCAATTACACCTAAGGACGTCTGAAGCCTTCCGTGTGTCGCATTGATCTTATTTTTAAATGCAGAGACACCAGAATCAGTCAACTCTACCAAGGTATAACCGTGTTCCTCAACATACGATGCGGCATGTCTGCCGTTATTCCTCGCGCCTGACGTTGCTCGCTTGACGAAAGCCACCAGTGGGAATAAATCTATTTTATCATCATGTATGGTTTCTCCTAGATTGTATTAACATATCAATTGTAACATTTATCCCTGAATAAACAGGTACAGATTCTTGCCCTGCATGGGTTTACCGGATGTGGCGAGGACTTTGCGGAGTTCTCGCCACTTTGCGGTGCGGCCAACACATGGACCTGCCCGAACCTCCCTGGCCATGGCCCAGAGCCTTCGCTTGATTGCAGCCCCAAGGCTACGGTTGATCTGGTGCAGACACATGCGGCTACGCTGCAAGCGAAGCGATCAAACGACGTAGCAGCGACACTCCTGTCGCTTGACCTAAAAAGCGACAAGAGTGTCGCTTCTACAACGCCCAAGATATTGCTCGGCTATTCGATGGGAGCGCGTGCTGCGCTCCTTCATGCTATCTCCAATCCCAAGCACTGGGATGCCTTAATTCTAATCAGCCCGAACCCTGGCATCGAATCAGCAGCGGAACGCAGCGCCCGTGCCGCCAGCGATGCTGCGCTCGCGCAGCGAATCATGCGCGCAGGCGTGCCCGCTTTCCTTGATTTTTGGCAACAAAGCCCGATCATTGGCAGCCAGCAAAACATACGCGCAGATTGGCGAGCGACCATGCAGCAACATCGACTGCTACATACCGCCGCAGGGCTCGCAGCGAGCGTCGAGCAATTTGGTCAAGCAGCCTGCCCCGACCTCTGGCCTCAGCTAAGTGAACTGCAGTGTCCGATCCTATTGATCAGCGGCGAGCACGACTTAAAGTACTGCACGATCGCCAAGCGTATGCAGCGTGCACTGCCACAGGCGCAGTGGATCAAAATACCAGATGCTGGCCACATGCCACACTTAGAAGCCCCCGAAGCTACGGCCGCCGCGATCCGCCGCTTCCTCAATCAGCTCTAGACGCTGCTACTCGATATTTGGCAAGTTCGGATCTTTCTCGATACGTTCTGGGAATTGTTGAATCGACCGACTTAACGATTGCACCACACGCGCCTCCGAATACTGGATCGCATCAAAAATATTAGGCAGCTCTGCACGCCAGAAAATTTCGTTGGTGGTCGAATCATAGATCTCCACAGTGAGCGAGACACGAACCGCAGTTGACGCACTGCCATAGTTACGCCGATGCATAGTCGAAGTGGGACCATCGACAGAGTCAAACAGGCCAGCGTAAGTACTGATCTGCTTATGCCACTTCGCGACGACATAAAAATCGCCATTCGATTCAATCGCCTCAAAACCACGCGCACTCAGCTCTTTTGTTAATACCTGTTCCGACAATGCATTAAGCTCTGCCTCCTCAACATCTCTATAGGTCATGCCCGACACGACAGTCCGACCGTAACTAAATGAGTCGAGTTTTGAAAAATAAATCGACCGCACAAAGTCCCCTGAAGTGCGCGTCGGCTTCAACGTAGCGCACCCAGTCAAGAACACGGCAGATAGTAGCACAATATTAAGCAGTGGATAGAAAGATTTCATAAGGACAATGTTAGTCGGGAATTGGTAACTCGGAGACCTTTGTTGTGTGATCAGGGAAATTCTGAATTGCCAGTCGCAATGTCTGCGAAACGCGTGCATCAGACCACTGTAAGGCATTAAAAATGTAAGGCAATTCAGCGCGCCAGAACAAGGATTTATTGGCCGCATCATAAAGCTCCACGATTAGAGAAAAACGCACCGCTTCGGCTGCACTCAGGTTAATTTCCTTACGCCACTTCGATACAATATAAAAATCGGCCTCCTGCCCTGCCGAAGCATAGCCACGCTGACTAAGTTCCTCGGTTAGCACATTCTCCGACAATTTCTTCATGACCATTGCTTGGGTGCTTCTTAGACCAAGCATACCCGCAACCATCGTATGCTCATACCTAAAACTATCTAATGAAGACATGTCAGTTGGTTTAACAAAACCACCAATAAGAGTGGTCGATTCAAAAGATGCGCAGCCTGACAGCAAAGCGACAAAGAAGAATGTAACCACACAGGGTCTAAAATAAAATCTCACAGGCGTATTAAACCTGATTCGCTGCAAAATTCAAACCTTGTCCTGCATTCAGCAATATAATCATATACTTACATGCGTTTGACTCAACAAGAACGATATAGCCTATCGGTTTTATCACTTATCCTTGTGCTAGCCTTGATCGGCTACATCATCTTTTAATTCCGCAGCGTGTCCGTAAACTTTTATTTGAGCGGAGACAGCGCAGTACGGTATGCTCGCGGGCGCTGTTCAGGCTGACAGGCGGCGCGAGACCTGCCTGGCTAGCGCCGAAATGAATTCACCACGCAGCCGTACTCGGTTCTAATTCTAGGTTGACAAGGTAGCAGCCTTCCTTCTTTTCTGACGGCCTTCCTTAGGGGTGACCTAGTCTGGGTCTGAGATGTTTCCTTGCAACTGCACAGAAATGATCCCTTCGAACCTGATCCGGTTGACACCGGCGTAGGAAAAGGAAGGGAGCGTACTTTATTGCACGATCCCACTTTTCGCCGCCAGAGGCCGGATCTCAAACAACACTGATTGAGATCCAAATGAAATACATACCAACAATACTCGCCATCGCCACCTGCTCGGCGGGCTTACATGCGCAATCCGCCACGGAGGCTCCTGCAAACAGCCAACCAGAAGCCAACCAACTGCCGACCACTATCGTCACTGGTAGCCTGTGGGAATCCGAACTCGAACGCACCACCGCCAGCGTGACTGTGATCGATCAGGCCCGCCTCGCGACCAATGGCACCCAGCACTTTGAGGACATCGTCAACGCGATCCCCAATCTCACATGGACCGGCGGCAGCTCTCGCCCACGCTACATTCAAATCCGCGGCATTGGTGAAAACTCGCAATTCGAAGGCGAGACACCCGACTCTGCGGTGCGCTTTTTAATCGATGACCTCGATCTCACCGGTTTGGGCACGGTCGGCAACCTCTTTGACGTGCAACAAGTCGAAGTACTGCGCGGCCCACAAGCGGGCGCGTTCGGTGCCAATGCCGCGGGCGGCGTGATTCGCATCGTCACCAATGAGCCGACGCCGTACTGGACTGGCCAAGTCGAAGGCACTGTCGGTGAAGATAGCCTCGTCGCAGGCGGACTCGCCGTGGGTGGACCCATTATCGAGAGTGATCCCGAAAAACTCACCTTCCGTCTCGCGCTCCATCAGCTCAACCAAGATGGCTTTCGCGACAACCAGTTCCTCGGTAAGGACGACACCAATCGGCGCGACGAGCTCACCACCCGCTTCAAACTCCGTTGGTTGGCCAATGACGACTGGCAATGGGATGGCACCCTCCTCTATGCGGATGCCGACAACGGCTACGACGAATGGAGCCTAAACAACACACGCTTTGACACCTACTCTGACGAGCCTGGCCGTGATGAGCAGGAGTCGCTCGCTGGTGCCATCCGTGGCACATGGACTGGACTGGCCGATATTAATATGACGACTATTACCAACTATAGCACAACCGACTCGACTTATAGCTATGATAATGACTGGACCAATCAAACCGACATCCCAGACAACTATGCGGGCTTCATACGTAATGATCGCGACCATGATTCATTTGGACAAGAACTCCGCTTCGACTCCGTTGAACAAAACGACGTACTTGGCTGGATCGACCGTTGGACGGCTGGCATCTACTACCATCACCTAGAGGAGGAAACCACGACCGCTTATGTTGACGATTACGGCACAGCCGATGCCGACTATGAGTATGAGACCGACAGTTACTCAATTTTTGGTCAGATCGCACATGATTTCTCGACCGAAACACGCCTCATTATCGGCCTTCGTTTCGAGTATCACAAGGTCAACCAAAACACCAAAAGTGTCGAAGACACAGGTTTCTATGACGGTAGCCTCGCCGATGAAGACAGCGATCAATCTTCCTCTCTTTGGGGTGGCAAAATTACCCTGGAGCACGACCTAACTGCCGATCATATGATCTTCACCAGTTTCGCACGTGGTTACAAAGCTGCAGGTGCAAATGGTGGCGTCTTCCGCGAAGATGGCGATCCTCTAACATATGACGACGAAACACTCTATAACTTGGAAGTCGGCCTCCGCAGTGAATGGTTCGACTCCGCTGTCGTTTCGCAAATGACAGCATTCTACCTTTATCGCGATGATCCACAACTTCGCGACTCTGAAGGATCTGGTGGATTTTTTCGCTACTTCACTGACAATGGTGACGAAGCTCAACACTATGGAATCGAAGCCGAAACAACGTGGTATATTTCCAAAAGTTGGACTGCGAGTGCCGGGCTCGGTCTGCTTGAAACTCAGGACGACGAGAATGACGACCTCGCCAACGCACCTGCGTATACCTTCAACGCGCAGATCAACTACCAAGCAGATAATGGTTTCTTTGCGAACTTGGCGGCTCAAGGTAGCGACGAATACTACGAGTCCAACAACAAGGAAAATCGCGATCAACGTGTGCGTAATGCATTCGTCACTTTCAACGGTTCGATCGGCTACCAGTATGAGAACTGGACGTTCACTATATGGGGTAAGAACCTGTTCGATGAAGCCTACGAAAAACGCGTCTACTACTTCGATAATTTTGATGGCCAAGGCGTCACACGCTACGAGAATCCCGCCGATCCGCAGCAGTTTGGCATCACCGCCAACTACCGCTGGTAACTGCTACCTAGCATATTTCTAATCAAGAGGAAGGTACCGCACGGGCCTTCCTCTTTTTTGTATCAGTGAAACGAGTGTCATTAAAAATAAGACGAATCTTTAAGCATTGGAATGCTGGAAGGACGGCGCCCCATCTGTCCCCGTGTTGGTTCCGGCAGTATTCCTCCCAAGGGCTAACACGCGAGACTGGGGACGTCGGAGACGGCATCGCTTCACAAACCCAACTCTAAACCGCCACCTTCATTTTCAGAATAGAAAACCAGAACACGATCTAGGTTTGCGAGCCTACACAAAAAAATCGCGACCCATTGCTGGATCGCGATTTATTTTAAAAATTGAGACACGTCTGCGCGCTAGTAAGCGCGACCATCTTTGTTCTCGAAGTAATTGATGAAGGCTTTGTTCAACATCGCATAGCCTCCCGGAGTCGGATAATTGCCGGTGAAATACCAGTCACCATTATTGTTAGGCAGCGCTGCACGCATCTTCTCAACGGGCAAGAATACCACATCTAAATCACCCTGCCATGGGATGTTTTTGGGATAAACAAGATCGCCGATTTTTTTCGAAATTTGCTCGGCGGTGTAACGATCATACAAACGCTTCACGTGGTTGACTTGCTCGACTGCTGGAAGATCCACTTGCGCCAAACAATCGCGATAAACTTCCTTCAATAGGTCAGACTGGCCATCGTCTTTGATCAGTTGGACCGTCGCCTTAAATGCGATGAACTTACCGAGCTCCGACATATCGATGCCATAGCAATCGGGGTAGCGAATCTGTGGCGCAGTCGATGCGACGACGATCTTGCGCGGATTAGTGCGGCTAAGAATCTTCAGAATCGACTCTTTCAGGGTGGTGCCGCGGACGATCGAATCGTCGATACAGACGAGGCTATCATTGGGTTTAACGACCCCGTAAGTGATATCGTAAACGTGAGAGACGAGCTGCGCACGGCCCTTTTCTTGCGCAATGAAGGTGCGGAGTTTAACATCCTTATGAGCAATCTTCTCGCCTCGTGGCCAGTTGCCCATGATCAATTTGTCGATCAGTTGCTCATCCAGCGTGCCATCGGCATTTGCTTTAAGTAGTGCGTCCTTCACTTCCGTGCGACGATGTAAGCGAAGCGCATCGAGTAACCCATAGTACGCGGTCTCAGCGGTATTAGGCACGAAGCTGAATACGCTGTTGGCAAAGTCATTATCGATACACTTAACTACCTGCTCCAACAATGCGCCACCGAGAGCCTTACGCTCGCGATAAATGTCGGCATCGTTGCCTCTAGAGAAATAGATACGCTCAAACGAGCAAGGCGTGATGGGACGCTCTGGTGTGAAGCGATCTGAGTAGATCGTGCCGTCGGCCTTGATCACCATCGCGGTGCCAGGCTCGAGCTCGCAGACATTCTCGATCGGCTGATCAAAAATCGTCATCAATGCCACGCGCTCGGAGGCATATGCCACAACTTCATCATTCTGAAAATAGAAACATGGGCGGATGCCTTGCGGATCGCGCATCACAAACGAGTCACCATTACCGATCAAGCCAGCGATGGTATAGCCACCGTCCCAAGTCGCCGCAGCTTTTTTCAGGATCCGGATGGGGTCCAGATCTTTGCTGATAATCTTAGGGATGAGCTTCCCTTCGACATTCTGATCGCGCATCTGGTGGTAAATCGCGTCGTGTGCTTCATCGAGATGGAAGCCGACGTCTTCCAGCACAGCCTGCGTATCGGTACCGAATATCGGGTGTTGGCCACGGTTGATCAGGTCGTTGTTGATGTCTTTCTCATTGGTAATGGTGAAATTACCAGCGAGCATCAGGTTCTTGGTCGGCCAGTTCGACTGGCGCACGAAGGGGTGACAATTCGACGATGAGTACACGCCTGAAGTGCCGTAGCGCAAATGCCCGAGCAGCACTTCACCCGCATAATCGAAGTGTTTCTTAACCGTATCGGGAAACTCTGGATGAATCACACCCGCATCGATCTTGTTCTGATAGTCCTTCAGTTGCCCTTGGAAAATGCGCGACAACGGATTGGTCTTAATACTGCGCTCGCGCGCCATGTACGCCTGCCCCGGATTGACATTAAGCTTCACACAACCGATACCCGCGCCGTCTTGGCCACGATTATGCTGCTTCTCCATCAGGAGAAACAACTGATTAAAGCCATACAGCGGTGTGCCGTATTTTTCTTGATAGTAAGCCAAGGGCTTGAGGAGACGGATCATTGCGATGCCGCATTCGTGCTTAAGAAAGTCGCTCATAGATGGGAAAAGACAAGCGGAGGGTAAAAGGCTTTTTTCCGCCGTGGCGATGCTAACTTACAACTTTGTTGCAATTCGCTGCTCAAGCCAGTCATAGAGAGGCACTTCGAGCGTCACGTCTGATCTGGATACAACACCACACCAGCATCGGAAATACCGCGCTTCAACAGATGCTCGGCATTCGCGGGTTCCACATGCACCAGCACCTTGGAAACTTCCGGGTGTTGCTCACGTAGCCGCAGCTTCACTTCCCGCGCGATTTGATGCCCCATCTCGACCGTGATCCTAGGGTCCACTTGCAGGTGTAGATCGATTTCATAAACGTCGCCGACCTGCCGTACCCTAAAATCATGATACGCAAGGGCACCAGGCGTCGGCAAAATATGTTCGCGTAAATCTTCGATCACTTCGCGCTCTGGTGCCGTATCGAGCAGGTCTGAGCACGCCCGCAGAAAGATCTTCGCTGCCTCAAACACTAAATAACAGCCCAACACCAACGTGACCGCACCATCCAAAAATGCCCAATCCGCGCCGCCGAGCCACACGCCCAACAACGCCACCGCCACCCCGACCGATGAGATACTATCCATTCGGTGGTGCCATGCATTCGCCATCAACAAGTCCGAGTGCAAGCCTCTCGCCACCGCCCGCGTCCACCAAAACAGCACCTCCTTAATCAGAATTGAAACAATCGCGACACAGGCCGCACTTCCCGCAACCGGTGCCACACGGACCCCCGAGCGAAAATCTAACAACGAGGACACCACCAACGAAATCGAAAAGAAGATCAAAATCCCGCCAATGAAGAATTTCGCCAAACTCACAAATTTGTGATGCCCAAAGTGGTGATTTTCATCCTCCGGACGACGTGCCATTGATAGTCCTAACAGCACTGCAATATCGCTCAGCAGGTCCAACAGACTATGCATACCATCAGCAATCAAAGCCTTCGAACCGAGCGACCATCCCGCCAGTGTCTTAATCAGCCCCAACAACAGATTCACCCATAAGCCAATCCATGTGATCCGCATGCCATCTTCTGATTTTCGCATCGAACTGATTGCTATCAAAGTCGTTTCAAGATGTCGCGATTATTCCACCTCGCGACAAATAAACCTAATTTCCGGAAGTCGGCTTAGGTTTTGTCTTAGAAACCACGAATAGACACTAATTTGCACGAATTCAGAGCGTTGCCAATTTGGCGAAGAAGTAATTCCATGGACTGGGCTTTTAATGCACACATCTAACGATGCCTGAGTATAATGGTGAAAATATATTCGTGTGGTTTCGTGTCCATTAGTGGCTCCAACTGCTCTTTTTAGGATAAAGCGTGAAAATATTGAAGCAATCATGGTAGGGACGCTTGCCCCGCAGCAATAACGCACCCAATCCACTAATAAAACGCCACTATCTGATTGCCAGTAATCCAGTGAACCACCAGAAATGTCGCCTTATTCGTGCCTACTCTTAGTAAAGAACCCTACGGTCTACGAGCGACTCTTGATCGCCTCGTCTATTTTCGTGACCCCGAGCGGCACGAAACTGATGCGCCGCACGCGTTTATCTACTTCATCACGATCGCCAATCTCTCTAATACCACGATCACCCTCAACGGGCGTCGCTGGGTGATTCGGTGCGAAGATGGCCATCAAAACGTGTTCGAGGGCCAAGGCATTGTCGGTAAAGAGCCCACCCTAGCTCCTGGCGAATCATTCTCCTATAATAGCCATCACGCAGCCCAGGGCAACTGTAGCGCCGAAGGCTCCTTTCACGGCATTGACAGCGCTGGCGATCCCATCCATGTCCGTATCCCACCTTTTGAAATGAAGGTGCCTCCTGAATCCCCACATGGACAGACAGAGATCGACCTTAAATAATAGCCATGAAACTTATCGACCTCAATCGCCTCGGCGGCATCGGAGCCAACTCCACCTACGTTCAAATCGGCAGCTTCAACATCCTTATCGATGCTGGCCTCAATCCAAAAGAGCTCGGCTATCAAGCGATGCCCGACTTCGCGCCTATCGAAAACGTGAAAATGGATCTGATCGTCCTCACCCACTGCCACCTCGATCATCTCGGCTCGCTGCCGGTCGCATCCGCGCATAATCCAGAAGCCCCCGTCATTACATCGGTGCCAAATATCGAACTCGCGCCACGCATGCTGCGCAACTCGATCAACGTCATGAAACGACAACGCGAGGAGCACGGCATCAGCGACTATCCTCTCTTTCTACACCGCGACGTGGTGGAACTGAGCAAACGACTCGTCGCCCAACGCTATGAACGCGGTGAGATCTACACCAAAGGAGACGATAAGATCGAGGTCATTCTGCACACCTCCGGGCACGTGGCGGGTGCTGCATCAGTTGAACTCATCCACGCAGGTCGCCGGATCGTTTTTTCTGGTGATGTACTATTTGAGCATCAACGCACCCTGCCTGGTGCAAAGCTGCCAAGCGGGGACATCGACACGCTGATTTTAGAAACCACTCGCGGCGCCAAAGCCCGCATCGACGGCGTGTCACGCAAGAGCGAAGTCGACCGCCTGATTGAGCAGATCGATACGATTCTTCAGCGCGGCGGCAGTTGCCTCATCCCTGTATTTGCCCTTGGGCGTATGCAGGAACTGTTCAAGATCATTTACGAAGCGCGTAATAGTAACCGCATCCCGAAGGCACCGATCTACGCAGCTGGGCTGGGTATGGATATTTGCAATTATTTCCATAAGATTCACGAACGCACCAAACTGATCGATTTTAGCTTCAAGATGATGGAGAAGCTCAACGTGCGTGCCCTCGACCCAAATATGCGCCCCGGTCGCGATCTCCCACGCAAAGGAATTTATATAGTGAGCAGTGGTATGATGGTGCAACACACACCCTCCTACAAAGTCGCCGCCTCACTACTGCCGCATGCCGACAACGGCCTGTGCTTCGTCGGCTATTGCGATGGAGAGACTCCGGGCGGAAAACTCCTCGCCGAAAAAGACGCCGGCAGTTTCTTTTTCGAGACCCTCGACTACCTTGCGCCGATCCGTGCTTCGATTGACCGATTTGACTTAAGTGGTCACGCCGACCGCGAGCAACTCTCCGACTACGCCGTGCAAAGCAAGGCTCGGTCGATTGTGCTCACACACGGCGATCCCGATGCCCGCGCATGGTTTGAGGAAACACTGAACGAGCGCATGCCCAACAGCACCGTGCTCGATCCAGAACCTCTGGTCGAATATACAGTCTAGCCCTTTTAGTGCTGAAAAAACCTGGTCCGTTTGCGGAGTCACCAAACCTAAATTGAAGCTAAAACCAAGCGGAGCATGAGATGCACCTGCCAGATAATTTCTGAGCAATTACTGGAGATCGAAAAGAGCAGTGGCAAAATCCCGCTCGATTGAATTACCTGCAGAACGAACAGCGCTGTGGATTTCCATTGACTTCCTAGAATCGTCTGCGCGTTATCGCGCGCTGAAAAACACCCCGCCGCAGATAACCACGGCGGGTTTTTCATTTTTTCTCATGAACGCTAAAAACATCCGTAATATCGCCATCATCGCACACGTTGATCATGGCAAGACCACACTCGTCGACTGCCTACTACAGCAGAGCGGCACCTACCGCGAAAACCAGCAAGTGCAAGAGCGCGCGATGGACTCGATGGATCTCGAACGCGAAAAAGGCATTACTATTAAGGCCAAGAACCTCGGAGTGAAATGGACCAACCCGAAAGACGGTGAAGAATACACCATCAACATCGTCGACACTCCAGGTCACGCCGACTTCGGTGCCGAAGTCGAACGTGTGATGAAAATGGTCGACGGCGTACTCCTGCTAACTGACGCCGTCGGTGGTCCACAAGCGCAGACACGCTGGGTGCTGCGCAAGGCACTCGATCAAGGCCTCAAAACAATTTGTGTGATCAACAAAGTCGACCGCGACACCTCTCGTCCTGAGTGGGTCCATGACAAGGTGCTCGAACTTTTCCTCGACCTCGAAGCCGACGAAGACCAATTCAACGCCCCCTTCCTCTATGCATCTGCTAAGATGGGCTTCGCCGACCGCGAAGTGGATGGCCCTCGCGAAAACATGCTCGATCTGTTCGAGACCATCGTTGAGCGTATCCCGCCACCAGTCATCGAAGAAGGCGAATTCCGCATGCTCGCCAGTAACATCGACTGGGACAACTACGTCGGCCGTATGGCGATTGGTCGCGTTCTGTCTGGTGAGATCAAAGTCGGTCAAACAATTTACGCACTCCGTAAGGATGGTAGCAAAGACCGCGTTAAAGTCACTAAAATGAAGAGCTTCTCCGGCGCCGGTGATACTGATGATGTGACCGAAGCCGTTGCTGGTGATATCGTCGGCCTCGCAGGTTTCGACGATGTTGACATTGGCGACACACTCGCAGCCTCACCAGACGCAGAAGCCCTGCCTTTCGTTGAAATCGATCCCGCGACCGTGCAGATGGAGTTCTCCGTCAACAATGGCCCACTCGCTGGTAAAGATGGCAAGAAAGTCACTTCCCGCCAGATCCGTGAGCGCCTGATCCGCGAAACACAGTCCAACATCTCCATTAGCGTCGAAGACACTGACGACGGCACACGCTTCCTCGTCAACGCACGTGGCTCGATGCAGATTGCCGTACTCGTCGAGACCATGCGCCGCGAAGGTTTCGAGCTCCTCGTTTCCCGCCCAACCGTTCTTTACAAGACAGTCGACGGCAAGCAGCACGAGCCATTCGAGCAAGTTTGGGTCGAAGTACCCGAGGAGCAACTCGGTGGCGTCATGGAAAACCTCAGTAAGCGTAAAGGTAAGGTCACCAACATGGAGCACCACAACTCCGGCGTAACCGTCGAAGCAGAAATCTCCACACGTGGTCTGATCGGTTTTGAGAGTGATCTTGTTACTATGACAAGTGGTCACGGCGTAATGAGCCACTCTTTCCTCGATTACCGCCCATTCTGTGGCGAGATCGTCACACGCTTGACAGGAACACTCGTCAGTATGGAGCAAGGTAAGACAATGCCATACGCGCTCGAAATGATTCAGAGCCGCGGCAAACTCCTCGTCGGTCCCGGCGAAGAAGTCTATGCTGGTATGATCGTCGGCGAAAACCCTCGCAAGGAAGACATGCCCGTCAACCCTGCCAAGGCCAAGCAGCTTGATAACATGCGCTCCTCCGGCACCGACAAGAGCATCCAGCTTTCGCCACCGCTCAAGTTCTCTCTTGAACGCGCGATCGAATACATCTCCCCTGATGAGCTCGTCGAAGTAACGCCTCAATTCCTGCGTATGCGTAAGCGCATCCTCGACGAGACCGTTCGTCGCAAGATGGCCAAAGCTGGCAAGAAATAAGCGGCGCTAGCACCCATTTCCAAAGCCCTCGGAGACTAACAGTCCTGAGGGCTTTTTTGTGAATACTCACTTTCTGGGGAGGGACGAC
>Ga0206130_10006851_pt1 | contig 12861 bp, 10 predicted proteins | sample Helgoland_Spring_9_FD_148637 | JGI IMG/M metagenome (GOLD analysis project Ga0206130, IMG submission 148637) | Pelagic subsurface seawater microbial communities from Kabeltonne, Helgoland, North Sea - Helgoland_Spring_Bloom_20160512_1 | ecosystem: Environmental > Aquatic > Marine > Epipelagic ... | reverse complement strand
GCAGCCTTTAGATGCAATACAGGAAGCTTAATAATCTTCTGCATGATGCTCTTAGTAATCATCTCTACAGTTTCTGACTCTTTAGAAGATAGCTGTTTAACATGTCTATTAATCTCCTCTTGTCTAATCTTCTCAAGTGCCTCCTTTAATTTTTGAATTGTTGGAGAAACTTCCATTTCTTTTGACCAATTCTTAAACTCGGCTATTGACTCTGAGATTATTGACTCTACATGAGGAATCGAAGCCTTACGTTTAGCTAAAGCTTCATCTGTCCTGTTATTAATTTGATCAATACCGTATAATAACACACCCGGAATCTCTTCAATATCCTTATTTATACTTCTCGGAACAGACATATCTATTAGGTACTTAAAACCTAATATATCATCTTTAGTTAACCTCTCTTTATCTATCACATTCCCCGAATCACCCGGGATGGAAGAGACAATAATATCTGCTTTTGAAATTTCAGAATCTAAATCATTAAAATCCCCAACCTTAAATTCGCATTCTAAAGCAAGTTCTTCAGCTTTGGATTTAGTACGATTAACAATCGTTACATCCTTGATTTCTGTATTCAATATATTTCTACAAACATCTGCTCCCATTTCACCAATACCAAGAATCAAAACCTTTGGATTGACTATTGATGATGTCAATTCTTCAATGAGTTCTACCGTTGCATATGACACTGATGCTGCTCCATCCCTAAATGGAGTTTCCTGAACTACTCTTTTATTACTAAAAAATATAGTGTGTAATAACCGATGCAAAAAAGGACCAGCCATATCTTCATCAGCAGATAATTGATAAGCTCTTTTAACTTGATTAGTGATTTGCATATCACCTACAACTTGAGCCTCAAGACCCATTGCTACCCTAAATAAATGCAATTCTGATTCTTCTTCAGATTCATGATTCTTGAAATGTTCCAAAACTTCTTGATTTCCAACAACCCCTTTTTCAATCAAAAGCATTTTTTGCAAATCCTGATTTATATCAGTTTCTGAAGAATAATAAAACTCAGTTCGATTACATGTAGAAAGAATTAAAGCTTCAGTTGCCGAAGAAAACTCTTTCACCTTTTTCAGTAAAGAAGTTATCTGTTCAGCATTTAAAGCCACTATTTCCCGTACTTCTACGGGAGCAGTCTTATATGATAAACTAAACGATCTGAATTGTCCTTTATTCATTTCAATTATTAAGTAGTCTGTAAAGATAATTCTTAATTGCGTAAATTTAATGGGAGAAAATCATTATTAACTTATTTAGAATTGATTTAAATAAAACCTTAGGTGAGCATATATCAACGTAAAAAATACTGGAAAACTGGATTATCCACATTTGCAATATTGCTATTTATCGCTTCATGGTGGTACACCAACGCCCTCGTTAAGCACATTTCCGAAAGAGAAAGAACAAGAGTTGAAGCTTGGGCTCAGGAAATCCAGAGCAAGGCTCAACTAGTCAGCTACACAGACGATCTCTTTAAACGAATAAGTATCGAAGAAAGAAAAAAGGGAGAACTTTGGGCCAAAGGAGTTCAAAAATTAATCTCAACTAATGACCCTAATGCTGATTACGATTTTCTTTTTGATGTTGTGCGAAACAACGAAACCGTTCCAGTCATTCTCACGAACGGAAATAATGAAATCACTAATTACAGGAACCTCGAATTTGAAGGAGAAAAACCTAGCAAAACCTTCCTTTTAAATGAGCTTCAGTTTATGAAGGATCATTTCCAACCATTAGTAATCAACCTCCCTAATGGCAAAAAAAACTTCCTCTACTATAAAGACTCCAAAATATTTACTGACTTAAAAATCATTCTCGACCAAATGAATCACACATTCATTTCGGAAGTTGTACTAAATTCAGCATCAGTACCCGTAATATTGACTGATAGTACACAAACAGAAATAATCAATTCAGGCTTCATCAAAGAAACCAAACCCAACAACCTAAGCAAAGAGGAATATCTTCATCAACTATTTTCTGAATTAAAAAACCCAGGGAACCCTATTCCTATCAAAATTGAAATTAAAACCGGTGAGGTTAACTATATATTTTACAAAGACTCCTTTCTTGTTGAGCAATTAAAATATTTCCCTTTTATTCAAATCACTGTAGTCATTGTCTTTGTTCTAATTGGATATTTTATGTTTAGCTCATTTAGAAAAGCGGAGCAAAATCAGGTTTGGGTTGGTATGTCTAAAGAAACTGCTCACCAGTTGGGTACACCAATATCATCCATGATGGCGTGGACAGAAATGTTAAAGGATAAATATCCAAACGAGAAAATTCTTCATGAATTCGACAAGGACGTTTCAAGACTTGAAGTAGTAGCCGACCGTTTCTCAAAAATTGGATCTCACGCCAAACTTGAAGAAACTGACATCATTGAATTCACTTCAGAAACTCTAGACTATTTAAAAAATAGACTCTCAAAACAGGTCGAATTCATTTTCAACGTTAATAATGAAGTAATAATAGCTAAAATCAACAAACCTTTATTTTCTTGGGTCATTGAAAATATTACGAAAAATGCGGTAGATGCAATGACTGGAAAAGGAACTTTAACCATTAGCTTAGAAGTTGAAGGCAACAAGTTAAACATAGACTTCAGAGATACTGGAAAAGGTATGACTAAAAAACAAATGTCAACTGTATTCCAACCCGGATACACCACTAAATCTAGAGGATGGGGATTAGGTTTAACACTTGTAAAAAGAATTGTAGAAAATTATCATAATGGTAAAGTTTTCGTACAAGAATCCACTGTAAACAAAGGTTCTATCTTTAGAATCGTACTCTCTTTAAAATAAGTATAGAAACGTTGATAAAAGTCATTTCAAAATTTTATAATTGACTTGTAATACGGACTAATAAAATTTACTTTTGCGAATAATTTTATTGATACAAGTAATATTACTTACGAAGATATATAGTAAAAAATGGCAAACATTGGTAAAGTAACCCAAATTATTGGCCCCGTAGTTGACGTTAGTTTCGAAGCGGAAGGATCCAAATTACCTAACATTTTAGATGCATTAGTTGTAATGAAAGCTAATGGTCAAAAAGTAGTTCTTGAGGTGCAACAACACTTAGGAGAAGATAGAGTAAGAACAATTTCAATGGAGGGTACCGAAGGTTTAACTAGAGGTATGGACGTTGAAGATTTAGGAACTCCTATGTCAATGCCTACTGGTGGAGATATCAAAGGAAGACTTTTCAATGTAATTGGAGAGGCTATCGATGGTATCAAACAACCAGAAGGCAAAACTACTTTACCAATTCACAGAAAAGCGCCTGCTTTTGAAGAATTATCTACTTCAACTGAAGTTCTTTATACTGGTATTAAAGTAATTGACCTTTTAGAGCCTTATGTAAAAGGTGGTAAAATTGGTCTTTTTGGTGGTGCTGGTGTTGGTAAAACAGTTCTTATTATGGAATTGATTAACAACATTGCAAAAGCATACGAAGGATTGTCTGTATTTGCTGGTGTTGGTGAAAGAACAAGAGAAGGGAACGATCTACTTAGAGAAATGATTGAATCAAACGTAATCCGTTATGGAGAAGAGTTTGTTAAATCTATGGAAGAAGGTGGATGGGATCTGTCTAAAGTTGATGAAGCTGAATTAGCTAAATCTCAAGCAACATTGGTGTTCGGTCAAATGAACGAACCTCCTGGAGCAAGAGCTAGAGTTGCACTTTCTGGATTAACGGTTGCTGAGTACTTCCGTGATGGTGATGGTACTGGAGAAGGTAGAGATATCTTATTCTTTATTGATAACATTTTCCGTTTTACTCAAGCTGGATCTGAGGTATCTGCACTTCTTGGACGTATGCCATCTGCAGTAGGTTACCAACCTACATTAGCCTCAGAAATGGGTCTTATGCAAGAGCGTATTACTTCAACAAAAAGAGGATCTATTACATCTGTACAGGCCGTTTATGTACCTGCCGATGATTTAACTGACCCTGCTCCTGCAACTACATTTGCTCACCTTGATGCAACTACTGTACTTTCAAGAAAAATTGCTGAGCTTGGAATTTACCCTGCGGTAGATCCATTGGATTCTACTTCTAGAATTCTTTCTCCAGATATTTTAGGTGATGAACACTACTCATGTGCACAAAATGTAAAAGAGATTATCCAACGATATATCGAATTACAAGATATTATTGCAATTCTTGGTATGGAAGAACTTTCTGACGAAGACAGACAAGTTGTACACAGAGCAAGAAGAATTCAAAGATTCTTATCTCAACCTTTCCACGTAGCTGAGCAGTTTACTGGTCTTCAAGGAGAGCTTGTAGAGATTAAAGAGACAATCAAAGGATTCAACATGATTTTATCTGGTGAACTTGATCATTTACCAGAAGCAGCATTCAACTTGGTAGGTAGCATCGAACAAGCTATCGCTAAAGGTGAGAAATTAATGGCTGAAGCTAAATAATTTAGAGATGCATTTAGAAATCGTTACTCCAGACAAAAAAGTATTTGATGGTAATGTTGTCTCTTCAACATTCCCAGGTGCCGATGGTACCTTTCAAATATTAAATAGTCACGCGCCAATTATTTCACCATTAGCAAATGGAATCATTTCTTATGAGCAAGAAAATGGCACTAAAGCTGATATCGAAGTGACTGGAGGCGTAGTAGAAGTATCTAACAATAAAATAATTGTATTAGCAGAAAGTGCTAACTAAACAATTATTCATTAAATAATTCAAAAGCCTACCACTCTTGGTAGGCTTTTTGCGTTTAATGATTTAAACAATCATGAAAAAAAACAATATCTTCATCGGATTGCTTCTTTTCACATTCATCACCCTTGCAAGACCTGGAGGATTCGAGCTTAAAGAATTTCTAGGAACTGTAAAAAATATGAATGGCTCCCCCCTACGTGCGAAAGTAGAATTTTACAACCTCGGAACACATGACCATGTTGGCAATTTACATTCAGATTCTACATCTGGAAATTTTAAAGTAAAATTCAAGAACAATGTTAGTTATAGCATCTTCATATCTGCTCATGGTTACTTCAGCAATTACATGATTGTAGACATACATGACAGTGTTGCAATCCATGAGTTCACTATGATTGCAATTAAGGAAGACGTGATTTTTCCTCTCAACCATATATTATTCGACCAAGGACAACACCTTATCAATAATGAATCATTTGCCGAAATTGATAACCTTATTAATTTTATGGAGACTAACCCTGAAGTCATTATCCAAATCGAAGGACACACGGATTATGCAGGAAACAAATCTGCCAACCATGATCTTGCTCTCAGACGAATTCAAGAAGTGAAAAATCATTTGGTCCTACATGGTATTAAGAAAAAACGAATCCAAACAAAATCTTTCGGAGAGACCTCCCCTCTTGTTATTTCATCCAACATTAAAGAAAGAACTGTTAACAGAAGAGTAGAAGTAAGAATAATCCAAATAAAGTATTAATTTTATATAATGAAAAAGATTTTCAACGTGCTGATTTTAACATTAGCCAGCCTAGCCAGTACTATCGCACAAGAAGAAATACAGTGGGCAGATACCGTATTAAACTCTAAAGGAAGTGACCATTCTAAATTATATGGAGTGGAACAAGTTCTTGGAAAGCCAAACATCTACCCAGGAAATGGATTAATTGGAGGAGCTTGGAGCCCATCAAAATTCAACTCTGAGGCAAATGTAAAAGTAGGATATAAAACACCTATTCAAGTTAGGCAAATTCTAATTGCAGAAACATTTAATCCAGGTGCTATAAAAAGAATTACTCTTTTTGACAAGAACAACCAAGCTTATGTTGTATCTGAATTTGAGGCTGGTCCTATAACAAAAAAGAATAGATTACTACACATTGTTATTGAATTAACCCCATACGAAGTTACAAGCCTTCAAATTGACATGGATGGACATTCTGTAAAAGGCTATAATGCTATTGATGCCATCGGAATTTCTCAAAGTGAAACACCTATTGACATTACACCTAAGATAGACTCTACAATTAATCCTGAATTAATCACAACCAAGCTAGATTCAACTGTCAATTCCAATTACCGCGAAATAAAACCTCTTTTATCACCTGATGGGAAAACAATGTATTTTAGCCGTGCTAATCATCCTGATAATGTTGGAGGAGTTAAAGACCATGAAGACATATGGTTTTCTGATTGGAATGACAGCTTACAACAATGGGAATTAGCACAAAATATTGGCAGACCACTCAATAACGAAGGGCCTAATTATATATCATCTATTACACCTGACGGTAACTCCATGTTGTTCCTATTAGGAAATCAATACTCGGATGAGCATCATATGCAGGCCGGATTATCGCTAGCAAATATTAATAAGGATGGGACAATTGGGGGGATCACTGAAATTGAAATTGAAGATATGGTTAACGAATCGAATTTAGCCTACTACTACATGGCCAATAATAGAAAAGCAATATTAATTTCAGTAGACCGTGAAACTCCAGAAGAGCTTGGAGGATTGGATCTATATGTTACCCTGGAAAAAGAAGGCCAATGGTCTAACCTAATACACCTTGGCAACATGGTTAACTCTGCAGGTGACGATGAATCACCCTTTTTAGCCGCAGACAACAAAACTTTATACTTCTCATCCAATGGTAGAAGTGGATACGGTAAGTTGGACGTCTTTGTTACCCGAAGATTAGACGATACATGGCAAAATTGGACAGAACCTGAAAACCTTGGACCAGGCATAAATTCAGGTTTAGACGATGTCTTTTTTACATTACCACAAAATGGAAATTACGCATACTACTGCAAAGAAGACACGAATACAGGACTTGACATGTACAAAGTATACCTTCCTGATTTTCACAAGCCAGACCCTGTTGTGGTCATCAAGGGAATGGTTACTAATAAAGAGACTAATCAACCTCTTCCTAACACAACCATAATTTATGAGCGTCTATCCGATGGTAAAGAAATGGGTAGATTAGTGGCAGATAAAGATGGTCATTTTGAAATCACTCTTCCCTCAGGTGATAAATATGGTTACCTAGCTGAATCTGATGGTTACATATCAGTTCATGCTAACTTAGACTTAACAGCACTTGATCAAAACAAAGAAATTCCTCAAAATTTACATCTTGCAGAAGCAGTAAAAGGACAAGTTATTACATTCAACAACATATTCTTTGATTTTGATAAATCAACATTAAAACAAGAATCATTTACTGAATTAAATCGACTTGCAAAATACCTGATTCAGAACCCCAAAATTAACCTAGAAATATCAGGTCATACAGACAATTCAGGACCTGCTACATACAACCTCAAATTATCTGAAAAAAGAGCTACTTCCGTAGTAAATTACTTATTAGAAAAAGGAGCTTCACAGAATCAATTAAACTCCAAAGGTTATGGAATGTCTAAGCCTAAAGACTCCAATAAAACACGAGCAGGGAGAAAAACTAATAGAAGAGTTGAATTAGAAGTATTGTAAAATACTTCTAATTCATCATGAAATAAAAAAGCTTCTCATTTTCATGAGAAGCTTTTTTGTGACCTCGGAAGGATTCAAACCTTCAACCTCCACAGCCGTAATGTGGTGCACTATTCAGTTATGCTACGAGGCCATTGTTGATACAAAAGTAGATAAATTTTGATGTGTTTAGTATAAATATGTTGTCAATTTTTATAAAAGTTAAATATTGACCGAATTCATTTTAAAGGACACGTTTAATTCAGAAGTGCTTTGTGAACTTTCAGCACCTGAGGTAGGACTAAATTAGATTTATTGGTGCTAATAATGAAATTAGTACGGCTTTCTTTTTCAGCATCACTTAATTGTTTATTGATGATAGCCTTAACTTCAGACTTACCTCTCCAAGGATCCCTCTTTAATACTCTATCGATTCTAAGTTCTTCGTTGGCAGTGATTAGTACTGTTTTATTAAATTGAGCCTCTAAATTAAGTTCAAATATCAAGGCACTTTCCTTTACTGTATAGGGGTAATTATGATGCTTTGCTACCCAACACCGATAGTTCTCCGCTACTGCAGGATGAATGATGTTGTTTAATTTTTGAAGAAGTTGTTTATTGTTAAAAACACGACTCGAAACAAATTTAGTATTGTAAGTACCGTTAATGTATGATTCCGACCCAAGTAGGGATTCAATTTTAGTTTTTAAATCAAGGCTTTCATTGACTAATTCTTTCGCTCTTGAGTCTGAATAATAAACGGGGGCACCGAGCTTTTCAAATAGACGACAAACATATGTTTTACCCGAACCGATGCCACCAGTAATTACGATTTCTTTAGGGCTACCGCTCATAGTTTAAAGAGTTAGTAGTATCCAGTACCGCAGATAGAATAGTGTAAAAAGAAGGTGGTGTTTGATTAATGATGGAATTGCTTAATTCCTCTTGACTCAATCTAGCATAAGATTCCGGTTTAGTATATTTAACCAACTGTCGATTGGTTGAATCTTTATTGTATAGAAATTCAGACTCTTCAATAAGGTTGTCAATAGTGAAATTGATGTTGACTTGATTAGTAGAGGTTTTGAGTTCAGGGTTAATCCAATCTTTTAACTCAAACTCAAGATCTTGTTCTCCAATTTGTGAGATATGATTTACAGTCAGTACCATGTCATTATCTAGAGAATCAAGGTATAATCGTGGACCTGTAACCAATATAGAATCAGGTCGAACAATAGTCTTTTTCAATACAACAATATTTTCTAACGATTTTTCGAGAAACCCTTCTAATTTAATTTTTTTAGTCAAAATAGAATCCGTACGAACAGTCCAGTTTTTTTCATGAATGAAGTTGACTTTTAACTTGGCCAATTCATGTGAAATGTAAGGCATGAGTGTTGACGATTTGAATAGAATTTCCTCCTCACTGTTTAATTCAAAAAAATAAGGCTCAAAGCCTAAGTTCAAACTTACCTTCAATATATCCCAACCTGTTCCATAAACATTGATACCAATTTTGTTAGGTACAGATGAAGTAAGTTTTAATTGAGAAGATTGAACATCATACTTTAATGGAAAATTCACATTGGTCGTATAATGGTTATTCATAGCGTTGAAAAACCAAAAAGTGGTAGCCACTATTATACATAGGACTACCACTTTTACTTTTTTATTATTCTTGACAGTCATTAAACTGACTCTTCCAGATTACCTGAAATAGAACTCTTTTCTATCTTTAATTTTGTTCCTCTATCAACATCAATAGTAACTGTGGTTTCCTGAACTTCAACAATTTTACCATGAATACCACCTGCAGTAATAATTACACTTCCCTTTGTTAAACTTTCTCTTAACTGCTTCAGTTTTTTTGCTTTTTGTTGTTGGGGTCTAATCATGAAAAAATACATGACTAATATTATTCCAACAGGTAAAATCAAATTTTGAAGTTGCTGAGGATCTAATTGTAATAATGTCATATTTACTCTGTTACTGGAGTTTCCGTTGGCTCTGGAGTTGGCTCTGGAGCAGGAATTATCACTTCACCTTTTAAGAATACAGTTGAAGCTTGGTCTCCCATGTTTGTAAACACTCTAATCGACTTGTTTTGTCTACCACTTTTGTGACGTGAATTGAAAACAGCTTTTATTTCACCTGTTTCACCTGGCATGATAGGCTCTTTTGGCCAACTAGGTACTGTACACCCACAAGAAGGTTTTGCACTGTTAATAATCAATGGTGCATCTCCTTTGTTTGTAAAAGTAAATAAGTGAGTTACCACATCTCCTTGGTTTATTGTACCAAACTCGTGAGAAGTATGATCAAACACTAAGTTAGGCTTTGTTTCAACAGCAGGCTCAGCTGGTGCCTCTTCAACAACCTCTTTTACAACAGGCTTTTCAACTTTAGCCGATTCTTCCTTTACAGCTACAGGAGCCACTTCTTCTACAGGTGCTACATCCACAGATTCATCTTCTGTTGGTTCAGGAGTAACTGCTGCGGTATCCGTAACTTCTTCAATTTTAGTTTCTTCTACTTTTTCAACTTGCTCTACTGCCGGAGCTTCATTTGCTGAACCTTCTTCTTTCTTTTCACCATCGCATGATGAGAATAATACTGCTGATGAAATAAATGTCGCAGAAAGCAAAACAGCCTTAATTGTTCTAATTTTCATGATGTTATATTAATCTTAATTTGTTTGCAAAATATATAAATCTTCAATGAAGTTCAACGATAACGAATATTACTTATTGTCTATTAAGCCTCGTCCGGATTTTTTTATTTTATTCTCACTATCTAATTTTTTAGAAACAGCATCTAATACGCCATTTACAAACTTTTTACTTTTTGGAGTACTGTAATTCTTAGATAGCTCAATGTATTCGTTAATAGTCACTTTAACAGGAATATCCTTAAAGTTCAGCATTTCATGAACCGCCATATTCAATATGATTTTATCGGTCATTGAAACCCTATCCGTATCCCAGTTCTTAATGGTATTATTAACCAAGTCATTTACTTCACTGTCTTCAGCAACCGTTAGATCAAATAGAGTCAAGAAAAAATCTTTATCATCTTTCCAGTTTTCAGTCAATTCTAAAATTTTCACATCACCTTCTTCGGTAATATTTTTTAATGTTTTACGGACCATGCTCGATACCATTTCTTTATTCTCAGCCCAACGAAGATCTACTTCATCAAATTCAGAGTTAAATAGATCGTTTTTAAACATGCCTCGCTTCACAAGCTTTTTAGCAAAATCAATTTCTTTTTCAAAATCACACTCCTCATTCGAGTACTCCTTATAAAAATCTTCTTTTACCAAAAAATCCCTAAACAATCTCTTGACTAAAGAATCTTCTTGCTCCCAAGACAAGCCTCTTTTACTCACCTCGGATTGCAGTCGTTCGTTATTTTTTAAGACTTTAAATACACGAGAATCCAAAAGTTTATTTTTATATTTCTTAGATTCAAATGAAGCTAATTCAGATACAAACCATAAACTGTTGAAATATTCTTTGTGAATATTTTCAACATCTAAAAGCATGAGATCCTTAAGTGTTTTTAAATCACCCTTGTTCTCATTAATAAAATAAACCCAAGCATCATTTACAGCATCAACAATCTCATCTTCAGCTTTGTTTACATATTCTGTTTTGAACTTCTTAAAGTCGACAAAAAGTTGCCTTGTCTTTTTCTTTTGTTTATTTAGAAAACCGTGATCTTGAACTTCCATTGAATTCAAGTCTGGAGCAAACTTATCATCAATATATTCTAGTGCAAGATTAAAATTTGTATCAACCTTTTGTTGATAAGCATAAACTGCTTGCATCGCTTTGACTCTAAGAAATCTTCTATTCAGCATTTCGACTTTATTTTAAAGAACGTATAAATTAATTCAATATTAATTGTTCAATCTTTGAACTAATTTTGATTGTTGCACAAAATTACTAGAAATAAGACAAAGGGTGGTTGCTCATTTTATAATTTAAATCTGCATTTGAGTGAACTTATAGCTTCCAAATGGGTTATAGTAATACTCTCAGAACAAACAACATATTTTGAAAGAACTCATACGACTTAACAAACATTTAATCAAATATAAATGGCACCTTCTTTTTGGGGTTATTTTTATCTTGTGCTCAAATACTTTTGCCGCATTTAGTCCTTCCTATTTTGGTAAAGCGATTGATGCTCTATCTCACACTGACAAACCAATTGGATCATTCTCCAATATTGAAAAAGACAATTTATTATTAACCGTATTGTATTATGCTTTAATGTTTATTGGATTTGCCTTCATGAGGGGAATCTTTCTATACTTAACTCGTCAAACCATTATTGTAATGTCTCGACATATCGAGTACGATATGAAAAATGAGATTTACAGCCATTATCAGAGTTTACCATTATCTTTTTATCGCAAAAATAATACAGGCGACCTCATAAATAGAATATCTGATGATGTTGGAAAGGTAAGAATGTACATTGGGCCAGCAATAATGTACGGAATCAATATAGTTACTATTTTTTGCCTGGTACTTCCAGTTATGTTTTCGACGAATTCCAAACTGGCATCCTATTCATTAATCCCCTTACCGTTTTTATCAATAGGTATTTATCTTATTAGTAATAAAATAAACAGGCAATCTGAGAGAATACAAAGTAAACTATCAGATCTATCTACTTTTGTACAAGAAGCCTTTTCAGGAATAAGAGTTATAAAATCATTTGCGCGAGAAGGGGATTCCGCTCAAAGTTTTTTAAACGAAAGCAATCTATATAGAAAGGAATCCATTGGATTAACCTTAATTCATGCCTTTTTTCACCCAATAATATATGGATTAATTGGACTCAGTACCATACTAGTAATCTACATAGGAGGTGTTGAAGTTATAAATGGAAATGATGTTAGTTATGGAGATATTGCAAAATTTTTCCTCTACCTAAATCTCATTACATGGCCCGTAACTTCCTTGGGATGGGTAACAAGCATTATACAACGTGCGTCTGCTTCTCAAAAAAGGTTAAGTGAGTTTCTAGATACTAAATCAAACCTTTTAAGCAACATAAATGACACTACAGCCATAAAAGGTGAAATTAAATTTGATGAGGTTAACTTTTGTTATGAAGACTCGGACACGACTGCAATAAACAAACTCAGCTTTACCATCCCTGAAGGCGATTCATTAGCGATAGTAGGAAATACGGGTTGCGGAAAAAGTACTATCGCTAATTTAATTAGTAGAATGTATGATATTGACAGTGGGCAGCTTCTGATTGACGGTAAATCCATCCAAGATTTCTCTATATCTCATCTTCGTGACAACATAGGTTATGTTCCACAAGACACCTTTTTATTTTCCGACACCATATATATAATATTTCTT
>Ga0206130_10006848_pt1 | contig 12867 bp, 10 predicted proteins | sample Helgoland_Spring_9_FD_148637 | JGI IMG/M metagenome (GOLD analysis project Ga0206130, IMG submission 148637) | Pelagic subsurface seawater microbial communities from Kabeltonne, Helgoland, North Sea - Helgoland_Spring_Bloom_20160512_1 | ecosystem: Environmental > Aquatic > Marine > Epipelagic ... | reverse complement strand
GACTTGCTATAATGGTAGATGAAAAAACATATCATTTAATTAATGATTACCTAAACGGTGATTTGCAAGGCACCACGCTAGATATTTTTAAAAGCAGACTAAACTCTGAGAAAGGCTTGCGTAGAGCAGTTTCGGAACAAAAGGCAATAATCGCAGCTCTAAACACAGTAAGAGAGCAAGAACTAAGAGATATACTCAAAAGCGACAACAAAAAAAAGAAGGTAATAGCCATAGGCCCATATCTCAAAACGGCCGGCTTAGCCGCTGCAGCCATAGCTATACTTGTGGTGGCCTTCTTTAGTATAAGACCCTACATCACAGACAGTGCCGATACCAATACGGCTCAGGAAAGTAAAGCTAAACCACAACAGACTTTGGAAAAACCAGAGCCCATAACTGAAGACAGCAACCTAATAGCAGATAATCCTGCAATAGAAACCACTACCATAGACACTCAAACTCTTGCCATTATAGAACCTATTCCTTTAGTAGAAAAAATGCTAGAGGAAGAGGAAGACGCTATAGAAGACAGTGAGACACTAGAAGAAAACGACATCTCTGAGCTGGAACTAGAAAATGCGGTGGTACCTAAAAAATCTACGGCTACGGCTCCTAGCACTTCTGCAGATTTAGACGTGGTGGTAAAATCTGACCAGCTACTCACATCTCAAAGTTTTGTAGTGACTACCATTAGTCCTATTTTCAAAAAAGAAAATAAAGATGTAGTGCAAAATGATGCTGCAGAGTCATCTACTAGAGACGACAAAATAAATAAGAGTAAAGAAGACGCAGATGCTCCAGAAGCAGAAGAAGATAAGGTAGCTTACAAAAATAGATCCATAAGCGTAGAATACTGGAATAGTGTGGTAAACTATACAGGCTATAAGTATACCGGACAAAAAGTACAGCTTTATGGAATAGACCAAAAAGCTGCACTGAAATTTAAAGAACTAGACAATAGACTGTACTTACAAATAAAAGGCACACAGTATTTTCTAGAACAAAATAACAAATACAATAGACTGGTAGAAGTAATTAACCCTACCCTATTAAAAGTACTAAATGAGTAAAACACTTACATTTTATAAATACCAAGGAACGGGTAACGATTTCATAATAATTACAGACACAGTAGAATTCTCTGCAGAACAAATCACTACCCTGTGTGATCGAAAATTTGGCATAGGTGCAGACGGTCTTATTCTAATGAAGCAAGAAAGCACATTGGACTTTGATATGATGTACTACAATGCTGACGGCTCAGAAAGTTTCTGTGGTAATGGCAGTAGATGTGCCGTAATGCTGGCCCACAAACTAGGCTGGATAAAAGAATCTTGTGCGTTTAATAGTAACGATGGAGCACACTCTGCATTACTAGAAGATAATGAAGTGCAACTCAAAATGCACGATGTAGATATGATATTGGTAGAAGACGATGGGTATATGCTCCATACAGGCTCGCCACATTATGTTGCCTACACAGAAGAGATAGAATTACTAGACATAGTACCCGCTGCACACGCTGTGCGATATAGCGACCGTTTTAAAGAAACGGGTATCAATGTAAATTTCTTGGAAAGTAAAAATGGCATATTACACATACGCACGTACGAGCGTGGCGTAGAAGACGAAACCCTGAGCTGCGGCACAGGTGCCACAGCAGCAGCTATAGTAAACTACCTAGAGACAGAAAGTAGTCATAAACGATTTTCGCAAAAACTAAAGACTAAAGGCGGTACGCTTACCGTTACTTTTGAGAAAAAGAGCACCACATTTGAAAACATATATTTATGTGGACCTGCTGCTTTGGTTTTTGAAGGTGAAATCCAATTATGATTAAATGGCTTAAGCGAATATTCTACTCAGGAGTAGCTCTACTCCTACTTGTATTATTACTTAATTACAAAGTGAAAAACGATGTAAAAGAGTCCATGTACGACAACATTACAGAAACACCATCTAAAAAAGTAGGCCTACTACTAGGTACAGCCAAATACGTAAAAGGCGGTTGGATAAACCTATACTATACGCATAGAATAACTGCCGCAGTAGAACTGTATAAGGCAGGTAAAATAGAGTACATACTCATAAGCGGAGACAATGGCCGCGAGAGCTACGATGAGCCTACTCTGATGAAAGAAGATCTAATGGCCGCAGGCATTCCCGAAAGTGCTATCTACTTAGACTATGCCGGTTTCAGAACGCTAGACTCCGTAGTGCGGTGCAAGATAATCTTTGGTGAGTTAGATATACTCGTTATCTCTCAGCAGTTTCATAATGAGCGTGCTGTGTATATAGCTAGAGCCAAAGGGATGCAAGCTATAGGCTACAATGCCCGAGATGTAAATGCCAAATATGGTTTCAAAACGCGTATAAGAGAATACCTAGCCCGTACTAAAATGTTTCTAGATCTCTGGTTTGGTAAAGAACCCAAATTTCTAGGCGAAGAGATTCAAATAGGGTGAAAATCTAAATACCTCTTTTTTAATACTGCAACACATTTCAAAATATTTCTTTATTCCAATAGAACCAGGAGTATAAAATAAAGACTACTGAATCCTGTATAAGTGGTAATTACATATACAATAAGTACACTTAAGTTTAGAAACAGAATCCTCCAATGTGCTGCCAGCAGTACAAGTTGTGTCTTGCTTTTACCCGAGGCATTGCCGACCAGATGAAAACCATTTAAAACATACAAGATTAAATAAATTGTATCTTAACAGCACGTCTGCAATAAACACAGCAATTTCATAGGCAAAATACCTTAAAGGTGATTTTGTAGGTTAGGAAGCAAGGAAACTACTTCTCCTTATACCAATTTAGATTTTAAATGTCGTATAAATAGATTGAATTATTTTCAGGTTTATAGCGGCAAAAAACCTTTGCATAGCCTTAGCTACGCAATTCCTCCATAGGCGAACACGTATTTTTAACAAATAGAAACTTCACAAGAAACAATTTTATATGCAGCGGTTGAAAACTATATTGTATTAAAATGCAAACGATTTATTAGTTTTTTGTTCTAATATAATAAAATTCAAACTTAGGTTGGCATTACTTCATATTCACATCTAAAGCATCTCTAAGAGCATTGCCTAAGAAGTTAAATGACATTACCAAAAGCATAATACATATGCCTGGTATGATGGCGAGATACGCCGCATCGAATACGATGTAGTTATAATGTTCCTTAATCATACTACCCCAACTAGGAGTAGGTGGTTGTACGCCGAGTCCTAAGAAACTAAGACCAGCCTCTAGTAATATAGCACTTGCAAAGTTAGCTGCACATACTACTATAATGGGAGCCATAATATTGGGCAGAATATGCTTGAATAAGATGCGAACATTGCCAAAACCCAATACCTGAGCTGCTTGAATGTATTCCATCTCTTTGATTTGTAATACCTGACCACGGACTATACGAGCCAGCTCTACCCACATACTTAGTCCTATGGCTAGAAATACTTGATACAGTCCCTTCTCTTGAAAAGCGAAACTAATCGCTATGGCTATGAGTAAACTGGGTAAGCTCCACACCACATTAATAAGCCAAAGTATAAAACTATCTACCCTGCCTCCGAAGTACCCCGCTAGTAAGCCTAAAGTAGTGCCTATGAGTAAGGTGATAAGTACAGACATAAAACCTACTAGCAGCGAAATGCGAGCTCCTATAATAACTCTACTGAGTACATCTCTGCCATATCTATCTGTTCCCAAGTAGTAGTTCCTTGTCTGTATATTATTTTCTAACCATTTAGCTTTTTCGTGTAGTCCAGCGATCTCTAATTTCTGCCAAACCAATAATCCATTTTTATTGAACTTGGCAAAACTGTCGGGGAAAGCAATTGCTGAAATCGGGATATAACTAGCGTCTAATTCCTCACCGTGTAGTAGCTTACTTGCCCAGGAGACTGGTTCCGTTTCTCGCTTATCTGCTTGCATCATCTGCACGCTAAAACCTGGTCTCTGCAATGCTATTTCTAGATGTATATCATTGGCATCGGGAGTAGAATCTGGAGTAATGAGATACCCAGAAAATGAAATAACCACCAAAATAGAAATGAGAAGCAATCCTGCTAATCCTAATTTATTCTTGGCTATTTTTTTGAGCATTTTGATATCTTATTTCGATGGCGGTAAGCACTGCCATGAAGCTGTACAAGGGTACTGCAATTTTATCAAATTCTGAATAGTTGTTTAGCACAGCATGGGCAAAATATGTGACAAGACCCAAAAATACGGCCATACTAATATACTTGTCTGCTCCTGTAAGCAGACGCTGATGCTTAAAACCAAGAGAGAAAACACCCAAAACTACACCTATAAATAACAGAGCTCCTAGCAAACCACTTTCTGCCAAAGGCCGCAAATACTCAGAATGAATGCCACCAAGCGTGCCAGCATTAGTACTTATAATAGTCATCTCATGGGGTAGCTGATACGGCCCATACTGAAATGTGTAGGTGCCCGGTCCCCAACCCATCAGTGGTTTATCTTCCCACATTCGGATAGCACTATTCCATCTATTCAGTCGCTCTAGGTTAGACGGATCAGAAGAAACGTTAGACACAGATTGTAAGTGATTCTCTATATTATCATCCGACTCATTTTTATTCCGAGACAAGTCTGTAAGTAGATTATCCATGTTGCTCAGCAGAGAACCCACGGCTAATACACCTATGAGCAACAAATACTTAAATCTAATTCCCAAGGTGAAAACGAAATAAAGTCCTAATGAAACTACCAAGCTAATCCAAGATGCCCGTGTGAACGAGAGTGCAACAGCTACTACCATAAAGAGAAATAGCACTGTACATACCACGCGTAAAAAAGAAGAATATCCAAGCATTTTACCGTGTATAGCAAACACAAAAAGCACCGGAACTATGAAAGAAATAGACGCTGCATACATGCCATGATCTGGCAAAAAAGGCCGCATAGCAGTATATGCAAATGCTCTAGAAAACCCGCCTGCGGAGTGCATGAATAGTGTGTATGTACTTAGTATCACTATGGAAACAATAAAGGTCCACAGGAATTTTTTGATCACTCTTTCTGATCGAAAGAACTTAGCAGCTAAAAAGTAGAACACCACAATGTACCAACTTTTCATAAGTACATACTTAACACTGATCATAGGCATAGTACTAAAGATAGCAGAGAAACCTAACCAAGCAAAATCTGTAAGTATTAAGATAGAAAGCACCGTTTTGAGCTCAGCTAGCTGAATATTTTTAGATGAAAGGAGTTTGAGTAATACGCCAATAAATAGCAGTATAATAAGCGGCTCAGTAGGTAAACTCAGGTTTACAGTACTATACCGTTCGTCTATGAGATGTACAGAAAGAGGCGTAGCAAAAGCCAGGAAGTACATCATATACTTGGGCTTGGTGATGGCTACCCATACTAGCACTAGGGCTGCAGGAGCTGCCAGAGCAGCATAGACCTGAAAATATACACATGCTAAGCAATACAGAAAAAAGGCAGCTACTATGCCGTAAAATCCTCGTATGCCTATGGTATGATTCACTTTTTCTTAAGCATATTCAGTTGATTCAGAATCAAAAGAGTTACTATACTAAAGAAGACCACTGAAGCAGTAACTAGAAGTACAATAAGAGAGCGAACTGGATAGGTCTTTTTCTCTGCCGCAAATGCACTTGTAAGAACAAATTTCTGTGGCAATGTTTTCTCCACATCTACTTTTGCTTTTTCGTATCTTTTTTTCAGTTTACTGAGGCTTTCTAATTCTAGAATAAGGGTCTCTCGGAGGTAGGTATAATCACCCGCATATTTAGCCAGCTTATCTTGAACTTCTTGTAATCTTCTACCCGTAGAGGAGTTAGCGTTTACCTTATAAAGCTCTTCGGCTATGGCCCTAGATTGTTCCTCATAGTTAGTTATTCCTTTCTCGCCTAGCTGCTTCAGCCCCGTACGCAAATCCATCACTTCTACTTGTTTCCCTTTATACTCATCCTCTATAATAGTGAGAGCTTGCAGCGAAACCTGACGTTGTATCTCCGTTTTTACACTATCATAAAGAGCACCAATACCATTGGCTATTTCCGCAGCTTTTTCAGGACTTTCATCTAGCACAGTGATAGAAACAGCCAAGTGTCGTGTTCTATTGAACTTGATGTTATTCTGCATGGTGCGACTCAAATCTGTCTGAGGACTTCCGCCTTCCTTGTCTATTTTATAATGATTTAAAAGATCAAAGTTCTTTACTATTCGTTCTTGCAAAGCAGATGAATTGAGTAATTGCAATGCATTCTCAGCCTCCTCTTCTTCACCAAAAGCCAATGGGTCTGCCTGACGCTGAGTTAAATCAGTAAACATGGCATTACCAATTGAATTAATAGTAGTAGGATAAAAAATCACTTCCGATTGGTACTTTGGTGTGATAAAAAATGGAGACGAAAAAATAGCAGAAAGTATTGCTGCACTGAGCGTAATGATAAGCAATGGCTTACGATACCCCCAGACTAGTGAAACAATATCGATAAAATTAAAGTCAAACTCTTTGTTTTGGTTCATTCGGTAAATTTTGATAAAGTGAGCAAATGTAAATGATTACATCATTTCTTAAGCACAGACTTTAAGTCTTTTAACTTATATAGTTTAAATAAATAGGCAGCGAGCAAAACTGCAATGGCAATCATCACAAAATGAACGCTCATATTTTGAGCATATTGTTTACCCCTAAAAATTATTAGGGCTAATAATCCTACACCTAAAAATGGACGTAGAAGAGAAGTAAAGTTTAAGTGTAAATTGTATTTTCGGACACTCACAAAGAAGCAGATTAGACCAAAGAAAATCTGACTTGTCATAGTAGCCATGGCCGCCCCTTGTGCATTGTATCTTGGTATCAGAACTAGATTCAGAATCAAGTTAAGTAACAACGTAATAGCAGCGAATCTATTGAGCCATTTCAACTCCTTACCTGCCGTGAGTAATGCGCCATAGACTAGTGTAAGTGCAGCCCCTACAAAACCGAAAATCAAGAGAACTAGCACTTCTGCAGAGTCGCTATTGGCCTTTCCTGGATTAATGATATTAAGAATATCTAGGGAATATACCGTGGTAATAAACGAGGCTACTAATCCTCCAAATAAGAGCAAACGTGCGGTGTATCCACTAATACTTCTGATGAGTGCAGAATCTGCTATGTTTTTGGTAAATAAGGGCAGTAGAACACCACTAAAAACCTGAGCAAACATGAGCAAGGCAAAGTAAAATCGATACCCTAAAGCATAGACTCCTACCTCAGCATCCCCCACCAATGATTTAATCATAACTCCATCTATATAAGTGTATAAACCCATGAGCGATACAAGCATGGCAAAAGGCCAGGACTTTTTGAGAATAGGTAGAATACTAGCTAGGCTAAAGGAAATACGTACTTGAAACAAGTACCCTCTTAAAAAGAATAGTAAGCTCACCAGAACCAACGATAAGCTCAATACTTGTGCATAGGCAAATCGATGTATAGTAAGTTCAAAGTCTGGAATTTCGGACCACAATAAGATGGCTACGAATAGGATAACAAGAATTCTATCGAGCACCATAAATATCCCATCTACTCTAAATCGCTGTAGACTAGACACAATACTCCTAAAAAACTGAGTGAGTGACGTGAGAATCTGAATTGCACCGAGTGTTAGCAATAGGCCAAACTCCTGACTAGTATAGCCCATAACTACTCCCACACTTAGTATTATGAGCACGTAGGCTAAAGCCAAAATAATTTTAAGACCAATAATACTGCCTGTAAGTAAGCCTATTTTACTATTGTCTTGTGCTACCTCAGTGATATTAAAACTGTTGAGACCTAAGTCTAGCACTATAAAAAAGAGTAAGCTAAAGTTGAAAAGTGCGAAGTAATTACCATAGACTTCCTGTGGTAGTGCCTCCTGCACTGCTGCATCTATAATCAGAATCCATATCGGTTTTATGAGCAAGTTGAGCACCTGCATGAACGCTATGTCCGAGAGATACTTCTTCAGCATTTAGGCTATTTGCACTTCAGATTTTTTTTCTACACTTCTTGTTTTTATTAGTAGTAAGAAACCAAAGATAAAGAATACCATAAGCATAAGTATAGACATTCTCATGTTACCAAAGACTCCTTCCAATACTCCAAACATCAAAGGACCAAAAATCAATCCTACTTTTTCCATAACGTCAAAGAAACTGAAGTAAGAGGCACTATCTTCTGTAGGTGGCAGCATCTTACTGTAGGTAGACCTACTCAGTGATTGTGTACCGCCCATTACAAAACCTACCAATACCGCTGTAAGATAAAACTCTTGAGGAAGTGTAATCGTATATGCTATAATGGTGCATATAATCCAAATCACAGCTGCGACCATTAATGTCTTGAGGTTACCATACTTCTTAGACCACTTAGACATAACATATGCACCGCCTACTGCTATTAGTTGTATTAGTATTATACTCACAATAAGACCAGTTTGTTTGGTTTGCCACCACTCTCCATCTGCTACCCACTTTATCTCTTTACTTGCAAATAGTACTGCTACCAGCATTACGGTCTGAACACCCATATTGTAAGTAAAGTAACTCGCCAAAAACCACTTCACACGAGCATGTTCTTTCAGCTCCTTCCATACCTTACGAATCTCTCTATATCCGTACCATATAATATTGTATTGTTTTTCTCGCTTAGGGTAATAGCTTTTATCAGGTAAATAATAATAAGTGTATTGAGCAAAACCGACCCACCATATCGCTACAAGAATGAATGGAACACCATCTTTTACTAGCATCACACCTGTAGCATTAAGAATAAGTATTGTTACTAATAATAAAACACTACCGATATATCCAAGGGAAAAACCCTTTGCACTTATTTTATCATGTTGATCTTTATCAGCTATTTCAAGCAAAAAAGAATTGTAGAAAACAATACTACCCCAAAAACCAATGCTTGCCATGAAAATAGAGAGCATACTAAACTCGAAATTATCTATATCAAAAAAGTAAAGTGAAGCACATCCTGCGGCACCAATGTAGCAAAATATTTTCATAAATAATTTTTTGGTGCCAGAATAGTCTGCAATTCCTGAAAGAATAGGGATCAATATTACTACCACTAAAAAAGATGCTGAATAAACGTACGTGTATAATTCAGTATTGACAAAATCTCTTCCAAAAAACGATACAGTATCAGAAATCATATTGCCATCTTTATCTTTGATACTCGTGACTCCCTCATAAAAGATCGGAAATATCGCCGTAGAAATAATTAGATTATAAACCGAATTGGCCCAATCATAGAAGGTCCAGGCTTTTATTACCTTAGGATCGTTTTTTTTGAATATTCGTGACACAACGTTTCTTCAAATCAAGTCAAAAAAACCAAGAACAGAAAATAATTATAAACTAGGCAGCTTTTAGGCGTAGTCGTTCTATCACCTTTTCTGCTTCATCTAATCCTATATTCACTTCTTTAGTAGTGTCATCAGAAGGGGCTTCGTACATGTAATCGCTAAGTATAGCCTCACATACAGACCGCAGTCCACGTGCTCCCAGCTTAAACTCAATAGCCTTCTCTACTATATAGTTTATTACACTATCAGAAATAGTTAGTTTTATCCCTTCCATCTCAAAGAGTTGGATGTATTGGCGTATCAATGCATTCTTTGGCTTTAGAAGTATAGCTTTCAGTGTATCTGCATCTAATGGCTTTAAGGCTGTTAGAATAGGTATACGGCCTATAATTTCAGGTATTAAACCGAACTGTTTTACGTCTGAAGGGATAGCATATTCTAAATATTCGTCTGTAGTAATTTCTTTATTATCTCCAGCTTTGAATCCTAGAGAATTTGCTTGCATTCTTCGTGATATAATTTTATCTATACCATCAAAAGCCCCTCCACATATAAATAAGATGTTAGACGTGTCTATTTGAACCATCTTCTGGTCTGGGTGCTTTCTACCTCCTTGAGGAGCTACATTAGCCACGGTGCCTTCAAGTATCTTAAGAAGTCCTTGCTGTACACCTTCACCACTTACATCTCTGGTAATACTTGGATTGTCAGACTTACGAGCTATTTTGTCTATCTCATCTATGTAGATTATACCTCTTTCGGTAGCCTCTTTACTATAATCTGCTGCTTGGTATAATCTAGAGATTATACTTTCTACATCCTCTCCTACATAACCTGCTTCTGTAAGTACAGTAGCATCTGCTATGCAAAAAGGAACAGCTAAAGAACGTGCGAGTGTTTTGGCTAGCAAAGTTTTACCTGTACCCGTCTCTCCTATGAGCAGTACATTGGATTTTTCTAATTCTACGCCATCATCTCCTCGGTCATAGTTTAGTCTCTTGTAGTGATTATATACTGCTACGCTTAAGGTCTTTTTAGCATTATCTTGGCCTATCACATACTCATCTAGTAGAGCCTTTATTTCTTTAGGCTTTTTAAGATCAATATCCTTTACGTTTTTTTTCTTTTTACTAGTTCCCTCAGATACAATTATTTCATTGCCTTGCTGTATACAGTCCTCACAAATATGAGCATCTATGCCTGAAATAAGTAATCCGACGTCCCCTTTGCTTCTACCACAAAAAGAACAAGAAAGCTGAACATCTTTTGCCAAAATTATTTACTTTTTCTTTCTAATACTTCGTCTAGCATACCATACTCTTTAGCTTCCTGAGCAGTCATCCAATAGTCACGCTCACTGTCTTTTGCTACTTTAGCATATTTCTGACCACTGTGGTTAGCTATGATATCGTATAACTCTTTCTTAAGCTTCATTATCTCTCTTACGGTAATTTCCATATCAGAAGCTTGACCTTGTGCACCGCCTAGTGGCTGGTGTATCATTACTCTACTGTGTTTCAGAGCTGTACGTTTCCCTTTGGTACCTGCACACATTAGTACAGCACCCATACTAGCTGCTATCCCTGTACATATAGTAGCTACATCTGGAGCTATATACTGCATAGTATCATATATGCCTAGTCCTGCATGCACGCCACCACCTGGGCTATTTATATATATCTGAATGTCTCTTTTAGCATCAGAACTTTCTAAAAATAACAATTGAGCTTGAACTACATTAGCTATGTAATCGTCTATCCCAGTTCCTAAGAAAATAATTCTGTCTGCCATAAGTCTAGAGAATACATCTACTTCTCTAAAAGGCATTTGTCTTTCCTCTATCACCGTTCTAGTCATATCCTGAGGGGACTCTATGGTACTTGATATATAGTGATCTACCTTGGCACTGCTTATGCCATGGTGCATTGTTGCGTATTTTCTAAATTCTTTTCCGTAATCCATAATAATTTATATAGTGTCAAATGTAAACAAATAAATAGAACAGTTCGTTTACAAACTGGTCATTTAGTCTTAGATATGGGCTATTCTAACTAGCCCTTTTCATTGAATTTTTTCACCTCGTCATAAAACTTATCTACGGCTAGCTTTTTAGACTTTATAGTGATTAAATCTTTCACCTTATCCAACACCTTCTTCTCTACTACTACATCTCTTATTCGCATTATATAGTTTTTATCTTCTCTATTTTTTGCTTCAAAGTTTTGAACCATAGAAGGATCAGGATTATTCAGACCATACTGTCTCAGCATCTGTGCTGTATAAGCGAACGAAGTTTGATTTACATCTTCATCCGTTACTTCTACATTCTCTTGCTCAGCTATTTTTTCTCTTATCAGCTGCTTGTGTAGCACTACAGACTCCTTAGCATATTGCTCATCTATAGTTTCTGGGCTATATGTCTCAGGCTTGGTCTCTTGTAACCATCTTTTTAAGAATGCATCTGGAAGTACAAATGAGTGATTTTTTTCAAGTATTTTGTTTACCTCAGCGTCTAGTTGCTTTTCCGCCTCTGCTTGGTAGTACGACCCTAAGTTTTCTTCTATTTTAGCTTCAAACTCCTTTTCGTCTTTGACAGCACCAGGTCCCATTACAAGGTCAAAAAACTCTTGATTGAGTTCTGCTGGCACTACTTGTCTTATTTCTTTTACTATTGCCTTAAAAGTCTTATTAAGAGTAGCTATAGCTTCCTGCTCTATGCCTAGAGATTGTTTGATAACCATTTCGTTATCATTGAACAGATCAAAAATATTAAGGTTGAGCTCGTCACCAGTGGATACACCTACTAGCTGCTTTTTAGTTTTGCTGTGTTTCACCACTTCTGGCAATACAGTCACTTCTTGTTCAAAAACGCCTCCTTCTTTGTGCTCACCTTTTTTATCTACTTCTGTAACTAGTATTACTACTGAATCATTCTCAGTTTCAGATTTATCTTTAGTCTCTAGTTTACCATTCTGACGACGAAGATTTTTAACTTCCGTTGCTACTTCTTTTTGATCTAGCTCTACCTCATACCTAGTAAGTTTATCCTTACTGCTTATGTTTAGATCAAAAATAGGTGCAAGACCTAGGTCAAAGTGAAAAGTAAAGTCACCGTAATTGTCAAAATCAGTTTCACCCTTCCTTTCAGTACTAGTCATAGGCTGACCAAGTATATCAATAGTATTCTCTTGTAAGTGCTTGTACAATGCTTCTGAGGTAAGTCTATTTACTTCTTCGAAAAGAGCACTTTTACCTATCATCTGCTTTATCATACCCATAGGTACCGTTCCAGGTCTGAAACCAGGAATCTTGGCTTTTTTACGATAGTCTTTGAATTGCTTGTTTAAGTTTTCTTGATAATCGTCGTTTGTAACTATTACGCTGATAATAGCGTTTAGTTCATCCTTTTTTTCGAAGCTTACGTTCATGAGATGTTATAATTTTAAGATGTGTAATTCGTATAATTATCCTATCAAGACAAAAAGACTATAAAAAAATAAAACCC
>Ga0206130_10006846_pt1 | contig 12869 bp, 7 predicted proteins | sample Helgoland_Spring_9_FD_148637 | JGI IMG/M metagenome (GOLD analysis project Ga0206130, IMG submission 148637) | Pelagic subsurface seawater microbial communities from Kabeltonne, Helgoland, North Sea - Helgoland_Spring_Bloom_20160512_1 | ecosystem: Environmental > Aquatic > Marine > Epipelagic ... | reverse complement strand
GATCTCAGGGAGAAAATCCTTTTTCAAGAGCAAGAAGCGCCAGAAAAACGTCGGATTCCTCAAACTCATTGGCAAACCCCAATCCATCAAGCACGCCCTCACAGAAGCGCTTGAAATGAATCCAAAATCTGATATTGAAGCTATACAAGGCGAACTATCAGAGCTCGCAACAAAGCATGCGAAGCTTTACATATTGGTAGACGAGCTTGGGAAGTTTGTCGAATATGCTCTGAACAACAACCCCAAAGTTGAGACTTACGTATTTCAAAGACTTGCCGAGTTCATCAACGACCCAAAGAGCAACATTTGCTGGGTTGGAACGCTTCACCAAAACATTGACAGCTATGCTTCCAGCGCCAGCGCTGCCGATAGCATGGAATGGGAGAAGGTAAGCGGTCGGTTTTTGACCCTGAACTTCAATGAGCCCCCAACCACCCTGCTCAAATTGATTTCTTCACGGCTCGGCGCCATTGAAGCACGCGGAAAATCTAGTTCGATCAAGGCAGCAAATAAGATCATTGCCGATGCAAAGCTCATTCCTGATTCGTTCATTCAACTGGCGCAGAAAGAATTGCAGTCCATTGCCCCCTTTGATGGTCTGTCTTCATTTCTTACCATCTCCCTGCTTCAGAAATACGGACAAAATGAACGCTCTGTATTCAGTTTTCTATCGGCAAAAGGAACGGGTACCATTGCCTCCTTCGGCCATTCATTTTTCTCCCCCGCTGATTTAGTGGACTATGCCGTAGATCGATTAGCACACGTCGTATTTAGCAATTCGAATCCCGATAAGCTGCTTTGGGAGGCTGCGGAACGCTCCATCCAAAGAGCCGATGCCCACAAAGAGATTCACCCTGCTTTTGCTCGTGTCGCAATCCGGACCATCCTCTTGACCAATATTTTCGGTCGAGAAGGAAGCTCTTTCAATACGAAGGCCCTCGAGAAATACCTCGTCGCTGTTTGCGGAAAGGAATCGAAGCAAACCATTGAGCAGCTTTTGGACAAAAACATCATCCAATTTTTGAAGCACCGAGGCAAGGTGGTTTTTGTTGAGGGCACCGATGTCAACATCCAAAACGAACTCCGCATTGCGACCAAACATCTTTCCAATGAAGTGGATCTATGCGACGAAATCGTAAATCGCATCGCCCTTGCACCGGCTTTATCCCGCGGCCATTTTATTCGAAGTGGTGCGCCTCGCTTCATGCATTTTGTGCTACACGGAAGAAGCGAAAACACCAAACAAATTGCGCGATTGGGAAACGGTACCTGCCATGTCCTGCTTGACTCCAAACTGAGCTTGGAATTGCCGAACACCGAATTCCCTGAGGTGATTGTTCAGGTTGGCACGACTGAGTTGTTGGAACAGCTGATGCGAGAGGTGCTCCTTTACGAATGGATATTAGAAAAGTACTCCGATGACTTGGTCGTAAAGCAACTAGTTACGCATGAGCGAGATCATGTCTTAAACCAACTGATTCAATCCCTTAAAGATGCACTCACTGCTGATGATGCCAGGTGGATTGATTCAAGCGGAGCTCCAGCGACCATATCATCGGAACGCCAGCTCAACAATTTCTTCCAAAGAACTTTTAACGACGCATACCGTGCTTGTCCGCAAATTCACAATGAGCTCATCAATCAAGGGAAACTCTCCACGAGTGTAAACACCTCGCGTAAAGTTTTGATGGCAGCTCTAGAAAACCGAAGCGTTTCACCTGGGCTTGGTTTTTCAGAAGAGCGCTTTCCAGCACAGAAGTCTATTTTCCTCTCCACTTGGATACAGGAAAAGATGTACAATCGGGAAAACGGCACTTTATCTGGACCAAATAAATCCAGCACGTACGCCGCCGCATGGAACGCTTGCGAAGCTTTCCTAGACGAGGCCCAACAAGGCAAGGTCAACCTGCTCAATTTGTACGAGGAGCTGCAACGGCAACCTTTCGGAATGAAACTTGGACTCCTCAACTACTGGATTCCACTGTTTTTGCTGACCAAGGAAGATGAATTTGCGCTCTATTATGCACCTGAAGACAAGTACCTGCCCTACCTCTCGGTAGACATCTTCGAATCACTGAATAAGAAACCACAGGATTTCGTCCTGAAGAAATTCAATTTCCAAGGAGTAAGTCACGCCACACTGAACCAATACCGGGAACTAGCGAGCATTGACCAATCGCGCACAGAAGCGCGCAGCACGTACTTGGGCATTTTCACAAACTTCATCTTGCTGCAACGCAACTTGAATCGCTACGGACAACAAACCAAAACCATGAGCAAAGAGGGCATCGCCCTGCGAGAAGCCATTGGCAATGCGCCCGATCCCGAAACTGCTCTCTTTGAAACGATACCCTCTGCCATTGGCTTCCATCAAATTGCAGCAACGGAGAATCCCGAAGTGGTCACCGCATATTTTGAGAAACTTCGCGACACCGCTCGAGAAATTGCCAGCACCTATGAGAACCTGCTCGACCGCCTCGAGCAGACGATTCAAAAAGCCTTTGGAATTGGAGCAAAATCATTTGAAGAAACACAAGACGCAACGCGAAATCTACTCAAAGGAGTAGATGTAATTCTTCTTCAGCCGCAACTTCGAGCCATTTACGAGCGCCTCAAATCACCCTTGGATGACCGAGAAAGCTGGGTGAAATCCGTGGCCGATGCCGTTCTGGGGCAATCGTTGGAAAATCTCAACGACGACAACGAGCCTAAGCTCCACAAGGACCTTCAGGAGGCCATTGAAGCCTTGATAGCTCATAAAGGACTCTTGGAGCACCCCGACTCTGTCGCGGTATCCATCACCACCCCCTCCGGCGAACACCTCAAACGATTCGTGCCGCAATTAGAAGACGCCCCTGAGCTTCAATCAAAACTTGCCAAGCGTCTCGAAGGTCTATCAGCCGATGAACGCATGCAGCTCGTGTCCCTCATTTTGGAAACTGAAAATTCGTCAATCGCATGGGAATGACCGTAAAACATTTGCTGGGAATCAGTGGCGGAAAAGACAGCGCAGCGTTAGCAATATACCTGAACCAACGCCATCCTGAAATCGAAGTGGAATACTACACGTGCGATACCGGAAAGGAATTGAAGGAAACGTACGATTTGATCGATCGTCTGGAATCTGCGCTTGGCAAACCCATCGAGCGCTACCAAAGCTTTGAAGAAGGGAAAACCGCCATCGACAATCCGTTCGATCACTTCTTGGCCTCATACGGGAATTACCTCCCCTCCTCCATTTCGCGCTGGTGCACCAAAAAAATGAAGCTCGAGCCTTTTGAGCGAAACATTGGTGACGAACCGACCATCTCCTATGTAGGCATCCGCGGTGATGAAAACCGTGAAGGATATGTTTCGAAACGTGAAAACATCCAGACCATCTTTCCTTATCGAAAGAACATTTGGAGTGAGGATGTGATCAAAATCGCCTTATCAAAGGAGAAGCTCGATTCTTTCAAAACAGGATTGAAAAAACAACTCGATGGAGACGCCCTCGAAAAAGCACTTTCTATTTTAGCCACCCCCCTCGGCCTCACCTTCACCCTGAAGCAAAAGACGCAGGCGCTTTTGGATTTCAACACCAAGGCATTCAACCATGCCATTCACGAAGTCCTCAAAACCACCGACTATCCCGTCGGAAAACTAGATGACTTTCCTCTGCTCGACAATGATGATGTGTTGATCATTGATGACGTCTACAACATCTTGGAGACATCGGGCGTTGGCGTCCCTGCCTATTACCTCCCCATGGAATACAAGGTGGAAATCGATGGAAAAATAGAAACGGGCACGTATTCACGAAGCCGATCGGGGTGCTTCTTTTGTTTTTACCAGCAGAAGATTGAGTGGGTGTGGCTCTTGGAGCAACACCCGGCTTTGTTTGAAGCTGCCAAAAAATATGAGATGGACGGCTATACTTGGGCTGAAGAATCGCTTTCGGACTTGGAAAAACCTGACCGCGTGGAGCGCATCAAAGCCGAACATTGGAAGCGCATGCAACGCAACAAAGCCAAATCCTCTTCCAACGCCACGTGGAAGGACCAAGTGCTCGATGCGGAAGGACAAGGCTGCACAAGCTGCTTTGTGTGATGGATAAGAAACCGTTGCCCGAATACCTGGACGCGGCCTCGACAACTCCCGTCGACCCAAGAGTCGTGAAGGCCATGCTGCCTTACTTCTCGGAGATTTTCGGAAACGCCTCGAGCCAGCATATTTATGGCCAACAGGCAAAGGAAGCTGTTGAGAAAGCTCGTGAGCAAGTTGCATCCATTGTGAATGTTGAGGCATCAGAGATCATTTTCACCTCAGGAGCCACCGAAGCCATCAATCTTGCCATCAAAGGCTATTGGGAAGCCAATCGAGATCGAGGCAACCATTTGATAACGGTCAAAACAGAGCACAAGGCCGTCCTCAAAACGCATGAATACTTGGAGACGCTTGGCGTGGAAGTCACATACCTTGGTGTAGACCGTAATGGGTTGATCTCCTTAGAAGAGCTGAAACAGGCCATTCGAGCCGACACGTTGCTCGTGAGCGTCATGCACGTGAACAATGAAACTGGGCTCATCCACGACGTGGAGGAAATTGCTCTAGTATGTGCAGATCACAGCGTTGCTTTTTTCACGGATGCCACGCAAGCCGTCGCACACGTCCCCACTGATTATAGTTCCCCCACAATCACCATGGCGTGTTTTTCTGCACACAAGTTCGGCGGCCCAAAAGGAATTGGAGCGCTTGTCATCAAACGAGGAAATGAGGTTGCCCCTCAAATTCATGGTGGCGGACAAGAAAGCGGACTGAGGGGAGGAACGTACAACACCCCATTGACAGTCGGGTTTGGAGAGATTTGTTGGATTGCCAAAGCAGAATTTTCGCCTAGACAAGAAGCAACACGAAAACTCCGAGCGCACTGGCTCGATCACATAGCTCAAAACGACATTGGACAGGCCCATTTTGACGAGAACAAAGTCGCTCCGCACATATTAAGCATCGAATTGAAACACGATGAAGCGGATAATTTCATATTATTGAATACCAATAAAATATCACTTTCAACAGGTAGCGCCTGCTCATCTGAGCTTATCCAAGAATCACACGTTCTAGAACAGCACGGAATAATCAAAAATAGAACTATCCGGTATTCAATTCGAGTCTAATTGCAAAGAGCGCACTTCTCTCGACACCATTATATTTTTAATAAGTGGTAATCGATTTTTCGATATTCTTTGAGAAAAATATCTCTTTCTACGAACATTAACGACAGCCTGTATTATGCGGAAATCAAATCGAAATTTCTTCAGTCAGTTTAATTACCAAAAGCGTCGATTACAACTTGCAAAGGCGGGTGAGTCAGCTGAATCAATAAGAGAAAAAATTCATCGAGAATATGGCATTCATTTGCGTTTGGATGAGCTTAAGAAGCTTGTTAACAAACATCAAACGACTAAACGTATGCCAGTTGATAATAATCGACGGGCAGAAGTCATCTTACAAGTTTTAAAGGAAAGTTCGACCCCTTGTTCCTTATCGCATATTACGGAGTTAATTTCAACTAAGAACAAAGTATACTACAGCAGTTCTGTTATTAGAAAAGTAATAATTGAAAAACTTCAAGAACAAGTTGTACTACCAAACGATTCTGACATATGCTCAATTAAAGTCAAAGATTCTAACTTCTCCAATACCCCGAAGAAAAGTGATTTAACTGAACTCGATGCTTTTCTAAACCTTTTAGTTAGTGAAGCTGAACAAACTAGAGTTGAATTAGACACCGGTATAAAAGAACTCAACCTCGCAGTTAAACAAGTGCTCCGGGATAACGTTATCACTCCGGAAGAAACCCAATATCTCGAAGAAAAAGCAAAGGAGTACAATTACACGGGGAACATCATTAGCGAAATCACATCAGCAACGAATCAAAACAATCCGTACCTAGACGATATAATTGATTCTATTTATCATGATGGTATTATTAGTCCGGAAGAGCTGAAGTACCTGAAGAAAAATGCCGCTGAAATCGGCCTTCTCCCTAACTTTTTAAATTCACGATTTTGGACCATAAGTCTCAGTGATTTTGTTTTTGAACTTTCTGCACTGCAATGCTTTCTTGACTTTGTTGCTGCAATAAAGTTCTCCTCGGAAAGGTCTGAATCAATGAAGAGCACTACCCCACTTAAACTCTTCCAAAATTATTGCAACCTCTATGATGAACTGACCATTGAAGGTGTGCTCAAAACTGCGACGAAAAACGTACTGGTCGATCTAGCCAAAGATACCAGAGTCGATTACAGTGAAATTGAAAAGTCCTTTAACCCAAATCATTATCATCTAGTCTCGAGACCAAAACCTCGGGTTATTGAAAAAACTGATTTAATCTCAATACTATTAGAAGAAGGGCAAAAAATTGGTTTGCCAGCAGCTAATCTGCTGATCGAAAACGTACTAATCAGATTGAGCACAAGCAAATGAGCGTTACAAAGTACATCAGCAGAATAGGAAGAACAATCAAAAGCCGTTTGCTAGGCCCAACCGTAACCAATTTAATTAGGCATACGTTTTCCTCTTCCACCAATAACGTTTTAAATAATAAAATACTAGATGAAGCGCTCTACTTAAAAGAGGCCTTTAATCTGGTTAATAAAAAAAAACATCGCGAACTCATCATAGACACTCTATCGAAAAGCGAACTAGAAGGACTGGGATATTTGGACCACGCACATGCCAAAATCAGCTTAGCTACTAGCCCGGAACAATTTTGTAAAGCGCTCAACATTGACCTAAAATATCTCAATCCCAAAAAACCCGAATTGAGAACTGAAAGCTTTCTCTCGCGAATGGTTTATGATGAACCCCTTAAATCAAAGGGCGCCCTTCATTCTTACCAATTGAGACTGAAACAAGAACTGCTCCATGACATCAAAAACGTAGCATTCAAATCCCATCTGTGTACCATGCCTACTGGTGCGGGGAAAACCACATTGGCCCATGAAACGATAATCGATTTAATTAGAAGTTCTCCTCTAAACAAACCCTTTAATTTCATTTGGATTGTGCAGGAAGGTATCCTAGCAGAACAGAGTCTGAAGTCATTTTATTCATTGTGGCGATTAAAAGGGCATTCTGACTTAAGGATCAATAGATTTTTCGGAGACTTCGAGGGCTCCGTGATAGAGGGAAAAATTCCCACCGCAACTTTCGCAACTTTCACCTTAGCATCAGTAAGACTCGAAGATGCAAAATTCCTGAACCTCTTAGCCAATGCCGATCTTCTAATTATTGACGAAGCGCACAGTTCAAAGGCCGAAACATATGAGGATGTTATTCAAAAGTTTCGACAGATTAATCGCAGTGGCCAATTATTAGGCTTAACAGCAACGCCGTATCGTCCAGATGACGATCAGTTCGATAGTGTCAGTAGTTTATTTGAGAATCGACGAGAAATCACCGATAACACAGGAAATAAACTCTCTAGCCCAATTAATCATCTTATCGAAGGTAACTATCTGTCTCAAGTTGAATTTTATGAACTGAACATTAGCAAATCATCTTCCGAAGAATTTGAGTATTATCAGGACTTACACGAGAACATACTCTTAGCCTGTACCAGTTTACGAAAAGACAATTTAAACTGCATAATTTTCGCTGAAAGTATGTCACATGCAGTAACCCTACAGCTCTTATTAAGCTATAATAAATTCAAATCTGCTGTAATTATTGGGGACACACCTCCCGCGGAAAGAGAGAGGTTACTGAATGCATTTGCTTCAAAAGAGAACGATCTTAATTTCCTAGTTAATCACGAGATTTTATCTAAAGGCTTAGACGTTCCAGCATTGAACAGCATAATGATCCTTGGAAAAGTGGGCAACCCTGCTCAAGCTCTTCAAATTCTCGGAAGAGCAATGCGAGGGCCTAAAAATGGAGGCAACGCACAAAATAAAATCTATCTTACCAAAGATAATTATGATCGAATTTCAAATTTCGGAATGCTCGAAAAAATCACTTTGAACCATGAATGATTTATATGGACCTAAGAACATTGAGCGACAACGATCCTCTGGATACAAATCGACGACTCACGCTATTGCAGAAATTGTAGACAATTCATTAGATGCAGGTGCCACTGAAATTAACATAGTGTTTCGAGAAGAAGAAATCAATCTAAACAACGCAACTGCGAAAAGGCTCACAGAAATTATTTTCATTGATAATGGGAGCGGTATGGATGGCGATCTGATGAATTCTTGTTTGACCTTTGCCCAAGGTGCTGGTCGGTCGGAAGGAAGGATCGGCGCTTTTGGTTATGGACTGCCTAATTCAACGATTGCCACCTGTCGACGGGGAGACGTTTACAGTTTATCACCTGACGATGGAATCTGGCGAAATGTCTATTTGGACATTGATGAAGTCATTGAATCGGGTACATCGCGATATCCTGAAGCTAGTCCAATTGAAAAAATTCCCGGGGTGCCAAAATCGCTAATACCAGATTCAGGGACAATTGTTAAATGGACGAAACTAGACAAATGCGACGCCGCGCGCGCGGACACGATGCTCAAACGTTGCAATGAGTTGTTAGGGCGATTATATCGATATTGGCTCAATGAGGAAAAAGTTCGAATTTCAATTTCGATCTACGATTTTGGCAATAAAAGCCCGAGAAAAAAATTAGTGATTCAGCCGAACGACCCCATGTTCCTCGCGAAATCTAAAACACCAATCAGCAAAGAGGTTTGGGCAATGTCGAATAATAGTGATGGTAAGTATCGCAACCAAAAGCTACTCCATCTTACCGCAGACAAATGGGATCCCGCATGGCATCTAAAACAATTTGTCATCAATCACGATGAATCTAATGGAACTCACGAACCACTTTTCATGCGCGCTTATCCTCACCACGATAATCTGCATAAAATTAAACTCGGAAGGAAAGAATTCGCCTTCCGAATACTGGCGTCTCATGCAACAAAACCTATAAGAAATCCCGGAGTAAGAAACGGAGGGTCACTTCCTGTGGGAAGAGCTATTGGACAAAAAATGACTGGCACTAATGTCTTTAAGGGTGGAAATATCTACTGGATTAGGGAAGGTCGGGAATTAGATTCGGGAGATTTCAAACTGTATACAACTACAGAAGAAAAAGAAAGGTATTGGACTATTGAAATCCATTTTGATCATGAATTAGATGATTTATTAGGTGTATCAAATACCAAGCAATCGGTCAATTTTAAGAAATGGTCCGGGGGTGAAGATGTCGAGAGACCAGACAATAGAGCCGATCTCTCAGAGGCCGAAATGCGCGAGTTACTGTTTTATTACATTACACGAGCCTGTCAAGATGCCATCAGGGATATGAAAAAAACGCTTGACGGTTATGTAAAAGAGTTTACGATTGATCTGAAAAAAGCCATGAGCAGCGGTGACGGCGAGAAAGCACCGGTTCCCACGCTCGAAGGGACTGTGTTAAAATATATTCCGCGAAGTGACACCGAGTGGTCAAAAAAGCAGAAGCAATCGATAACACAATATTTAAAAAATAATTATCCGTCAGTCAGTAAAAAAGACATTGAAAATCAAGTTGACAATGCTGCAAAAGGACTAACGGAAACTATTGTCCTTTACGCACCTAGCCAAACGGGAGATCTATTCTCGCTAGAGAGTGCGGGCGAAGGAAAGCACCTAACAGTCTTCAATACTCAACATCCTTTCTACGAAAAAGTCATTCTTCCCCTCAAAGGAGAAAATAAGTTGAAGATTTTCACAATTGTCATAGAAATGCTGCTGAGCTCTTTTGCACTTGAGCAAAGGCGACTCACTCAGGACTATCCTGATTACTCGGAATCGCTTGAAATTTTTGTTCAAAAGGCGAGCACTCAGCTGAACCTATTCGTAAGGCGAGCTGGAATTGAAATTGATGCAAATGAACTGAAGAAGCTACTCAAGGATGATTAAATAAGAATACTAAAAAAGGTCCCGTTTAATCCTTCATATCCGAACACAAATACAAATTGTGCCGAGCCCGAGAAGCCTCTGTATAAAGCTTTTCCATCCGTTGTGAGTCGGAAATCAAGTGCGTATCGAGGACGAAAACCACGTCGGCCTCAAGACCTTTGAATGTATTGATCGTCGTGTATTGAATAGAGTCGTTGTTCATGCGGCCTTTGTTGTCGAGCGACTGAATCGCAAGACTACCGGCCTTCGTGGTGTTGGCCAAGCAACTTTCCGCCTTGGGAGAGTTGAGCAACAAAAGAATTTGACTGGCTTTGATGTCGTGCTCCTTGATCAGTGATTTGATTTCGTCGAGTACGAATTTCTGCTGCTCCAAGGCATTCTTGAAGGTTTCAATGACGACTCCTGCCCCCTGAGGGGAGCCTGAAAAAGAAGGGATTTCTTCTCCAAGGAGGTTCGAGAGGTATGATACGATTTCCTGGGTGTTTCGACAATTTTCTCTCAAATCATATTTGATGAAAGGCACCGAAGCAGGGACGGTCGTGTAATGGCCAAAGATGTTTTGCATCCGATCCAAGAAGACCAGCCGCTTGCCATCGCTGGGAACGAGTTGAAAAATCAACTCAAACCAATACTCCTTGAAGTCTTGGCCTTCATCCACAATGAGGGCATCAAACCGTTTCGAATAGCTCGGGAGGCACTCCAACATTTTCGCAGGCACGTCCATTTCCCAGAAATCACTCGAAGCACCTTTGCTGTGCGAATCCCACCAACCGGCATCGTGGGTGGTGATGATCTCCCGGGCAAGTGAGTGAAAGGTCGTTACTTCAATCAACTCCTCGCGCTTGCTGAATTCATACCGAATCTTGTTTGCGAGGGTTCTGTTATAACACATAAAGAGCACGCGCTTTCCTTCATTGACCAAATCCTGCGCCGCGGTTTTGGCCAAGATGGTTTTTCCGGAACCCGCCGGACCTGAGATCAGAAGGTTGTCATTCGCTGCAAAGCGCTGGAACATGTCGAGCTGCTGCTCCGTCAGTTCCACAAAGCGCTTTTCTTGGTACTTGATTTTCGTACCCAACAACTGAACAAATCCCAAGCCGCGGAGAAGGTTTTGTTTGAGCTGAGCGTATTGCCAATGCCGGGCGCCGTCTCTGCCCGGATTCTGTCTTTTTAAGAAATCAAAAACACCGGGCAAAGCGCTGTCTATGTGAAGCAAAGAAGCCTCATCAATGACCTGGTTCCGATCAATCGATGCCGGAAACGGCAAGTCATGCTGTATCTGACAATCTGGAAAACAGAGCCCCCATCCTACTGGCATTTGGCTGACCTCGGATGAAAACTGCCGGGTAAGCGCGTGCGATGCAGCACTCGCCTGGCTATCAGGCCGTTTCTCCATTGAACGACCATTCTGGGTCCAACGATCGGCCATCCCATCATAATTGATGGCACCACCTTTTACTTCAAGACACAGTATCGCCTTCTCAGGAATGGCAATGATGAAGTCGATTTCATATTCTGGCTTCTTTCCCTCTCCCGCCCCGACAAACTTCCGCGAATAGAAAACATCATAGCGATCAGCAACGGTTTTCAATGCCTCAAACACCTTCTTTTCAGCATGCTCGTCTTTGCGGTCCTCAGGAAAAAATTCAGGATAAATCATAGCTCCAAATTAAGTCGTAACGCCATTGAATAGAAATGAATTAGATTTAAGCTATGCTCTATCGCTCCCACGACAACCTCATCCCTGGCTTCGAACAATTTGTAGCCTCGCACAACCAGGTCACATTGCTCACAGCCTACCTGAAACTTCAAGCCTTAGAGGAGATCAATAGGAGCAATCACATCAACCAAATCGTGGTTCGCTGGCAAGTGAGTGATCTGTGCGGAAAAACACCTGCATCTGAACTCGAAGAGATCTGGACGTATTGCAAAACAAACAAAATCAAACTGTACAGGAACACACGGCTGCACATGAAGGTGCTTTGGTCTGGGTCAAACGAAGCGATCATCGGCTCAGCCAATATCACACGCAACGGGCTCGGCTTATTTGACACCTCCAATTTCGAGCTTGCTGCCTTGACTAGCAACCTAGGAACCGACGACCTGATTTACCTCAATCGTGTTCTTCTCGAAGACTCAAACCTCGTAACAGAAGACCTCTATCATCAGTTGGTTGCAGCGAAGGAAAAAGCAAAGCTGAATGCACTTGAAAATCCAACTCCAGTCATTCAAGAACTCCCCGAGACATCAAACAAAAGCGATAAATTCCTTACCAATCAGCTTCCCATGTTTGGTGATATAAAGGGCTTGTACGCTGCTATTCAAAACCCCGATCAGATTGACCATATCGAGAGAAACTGCCTTTACCATGACATGGCCTTATATGGCTTAAATGCAGCTATGCCAGAGTTAGAATTTTACGCGACACTTAGAATGAATTTCATACATCATCCGTTTATTGCAGCTTTTCTCGAAGAGATTCGACAACAAACGCCACATGCGTCTTCCCCTCATAGACCAAGCATGGGCTTTACAAACGTAACAATATGGTTTTCAAAAAACACTACGGAAGTTCCTTGTCCAAAACGGTGGGAATTAAAATCACACACTCGAATCATTTACGATTGGATACAATATCTGTCAGAAGATTCTTACACCTGGGATAGACCTAACGGCGGATCGCAGATTATCTACTATGAAGGGCTAGTAAAGGAATAAGCCCTTTGGACCTGCTGAGTAACCCCAAGACTATTAAGACCGGTGAGATTATTGCCAGATCCTTCGCAAGGCATGAAAAGGAAATTCTGACGACACTTTGAAATAATTGACGGTGTACCAAGCTTGCGCCACCATGTGTGCAAACAAGGCCTTTTTCTCAATCCGCTCCTTCCCTTGCTCGACCTCCGACAACAAAGCCA
>Ga0206130_10006842_pt1 | contig 12873 bp, 9 predicted proteins | sample Helgoland_Spring_9_FD_148637 | JGI IMG/M metagenome (GOLD analysis project Ga0206130, IMG submission 148637) | Pelagic subsurface seawater microbial communities from Kabeltonne, Helgoland, North Sea - Helgoland_Spring_Bloom_20160512_1 | ecosystem: Environmental > Aquatic > Marine > Epipelagic ... | reverse complement strand
CATAATGGAACCTATAAGAATACCCAGGATAGGCAGTTTAGAAATTTACTAATCCTTAGAAAAAAAAATATGCGTATTGGTCTTTTAAATTACACCTACGGGACTAACGGATTAAAAGCTCCGAGACCTACAAGTGTAAATTATATTGACACCAATCAAATATTTCTTGATATTGAACAAAGTAAAAAAGAAGCGCTTGATGGATTAATCGCTGTCGTTCATTGGGGTAAAGAATATCAAACTCAACCAAACAAATATCAAAAGCGCATTGCTGAATTTTTATTCAGGCATGGTGTAAATATTATTATAGGTGGGCATCCTCATGTCATTCAAAGGTCAGAATTCAACAAAGATAAAAACCAGCTCGTAGCCTACTCTCTAGGGAATTTTGTATCAAATCAAGCGAGTACAAACACAGATGGCGGGATGATGCTTGAAATTACACTTGAAAAAGTAAATGGAGTATTGAAAATCAAGGATGCCTTTTACCATTTAATATGGGTCCATAAACCAACAAGGAAGGGTCAGAAATTATTTGAGGTGCTGCCATGTTCTAAATTCCCTTTAGCAAAAATAATAACCAATAAAAGCTATCTTTTGAAAATGAAATCTTTCATTGAAAATGCTAGAGAAATAATGAAAGACAACATTAATGTCCCGGAAATCAACCATGTATTTATTGACCAATAGAAAAGTCTTTCCTAACACAGCGCTCAACAATTGCGGCGCTATTTAATGCAAGAGGAATACCACCTCCAGGATGAACTGTAACACCAGCAAAATATAAACCATAAAGATGCCTCGAGAAATTTGGATGTCTATAAAATGACGCTAAGGTTGAATTCGAAGCATTACCGTAAATCGAGCCATTCTTTCCAGAATACATGCGCTCCATCATAGCTGGATCTAGCTGTTCTTCGATTTCAATAAGGGGAGCAATATCCTCTTTGAGAATCCCACTAAGCTTTTTAATAACATTGGTTCTAAGGTTATCTTTTTGTGCTGTCCAGTCTTGGCCGCTATCTATGGGTGCATTAACCATAACAAACCAATTTTCACAGCCATCCGGAGCATCCGATTTCTCAATCTTGGAGGAAATATGTATATATACGGTGGGGTCCTCAATTAATGATTTTTTCACAAACAGGTGGTTAAACTCCTCTTCATAAGCCTCAGAAAAAAATATATTGTGCACATCAAGGCTATCAAATGATTTACGTATTCCCCAATAAAAAACAATTGCAGAGCTTGACTTTTCTTGGCTTAATATTTTTAACGGACTTTTTAAATTTGGTAAAAGCTTTTCATATGTAAAATGAACATCCATATTACTCGTAACCAATTCACATTCTACAACTCCACCACTATGTTTTATTCCCGATACCTTTCCGTCGTTATAACAGATTTCTTCAATTCGCGTATCGAAATGAAAACGCACACCCATATCTACGGCTTTTTTATATACTGAATCACTTATAGCTACCATGCCTCCTTTTGGCATAAAAGGCCCAATATTTAGCTCAAGATGGGCGATGATATTAAACATCCCGGGACTCTTGAAAGGGTCACTTCCGTTGTAAGTTGCAAATCGATTAAAAATTTGTACCGTTTTATTGTTCTTAAAGGTTTTGGAATTCACTCGATTCATCGTGTGAAATAATCCATAGAAAGGAATTCGTTTAATCGCTCTTAAAATATTTCTATTGAGCCAATGTCCAATGCGATGTAAGGATACTTTAATGAATACGGGATAAACTGCATTGTAATTACGTTCTAAAGCCTTTAGACAACTATATATGTTCTTTTTATCCTCTCCGAGTTCTTCACTTAACACATCGGCAACAGCTTTACTTCCCGTAGGAAGTGCAACTCTTGTTCCATCTTCAAAGAAATAACAGCACGATATGGGCAATTTTACGTAACTAAACTCATCATCATTATTGCTATCCAACCCAAGTAGCTCATCTATTAAATGTGGTTCCGTAAATACAGATGGTCCACGATCAAATCGATATGCTCCAATTTGTTTCGAATTGATTTTACCACCGTAGAAGGAATTTTGCTCAAAAACTTCCGTTTCAAAACCGAGAGAAGCTAGTCTTATTGCGGTTGCCATACCGCCAATACCTGAGCCAATGATTACTGCTTTCATATCTAACCAAATTAACAATTGCTACCTGATTTTAGTTCTTTATTGTCCGAAATAGATCTAAAAAGCAAAAAAAGTAGACCTTAGAAGACGTAAAAATGACATTAACCCTATATTTTACAAGGAATTCAGGTAGGTTTATCAACATTTAGCCCCACTTATCAACATTTTTAGCATATTTTACCCCCCAAACCTTGACTGACATTGATATTCGGATATATTTGTTGTGATAAATATTTATTAACAATATAAAACAACTCATTATGAACAAAGCAGAATTAATCGATGCAATGGCAAATGACGCTGGATTATCTAAAGCTGACGCTAAGAAAGCATTAGATGCATTCGTAGGTGCTACAACTGGAGCATTGAAAAAAGGAGACCGTATTTCTTTAGTAGGATTCGGTTCATTTTCTATTACTAGAAGAGCAGCTCGTGCTGGACGTAACCCTAAAACAGGTGCAGTAATCCAAATCGCAGCTAAAAACACTGTGAAATTCAAAGCAGGTGCTGACCTATCGTCTAGCGTAAACTAAGAATTTACAAGATTTGTAAAGGCCATCACATTGTGATGGCTTTTTTTATGCCCTAAAATTAATACTGGTTCTATGTAGGGGATTGCTTTCGGATAACACGCCAAAATAAACGAGGCAACAACCGTTTTAGGGTCACAGCTTTAATTTCTTTATTACCAATAAGTACCTCTCGTTTTTGTTTTGCTACTGCTTTCAAGAGCTGACTCACACACATTGAAACGGGCATACCTGTTTCTTGATTGTGATCCATAGTTCCATGCTTGTTTCCATCTGCCGATAAGGCATTGGTAGAAATTGGAGTATTAATTTTTCCAGGACAGACCATAGTAACGGAAACCCCATTTGATTCTTCCTCCAAGGCAAGGGATTCATAATAGCCATGAAGTGCATGCTTAGAGGCACTGTATGAAGATCTTAAAAAGAACCCGAATTTACCAGCAATACTACTAATAACAACAATATGCCCTTTACTTTTCCTAAGGGCCGGCAATACTGTTTTGGTCAACAATACGTTTCCAAAAAAATTAACCTCCATAATTTTACGAACAACCTCTTCAGATGATTCTGAAGCTGAACCACGCTGACTAATACCACCATTTTGAAGAAGAAAATCAATTTGACCATACTTTTCCATAACATGCTTGAATTTTTCTGGAAAACTCTTAGCATCTGCCAGGTCTAATGGAAGTACCGTATGCTCCTCGCTATATTCAAGAGTCGATTTAAGCTCATTAAGAAGCTTTTCATTTCGAGAAGAAAGAATGAGTTTCGCGCCAAGGCTAGAAAGCTGAATACTGAGCTCTTTACCGATACCCGAGCTTGCACCAGTCAGCCATACAACTTTTCCTTCAAAATTATTTTCTAGCTCCATGAGACAAAGATACAAAACAAATAAACGAAGATTCGTAACAGATTCCTTACTTTTACAAGTTAAGTATGAGCAAAGAAACAATTCGAAAACATTTTGATGAAGCGGCTGAGGCTTTAAAATCATTTAATAATGATGCAAACCATACGAAAATTGCAAATGCCATAATCCTTATGTCAGAGGCTTTAAGCAATGGAAACAAAATAATCAGCTGTGGAAATGGTGGGTCTATGTGTGATGCGATGCATTTTGCCGAAGAGTTAAGTGGGAAATTCAGAAATGATAGGAAGGGTTTAGCTGCTCTTTCCATATCAGACCCAAGTCATATAACGTGTGTTGCCAATGATTATGGATTTGATGAAGTTTTCTCGAGATATGTTGAGGCCGTAGGGAACAAAGGTGACATCTTGCTTGGCATTTCGACATCGGGAAATTCAGGTAACGTTATAAATGCTGTTAAGGTAGCGCGTAAACAAGGTATCAAAACTATTGTCCTAACAGGAAAAACAGGCGGAACATTGGCTGAATTAGCAGATCTTGAAATAAGAGCACCACAAAGTGAATATGCCGATCGTGCTCAAGAAATACATATAAAAGTCATTCATACCTTAATTTATGGTATAGAAAGGGCGCTTAAACTTTCCTAGTCTGTTCAGCCTTAATCGCCTCCATTTCTTCCTTCGAATATCTTCTGATTCTAATATTCATTAAACCATACAATACGGTCATTAAAGGACTGATTAAGTTAAAAAAGCAGAACATCCAATAAGTTCCAGTTGCAACACCAAGCACCCCTGCATGATATGCACCACAAGTATTCCAAGGTATAAGTGGAGATGTTACTGTTCCAGAGTCTTCTAAAGTTCTACTTAAATTTTCAGGCTTTAAACCTCTGTCCTTAAACTCTTTAGAGAACATTCTTCCAGGAACAACAATTGCTAAATATTGATCTGATGTTGTCGCATTAAAAAAGATACAAGTACCTGCTGTTTTGGCTATCAAAGAACCTGCAGATTCTTGAGTATTTATAAAACTCGATGTTATTTTTTTAAGCATACCGGTAACCTCCATTACACCACCAAAACACATTGAACAAATAACCAGCCAAATAGTGTTAAGCATACCACTCATGCCTCCTGTAGACAATAAATCATTTACACCTGTATTTCCAGTTTCAATGGCAGAATCTGATGCTATAGCCGTAAAGAATGTGGTGTAGGATGACATGAAATAATTATCCGTAATCCCAGATAGCTGATTTACAATAGCAGGTTGCGCTATAATAGCGGCAATACCACCGGCAATTGTCCCAAAAAACAATGCAGGCAATGCATCCCATTTCATAATGATTAAACCAATAACAACAGCTGGAACAAGAAACAACCAAGGCGAAATCATGAAAGTTTGACCTAAGGTCTGCTGCATTGCTTCAATACCTGCAACATCTGTTTTAGAATCGAGCGATAATCCCAAAAACAAAAAGATAATCAAAGTAATAATTAAGGTTGGTATTGTCGTATACGTCATATAGCGAATGTGGGTGAACAAATCAGTTCCAGCCATAGCAGGTGCAAGATTCGTAGTATCTGATAAAGGCGACATTTTATCACCGAAATAAGCGCCTGATATAATTGCTCCTGCAATCATTCCTTCACCAATACCCATAACACTTCCGATGCCTAGAAGAGCTATTCCAACAGTTGCTATTGTACTCCAAGAGCTTCCTGTCGCCAATGCAACAATAGCACAAATAATACAGGTTGCAACCAAGAAAAAACTGGGGTTTAGTATATCTAAACCATAATAAATCATTGTAGGAACAACACCTGAAATCATCCAAGTTCCGCTCAACGCACCGATTATTAATAAAATTAAAACGGCACCCAAAGCGGACTTAATACTCTCAATCATTCCACTTTGTAAAACACTCCATGAAAAACCTTGACGAATACCAATAGACGCCGCAATAACAGCAGCAAAAAGTAACGCAATTTGATTAGGTCCTCCAGTAGCATTATCCTTAAATACAAAGACATTAAAAGCCAATAATGCGATAAGGGCAACAATAGGAATCAATGATTCTATAAACTTTGGCGGCCTAGTGTTTTCGGTCATATTTGATAGTTTTAACCAAAAATACGTATAATAATTTTGCGACTAATGAACCCCTTTGCTCTCCATCTGTTATTTTTGTAGTATGAGGGATTCTATTGTTATAAAGGGCGCTCGTGTCCATAATCTAAAGAATATAGACGTGGAAATTCCGCATGGGTCATTCACCGTCATTACGGGTGTCTCTGGTTCGGGTAAAACCTCTTTAGCTTTTGATACCCTTTTTGCTGAAGGACAAAGAAGATTCATAGAAAGTATGTCCTCCTATGCCAGACAATTTTTAGGAAAGCTGGACAAGCCAGATATGGATTCGATGAAGGGAATTGCACCATCAATCGCAATTCAACAAAAGGTGACCTCAAACAATCCGAGGTCTACTATCGGCACAACTACTGAAATCTATGATTATCTCAAATTGTTGTATGCGAGAACAGGGGTCACATTTGATCCTGCCACAAATAAACCTGTGATAAAACAAAATACTGGCGATGTCATTAATCATCTAAAAACCTTGGCGTCTAATCAAAAAATAGCGATACTTTCACCGCTAGAAAATATTGATTCATACAAAATAGAAACACTTAATAAACAAGGATTTAAAAGATTATACTTAAATAATAAGTTTATAAATATAAATACCTATAAGTTCAAGAAAAATGATGTGCCCTATTTAGTTATTGACAGAATCGTTTGTGACTTTAGCGAGGAAAGTAACCTGGGTCGTTTTGCAGATTCAATAGACATGGCATTTGATGAAGGAGATGGATTCTGTGTGCTCCTTGATCCTATATCAAATGTAATAACCTCCTTTTCTAAAAGATTTGAATCTAATGGTGTTGCCTTCCAAGAACCAAGCCTGCATTTTTTTGCATTCAACAATCCATTTGGAGCCTGCAAAACCTGTGAAGGTTTTGGACAAGTTTTGGGTATTGATGAAAAACTCGTCATACCCGACACTTCACTGAGTGTGTATGACGGTGCCATAGCGCCCTGGCGAGGAGAGGTTATGGGAAAACACCTAAACAAGTTGATTTACGCTGCAGAAACATTTGATTTCCCAATTCACCGGCCAATTCATGATTTATCTCAGGCAGAATATAACCTACTTTGGGACGGGAACAAGCATTTTAAGGGACTTCATAAGTTTTTTAAAGAAGTAGAAAAGAAAACTTATAAGATACAATACCGCGTATTACTATCGAGATATCGTGGTAGAACGAACTGCACCGAATGCAATGGAACAAGACTTCGAGGGGATGCCGGTTTCGTAAAAATAAATAACAAATCAATCCAGGATCTGGTGCTAATGCCTGTTAATCGATGTCTAGAGTTTTTTGAAAAAATAGATGACAACTTTAACGATTCTAGCATCACGAAACGCATTTTACCTGAAATCATTAATCGATTGACTTATTTGTGTGAAGTTGGTCTAGGATATTTAACTTTAAATAGACAATCCAATACCTTGTCTGGTGGAGAATCACAAAGAATACACCTTGCCACATCACTTGGAAGCGCATTGGTTGGCTCTATTTATATTTTAGACGAACCTTCTATAGGATTGCACCCAAAAGATACTGAAAACCTCATACACGTTCTTAAAAGCCTTCAAGACGTGGGCAATACTGTCGTCGTCGTTGAACACGAGGAAGAAATAATGCGGGCTGCAGATAGAATAATAGATATCGGTCCAAAGGCTGGTATTTTTGGTGGAGAAATCATCTTTAATGGGTCTTTTAAGCAACTCTATAAATCAAAAAACAGTTTAACAGGAGCATATCTGTCAGGAAAGGAAAGTATTGGCATTCCTATAAAACGAAGAAAATCAAAAAATAAAATCACAATTCAAGGCGCCCAACAATTCAATCTAAAAAACTTAAATGTTGACATTCCTTTAGATTGCTTAACCTGCGTAACTGGAGTTTCGGGATCAGGAAAATCCAGCTTGATAGGTGATATACTCTACCCTGCACTTCGGAAAATAAAAGGTATTAGTAATGACATACAAGGTGCCTTTACAAAAATCAGTGGAGCAATGGATGCTATTCATCATGTAGAATTCATAGATCAAAATCCTATTGGGAAGTCATCTAGAAGCAACCCAGTAACTTACGTAAAAGCATTCGATGAAATCCGAGAACTTTTTTCTCGACAAAAGCTATCAAAAACAAGAGGCTACAAGCCAGGATTCTTTTCATTCAATGTGCAAGGCGGTAGATGTGAGGAATGTGAAGGCGAAGGAACAATTACAGTTGGTATGCAGTTTATGGCCGATGTCCATTTAGAATGTGAGACTTGTAAGGGCAAAAGATACAAAACTGAAACTTTAGATATTCTATACAAAAACAAGACAATTCACGACATCTTGGAAATGAGTCTTGATGATGCATTGTTATTATTCAATGAAAATCCAGAACGGCTTGAATTAAAAATTTCACAAAAAATAACACCACTTGTTGATGTGGGGCTTGGATATTTAAAACTTGGTCAAGCTTCAAGCACAATGAGTGGTGGAGAAGCACAAAGAATAAAATTGGCTTCTTTTTTAGCAAAAGGAAATAAACTTGGTGCAACACTTTTTATTTTTGATGAACCTACTACGGGCCTTCATTTCCATGACATAGAAAAGTTAATTATCGCATTCAACGCACTCATTCTTCAAGGTCATAGTATTCTTGTTATTGAACATAACACAGAAGTACTCAAATGTGCGGATCACATCATAGACCTAGGGCCTGAAGGTGGAGAAAATGGTGGTTATATTTTATTTGAAGGTACTCCCGAAGAACTCATAAAAGAGAAAGACAATGAAACCGGGCGGTTTTTGAGAAAAGTGTTTTCTTCTTGATTTATCGTTAGCAATGCGTAATTTTAATTTATGAAGCAAAGAATCACCATAGCTATTGACGGTTTTTCAGCATGTGGCAAAAGTACTCTAGCCAAAGCCGTAGCGGCTCAACTTGGCTATTCTTTTATTGATTCAGGCGCCATGTATAGAGGGGCAGCCCTCTTCTTTTACAGAAAGGGTTTTGTTTCTGAAGAACACATGGACCTAGAAGGTATTTATAGCGTAATTGATCAGCTTAGACTTAGTTTCAGTTTAATTCATGATAAAAACTGTTTATTTCTGAACGATGAAAATATAGATGAAGAAATACGACAAGCACATGTGGCTGCAATTGTATCTAAGGTAGCTACGATCAAAGCTGTTCGAGTTCAACTGGTAAAGCAGCAGCAAGAAATGGGCCGTCTAGGAGGCATAGTAATGGATGGTCGAGACATAGGATCCGTAGTATTTCCAAATGCTGAGCTTAAGCTTTTTGTTACTGCCAATGTGGACATTAGAGTGAAAAGACGTTTTGATGAACTTAAAGAGAAGGGTATTCCACAAACGATGGCTGAGGTAAAAGAAAATCTAATCCAAAGAGACCATGTTGATTCTACAAGAGCCGAAAGTCCTCTTGTAAAAGTTGATGATGCATTGGTTTTAGACAATAGCTTTTTATCAAAAGATCAGCAGCTAAACAAGGTACTAAACCTGGTCTCAGAGCTCATCAAGCCTTAAGCTGACCACTATGTATGAAATAAGACTCTAGTACCTTTAAGCAAAGTAAATCCTCCATATCCTTGTCTTGAAATCGACTTACATGCTCATGTGCATTTTTAATGATAACCTCGGCCTCAGAAATATGCGTGGAATAGTAGTCAATCTTTTCCTCCAAATCACTATAATCTGAGGCAATCTCGACGAAATGAACTCCTGGCTCCAAAACACCTTCCATAAACCAAGTCTCACATGACGGTTTTGGCATAAAACAAAGTGAATTTGATGACATGACCCATTTTAAGTTCGTTGCCACGTCATTTCCTTCGGGGCAAAAAATGAATTTATATTCGAGCTGTTCGCTTATGGACATATATGGCTTTTGCCATGGTACTTCTTCACTTGGACTATTTGTTTGACCTACATTACATTTTGGATGATTGTAAAAAAGCTTTACAAATCCCTTTCTCAATGGTAGATAGGCACCACCGCGCCAAACCAGTTTGTTCTCTTTTTCGGAGTACTTTTTACCATCATTTACCCACTGAAAATGACGGTTTTTATTGAGCTTAAATAGAATCGAGTTTGCATTATTAACATTGAGTTTTCTAGCCTTAATGAGCGTTGGTACATGTTTAACTTCTGTATTGTCACCAAAATGATGAACAAATGAAAAATCTTTAGGGAAGTGATTTAAAAAATCTTTCAAATCAAGATAGTAATCGGTTCCTTTAGTTCTTTTGAAAGCTCCATTTTTTTGTGCTGAATCAGGCAATACAAATGACGCTTTTTGTTTTATATAATAATCTAATCTCAACCCTAATTCCTTCTTATCGCACTCTGATTCAAAAGCTTTTAAACGCTTATAGTTTCTTTCAAAATATATTGCAGGTAGTGCATTATAACTAAATCTTTTGATGTAATAAAATAGCTTAAATGACATGCCGAATGATTAATCTAAGTCATTTACAAAATCAGAGAATACTTTTTTATGCGATTCTAAATCCATACTGGGAGACAATGCAACGCGGGCAATATAATCCTTGTCACCTTCCTTCGTTGTACCTTGCGTGGAAGTTGCTGGTATCGTCCAATAACATCCTTTCAACTGCCCGTAACTGACACAATATTTACTTTCATTTGGAATCTTTTGAATCATATCTTGGATAAGTTTATGATTTAATACACGCTTATAGGCTTCTCTTTCGACATCGCTCTCCCCTTTCGTTGGAAGGTCTAAGGAAAAAACAGATGGCGTGAATCCTTCTTTTGCCAACGCATCCGAGACAAAATTTATTTTAGCCTCAGGCAATATTTTCTCAATGAAGCGTACGAATTCGTGGGTGTTTTTGTAAGCGTCTTGGATTCTTTGATTCATTGAAGGCAATTGCTTGGCAAGAATTGCGTATTGACCGGACGTCGCCTCGTTGTCACAAAGCGATAAATGCAATTGAATCTTTGACATAAGCGCACTCGCCTCAGTGTTTGAAACACAATAGCCTGCAGTGCATTTACCACCACTGGGAAACTTGGAGCCACTGGCATATGAGATCGCTCTAACTGAAGACAAAAGAGCTCCTTCTCCTAAGAAGTGAATATTTGGACAAAACGTTTGGTCTAAAATAAATACTGGGTCGATAGCCGATGAAGCATTTTTTGTTTTTCGGGGTTTCGAAAGGACCTCCTTTAGTTTTATTAGGTCAGGAACTTCAACCCTCGGGTTGGTAGGTATTTCAGCAATAATAAAAGGGACTGCATCAATATCGGCAATTTCGTTCAGCACGCTATCAATACTTTGTACCATATCGCTCCCACTATCCACAGGAAGATCAACAACTTCAACATTGTCCAAAATTTCAGCAACGCGTCTCGCTTGATCGTTGGTTCCGCCATAACAATTAGGTGGTACGATTATTTTAATGGGCTTATCCATATATTGTTCAATAGCATCATCGATAAGACCCATCATAATGGCATATTGAATAGACAATCCGCTAGACGCTACAATAGGTAAAACCTCAGTATGTGTAATTTCTTTAATTTCCGTCAAGACCTTAAATTTATCAGCATCATTTTGTACTGGCTTAGAGCTTCTCTTATCGAGCATATCCTCAAGAACAATTAATGTGTTTGCAGGTGTCATCGCTATTGTCTCTCTCCTACGAACATGTTGTATCTCTGAAATATAACTTTCATTTTCTGCTCCAACAACCAAAAGAATACTACCTAATCCAGCTTGATAATTGATAGAAAAATCAACGTTAGACCTTCTGTCAAAGTCATCTAGCTCGTTTTTATTGGAGAATACAATTGTGGTTCCATCAAATTCAGGAATTTTTGCTTCAAAATCTAATTTTTTGAAAGCACATTGATAGGTGTATACAGAAGCTATAATAGCTTGGTTAAAATGAGCTGGCATTTCACTATCATAAATGATTTGCGTGGCTTTTCCTTCCAAAGCATTCTTTCTCAAAATTGCCATAATAGGAATGGTTTGTGAGGAGAATGCAATCACTCGATCAGCAGCGACATTGTATTTTGTAGCAATTGCCCACTCTAAAATACATGACAATGGATGACCCAATCGGATATAATCAAAGGCTGTTGGTAGTTTTTGCAATGACTCATTATGTATGGATTTCGAATTATACAATTCGGAAAATTGATCTATAAATTGCGTTTTAGCCTTTGATTCGTCATATACATCGAGACGATGAGTGGTTAGATTCAACCAATCTAAAGGCATTGAAACCAAAACATCTTTTAAAAATTTTCTTAACCTTTCATCTTTCAGACCGAGCTGTTTTTAAGAGGTTCACAAGATACATCAAATGAAAAAATTAGAAAAGACAAGCTTTAAGAATCCCAATTATTTTTTTTGTTTAAACCGTTTTCCCATTCTGAAGACCTGAGAACTTTAGATATGCGCAGAGTGCTACCTACTTAATGAGTGTAATATGACCTGTGAGCTCAAAGGCTCTTTGATCGTACCACCTGAAGTTAATTTTCCAGGTGTAGGTGCCGTCTTGTACTGGGCTTCCTTGATAGGTTCCATCCCATCCTTGATTGAGGTCTGTGGTTTCAAATATACGCTCTCCCCAACGATTATAGATGTCCAAATTATAGCGCTTCACATATTCTGGACTAGAGAAAACAGGAAACCAGCTGTCATTTACGATATTCCCATCGGGCGTGAATGAATTCGGGGCATATAGGAAAGGATCATTAAAAAAGGCAACAAATCCTTGTGTAGAATCCACGCATCCTTCATCGGTAATAGCCAATAAGCTGATGTAAAAGGTATCAGCCACATTCGGACTGTATGTATAAACACCAGGTTCAAAGTCCATAAAGTCAAGTGGGGTATCTCCCATGTTCCAAACAAAGGTATCTCCACCTATAGATTCATTCGAGATATAGGTTGTAGGTAAATCTGGATACAAGACCGTTGGATCAATATTCATTTGAGCCGTTGGTGTTTGATAGACCGTTATAAAATCATTGTAGGTCACATCGTTAAAACAACCATTTTCGTCATATGCGGTTAATGCTACCGAATAGATCCCCCCCTCTTCGTACACATTGAATACATTCTCACATCCTGTGTACGTATTTCCATTTCCAAAATCCCATTCACAGTTCGCCGTAGCATTAGAGGTATTGG
>Ga0206130_10006827_pt1 | contig 12897 bp, 15 predicted proteins | sample Helgoland_Spring_9_FD_148637 | JGI IMG/M metagenome (GOLD analysis project Ga0206130, IMG submission 148637) | Pelagic subsurface seawater microbial communities from Kabeltonne, Helgoland, North Sea - Helgoland_Spring_Bloom_20160512_1 | ecosystem: Environmental > Aquatic > Marine > Epipelagic ... | reverse complement strand
CTGTCGCATCTCAAAGCTCCTTAAACCTAATGTTTTGTTAGCTCTGAGTATAAAGTCTGAGGTTTAGGTTGGGCGACCGAAATCTGTCACAAAATATCTCCAATGATCTCAATGAGATCAGCTATAACCTCATACAATACGTGTTCTATGAGGTTTTTCTAAAACGAACCACGTTTGAGACGGTTTTCTGCGAAAGTTGATAAATAAACATATAGGCAAAAACATAGGCTGAATAAGGCAAAGCTAACGAGATCAAGATTGGCGTGTCGATTGTAATTGCGCTGCAAACCCGTTCTGATGTGAGACGGTACGCAACAGACTGCTCGTTGTCTGGCTTCAAGTGACTACCCCATCCTCGTAGGTGGGATGCCTAAAGTTGCAAAGGAATAAATGTTCATCCAGCCTGCAGCTTCACTTGTCGTAATGGTGAATGGTTTAGAAAGTGAGACGGATGACAACCCCGCAAGGGATCCGTCACTGCGCAGGGTTGCCTGACCGTATGGGTCCTGTGTATGCGTGTGATACGCCAGTAATAGAGATGATCGCAAAACCTGCTCTTCCCTGCAAAGGGTTTGGTGATACGGGCTGACAAGCGATGTGCAATAAACGCATTGAGCAGTTTTAGATTGATGCCTTTACAGGCGTTGATCTGACTGCTCTTTGCAATCTCGAATAAAAGAAACCAAATCAATTGAACTTAATTAGTTAAGACGAAGTATCTGAGTTCGGCGATAGCTGAACACTCGTAGATGCGAAGCAGATGCGATTGACGATAAAGATATTCAAACAGTTCCTACTAAGCCTAATACTCTTCTCCAAGCATTATCGTGAGTACACGTCTGGTCACATGTGGGTCACTTGGATCAGGGCTGTGGTTCATCAGATCAAGGTCGTAGTAATCGATCTTCCAAAAGACAGTATTGCCCTCATACTCAATGGCTCCAAAGTCATGTTCGCCAAATGGATCATTGCGCTCAGAGAAGTCATCAAAACTTTTCACCAAGTTTAAGATGCAATCCACAGCGTCGTTACCCAGTAAATCTATGCCTTGTGTGATGATGATTTTGCAATTGGTGAGGGTGGTGCGGGCTTGATCGTTTAGAAGTGAAATTGATTGGGTTGTTCTGTCAACGTCGGGCTGCAAGCCTAGCTCCTTTTACAGCAGCATATGCTCGACGATATGATCGGACGACCGAAGATTTGGTGGCAGTTTATATGCGCAAGCCTTTGGTCATAGGTTGCCTAGAACACACAAAATAACACAGTGTTGCGAAGCAAGTGTTTGAACACTCGGCTTTACAACAGTAATTCTACTATGGGGCAAACACAGTCGTGTGACCCACTATGGGCCAACATTGTGTTCCCACAGTCTTCGCCGGTTTTGGTGTGCCCACAGTCTCCCGTTGTGCGCAGCGCAATGAGATAAATAACTGTGTAAGTTATTTAGGGAGATAATAATGAGCATAAGATTATTGGAACATATACGCGATGAGTTGAGAGGTTCTGGTGCAATTCAAAACACACCAGAGTTTTGTACTGGCTGGCTTGGCAGAAGTGAGGGTTACATTAGAACACTGCGTTTCCATGGATTAGAACCCAGTGTGGAAGCGCTAAGTGTGTGTTCCCACAAACTTGGACACTATGCAGACAAGTTGAGAGGCAGTGATAAGGACACTTATAAAACCTGGGTTCAATGTTTTGATGGTCTTAAAGACTTGTGTGATCAAGCAATCGCCAAACAAGCCCATCAAATATGGCAAGAACCAGACAGGATGAGAGCGTGACGGCTGCGTCCGAAATGGGTCTTGCAGCTCAAAAATCTGCGCTGCGGTTTTTTATAGGCCAGTACTTATGCTTTTGAGGTGGTCGTTTGCATCACCCCATCCTTGCACATTAGGTCGTCACTATGGATAACCGAGAGGAAATGCGCCGACTGATTGACGTAATTGAAAAGAGCGCGAACAATTCACCTCTTACTCAAGCTATTGATGCTATTAGACTATTCTCCAATACTGCAAGTTTCTTGGCAAATAAGCTGGACACAAGGTTAAGAAACAAACACGTGGCAATGAAAAGAGCCGCACCCAAAGCGACAAAGACTGTGGGGCTATCAAAACCACCAATACCCAAAACACTCAACGTGCCCAACAAGGCTGAACCAAATTCACAGGCTGACTTTGATAGGCTCGAGCCGCAGGGCAGCCAAGGGCCAATCCCAACATCATAAATAGCTGGCGTCGTAAAGTGCGTACAAGTGTCGTGTTGGTGCCGACCTGTCCGTGTCAGCAGCACGTGTAGCAATCAGCGTAGGTTGCTGCGCTACGCGGTATTTTTGGGCGGAACCGTGCAGTTTACCGCAACATAACACCTGTAGATTTTCATTGCTCAAAATGCTGGCACGCATAGCTCAAATGGCCTATCCTTAAAAAAACGGAGGGGCTTAAATGGGCGAGATTCCAAGAGAAAATTTTGAAGCGCGGATTGAAAACGCCCCTTTAGCAGCAAGAGGGTTTTTTGAAAGTGTGATGGAACACTTTGATAAGCGCAACTCAGTGAAGGTGCATTTCACTGATACGAATAGTGGGGATTTACGTTTGGCGGTGCCCGGCGAAATACTCGGTCAAAGGCGTCTGCGCAACTTTGCAACTATGTACTGGCAGACCTCGAAGCACGTTGTGTTCGCTCGTACATTTCTTTCACCCGATGAGTTGAGCCTTTTTGGAATTTTGAACAGTAAAGAAACTTCAAACGGTGAGCCCCTCAACAGTGAAGTTCGGATGGACGCAGAGGTTTGGCGCTATGGTACACTTACATTCATTCGCGCCCTTGAGGCTGCACATTTTGCTTTTCTGAGTAAACATGAAAATAATTGATAACTCGACTGCAATCCTTGGCGATGAGCTGCGACTAAACATAGGTCGTGTTTCAAAGCTGCGCATGGCTGCGTCTTGCTTCTTAATTTATGCGTATGAGGCACTCAAGGCCGAGTTAAACAAAGTCGATAGTGTGCAATTCATATTCACTATATCCACATTTGTGCCTAGCGAGGTGACTGACAAAATACGAAAAGAACGGCGAGAGTTTTTCATTCCTAAAGCGGCTCAAGAGAGTAGTGTTTACGGGACTGAATTTGAAATTCAGCTCCGCAATAATAACAAAGACCCTAGTGCGGATGCGTTTGCTACATGCGCCAGTAAGCTGGGCTATTATGTCAGGCACCTCAGTGCCCGCGACAAGCTAGAGCACCAAGACTGGGCTAAACATTTTGTGCGCCTCAACGGCTTTGTCACCAAGCAATGGACCAGCAAGCCCGCAAGCGCTGAATGACGCCGCAAAGGATGGGAGCGTGACGGCTGCGCCCGAAATGGGTCCTACAGCTCGAAAATTAGTACTACGGTTTTTTCTAGGCCAGTACTTACAGAAGTTGGGTGGTGATTTTGCTTCCCCCCAATTTTTTGCAGAGGCTTAGAGCATGACTGACCGCGAAGAACTGCGCCGATTGATTGATGTGATTGAGAAAGCTTCAAGCAACGTTAATCTTGATCAAGCCATTGAAGACATTAAGACTTTCTCCAATACTTCCAGCTTTTTAGCAAATAAGTTAGAGACGCGGCTCAAGGGTGGTGACGTCAAAGCCAAGAAGCAGCCAAAGTCACGTATGGGAAAAGCTATAGCGTCACTGCCCAAGCCTAATATACCAAAGGCACCAAGTTCGCCGCCCGAGTCGTCTTTTACAAATACATCCGGCATGCCAACGGCGACCAGTATTGCAACGTCACAGGCCGACTTTGATCGGTTAAAGCCACAGAAACCACAAAGCGCATTGCAATTCAATTTTAGGTGTCAAAGATCGTAGAGAAGTGCAAAGCTACAGGCCAATGTGAACTGAGTAAATAAGTGTGAACGTTCTTCGTAGTTAGCGCTCTACGTCATTTTACATAGCGATATTCAACAGTTTTTAACATTTGTGATTTCTGGCAAAACAAATTGACAACCTGACTGACAGGCATGCCTAGAGAAAAATTGTCAAACATATTGAAAGTACTCATTCCTGCGCACTAAATAATTAAATTTTGTTGACATCGTATATCTAATGAACTTTATTGTACTAACATGTTAGTCGGGGTGTTTGAAGATGTTTGGTCTATCGGTTGCGCTCACAACACCGTTCTCCCAGGGGGGGACAATAGACGAATCTCTTATGGTGTCGCATAGTAAATGGGTTTTGCAGAATGGTGCTAATAGCATTACTCTTTTTGGTACCACGGGAGAAGGTACGTCCCTATCACAAACCGAAAAATATAAAATTCTGAAAACATTAATTAAAGAAGATATATTAACCAGTGATATCATTGCTTCTGTTATGACACCATCGCTCCAAGATGTAGTTTCTCAATGTATTAAATATCATGAATTAGGGGTTAACAGAATATTACTTGCACCCCCATTTTTCTTTAAAGATCTCAGTTTTGAGGGAATTTTAAATTGGTATACCGCTGTTTTTCTTGCGCTGAAACCACTGAAAATAAAGTTCATTCTGTATCACATCCCACAGCTTACAATGGTCCCAATTGAACCGAAGCTTATTTTGGCGTTACAGGACCAATTTGGCTCTGAGATGGTTTTTGGAGTAAAGGACAGTACTGGTAATTTCGAGGGAACATTAGATTTTTTGAAAAATAAAGACTTAATGGTGGCAGTGGGAGATGAGCGCACGTTGGCAGATGCAATGGTCCATGGCGCGTCTGGGGCAATCTGTGGAATGTCTAATGTTTTCCCGGGTGAGTTGGCTGAAGTTATTAATAATAAAACTCATAATACGATGATTAACAAGATGACAAATTTAATAGTCAAGGCTCCTGTTACCGCCGGTGTTAAGGCGCTTTTGGCGATAAAATCAGGTGAAAATAGTTGGTTGAAGGTTCGGCAGCCCCTTGTAATCTCGCCGCAACCTCAGCGGTCACTTCTAAAAAAACACTGTGAATTACCCCTCTGAAAAAGTGATGAAAAAAATAACACCAAGGAGAAAACCATGATTGCTAAATTAAAACGACATTGTTTAACTTCGATTGTAGCGGTTTCCGTTGCAGTGACATCTCTGCCAGCCTTGGCTGGTTCGCACCAGATCAAGCTTCGCATGTCGACGCCCGCTTCTGCAACAGATGCGCGATCAGTTGCTTTGCAAGAAGTGTTTGCACCGGCAGTTGCTGGATTTGCGTCTTATGAAGCTCATTACAATGGCTCGTTAATTAAACAAAACTCTGAGCTTGAGGCAATCGCATCCGGTGATCTTGAGATGTCGATCACCTCAGCGCAAGAACTCGCACAGTATTTCCCGGAATTTTCAATCTTTGCGACTGGATATGTTCATCAAAATGCCGCCCATCAGGTTGCGGTATTCAATGATGATCTAATGAAGCCTTTTAAGAAAAAAGTCGAAGATGAGCTTGGAGTGAAGCTTTTAAGTATAATGTATCTGGGGCGTCGCCATGTGAATCTTCGTCAGTGCCGAGATGAAGTCAACGTACGCACACCAGCTGATTTGGCAGGCGTAAATTTACGTATGCCTGGTACGGATGCATGGCAATTTCTTGGCAAAGCTCTCGGTGCCAACCCCACACCTATGGCATTTACTGAAATCTACACTGCTCTTTCTACAAGTTCGGTTGACGGCCAAGATAATCCGTTACCGACTGTTGTTGATGCAAAATTCTACGAAGTTACCTGCCAAATTGCTTTGACGTCTCATTTGGTTGATTTGAACTACGTAGCTTTTTCAAAAGCTGTGTGGGACGGCTTGAGTGCCGACCAGCAGGCTGAGGTTCAGTCTGCAGCTGAGGTGGCAGCTGAAAGTGGGCGTCAAAATCAGCTTCAAAAAGAGGCTGACCTAGTATCATTTCTCGTTGAAAAAGGAATGGAAATTTATGAGCCTGATTTGGCTGCTTTCAGAAACCATGTACAGAATTTGTATTTAACTACTTCGGCTTCGGAGCCTTGGCCCGAAGGCGTACTAGATAAGATTAATGCTCTCGGTAATTAATGTAAACGGCACTTGAGTTGCACAGATGAGATCTGCAACCAAAGCTATTACTCGATTAGGAGAATTCATAGCGGCCCTAATGATGGCCGCTATGTTTGCGACTTTTATATTACAGGTATTCATTCGTTACACGGCGCGCACAGAGTGGATAGCAGAGACCATGCCAATTTTAGACCCAAACCTGTATGGGTGGACTTTGGAATTTTGCCTGGTTTTGTGGATTTGGTTAGTATTCTGGGGGAGTGCTCTAATTGTAAGAGAACGTGATCACGTAACCTTTGATCTTATTTATAGCAGCGTAAATCCCAAAACTAGGAAATGGATGGCAATTTTTGGCTGTTTAGCAATTTCGATTGGTTTTTTGTGTGTGCTTGGGCCAACCTGGGAAAAATTTTATATCTTACGCTTGAAAAGAACCGCAACGTTGTCAAACCTGTTAGGTGAATGGGTTCGTGTCAGAGACATATATTCAATATTCTTTTTATTTTTACTCTCTGTTTCATTAAGATATGCTTGGAGAGCGTGGAAAATTTTCCAAAATGGCGAAGAGCTTGAGACGGTATCGTATCAAGACCTCTCAACCGCTGAAAACGAAACGTTACCGAAATGACAACCGAATTTATTCTATGTATTATATCTCTGTTTTTTCTAGCAGGTATCGGAATGCCGATTGCCTATGCAATAATGCTTGCATCGTTCGTTTATCTATCTGTTGGCGGCCAAGACATCGGTTTATCAGGTAAAATATTGCTTGACGGAGTGTATTCCAGCTTCATTCTGCTAGCTGTGCCTCTCTTTATTATAGCGGCGAATATTATGAACGCTGGCACTATAAGTGATCGTTTGCTAAGCTTTTGCGTCGGTTTGGTTGGTCGCTTCAAAGGTGGTATGGGCCATGTTAACGTTGTAGCCAGTCTTATTTTTTCGGGCATGTCTGGATCCGCGGTTGCAGATGCAGCCGGAATCGGTAAAATCATAATCGAAATGATGACAAGGACTGGTCATTATACACGAGGGTATGCCGCAGCAATCACAGCTGCTTCTGCTACTATAGGGCCGATAATTCCACCATCTATACCAATGGTCCTTTATGCGCTGGTTTCAAATACCTCTATAGGATTTCTCTTTTTGGGCGGGATCCTACCAGGTTTAATAATGGGCATGGTGCTTATGCTTATGAACACCATTATTTCCCACAAGCGCGGGTTCGGGACTGAAGAGGCCATACCACTTAGAGAACTGCCTGCTTTGACAGTGGATGCTTTTCCCGCCCTCCTTATGCCAGCTATTTTGCTTTATGGGATATATGGTGGGGTAACGACTCCAACAGAGGCAGCAGCTATTGCAGCGCTTTACGCCTTGATACTTGCGGCCGTATTCTATCGTGCGCTGTCTATAGGGCAATTTTATCGAATACTTGTCGAATCTGCAAGATCGTCAGCGGCTGTTGGGCTGGTAATTGGCGGTGCCTTAATTCTCAACTACATAGTAGCTTCAGAAAATATTCCCAATATTATGGCGAGCTATTTTGTTGGATTAGATGTTTCACCTTTTGCTTTTTTAATTACCGTGAATATCATCTTGCTGTTATTAGGATGTCTACTAGACGCAACCACTCTTATCCTAGTCATTATCCCCCTGTTTCTGCCAGCCTGCCATATACTAGGGATAGATTTTGTACATTTTGGCGTGGTCGCAATTATCAATTGTATGATTGGATTGATTACCCCACCGTACGGAATACTGTTGTTCGTTATAAATGCTGTGACGGGCATACCATTGGGCGAAATTATTCGTGAAGTTATTCCCTTTTTAATAGTTTTAATACTTGCACTTTTAGTAATGATATCAGTCCCAGAAATTGTTCTGTGGCTACCACGAAGATTTGGGTATGTGGGCTGACATGGACTCAAGTAAGACCAAAGTAGGCAGCAACATGGCAATAGGCCATTCAGAGTTGACGCTGTGACAAGTATTTTAGTAACAGGCCTCGCCACTTTGGACCTAATTTTTAGATTGGAGCATTTACCTCAACGGGGTGAAAAGTATCTTGCTGTCGAAGGTCTTTTGTCTGGAGGTGGAAACGCAGGAAATGCAGCTGTCGCCACCGCTCGTCTCGGTGGTAATGTGAGTATTTTTGCAGCCTTAGGGCAAGATGATGTCGGTGATCTAATCTTAAAAGGTTTTCAAAAGGAAGGCATAGATACTAGATCTGTCTTTCAGTTAATGGGCCATCAATCGTCGTTTTCGTCAGTAGTAATTGATAAGTCAGGTGAGCGGCAGATTATTAACTGTCGTAATACCGTAAGCCGAGAAAATTTGCAAAATTTGCAAAAACTACCAACTCAGGATGGGTACCTTGCGGATAGTCGATGGAACGAAGCGGCTATCGCTACCTTGAAGATAGCAAATTATTTTTCGAAACCGGGTGTTTTGGATGCAGAGGCTCCTGTATCATACGAAGCAGTTTCCACAGCTTCTCACGTTGCTTTTTCAAGGCAGGGACTGCGTGATTTTACTCAGCATGATGACCTAATAATTGGTTTGAGAAGTTTATCAAATAGACTGGATAACTGGATCTGTGTAACAGATGGTGCTGCTGGCGTATATTACTTGGATCAAGGGCAACCTCGTAATGTTCAGCCCCCCAAAGTCCTTGCAGTTGATACGCTTGGTGCAGGAGATGTATGGCACGGCGCTTTTGTTCTTGGGCTCGCAGAGGGTAAAAATGAGTTAGATTCCATTCACTTTGCTAATCTTGCGGCGGCTCTTAAATGTACAAATTTTGGGGGTCGTGCCGGCATGCCTACACGTTCGGATGTATCAAATTTTAATCTTTCAGTAATTGAGAGTGAGTGAACATGAATGATATTCTGAATAACGAACCACTAATTAGAGATAAGCCATTACCAAAATTAATTCTTAATAAACTGTAGTGAGATGCTCTTATGATTATGAAAAATTCTTTACGAGATTCCTTAGACGCCGGGAAAAGCACGATGGGGACGCATTTTGCTTTCTGTGATCCTGATATTGCTGAACTTATAGGCGATACGGGTCTGTTTGATTACGCTGAGTTTTGCGCTGAATATTCTGTCTTAGATATGAAGAATTTATATCATATGGCTCGTGCAGCACAGTGTGCTAATCTCCCATTGATGATAAAATTAGACCAAGAAAGTCAAGGATTTTGGGCTCAGGCTGCGCTTGGGGCAGGCTTCAAATCCATCCTTTTTAGCGATGTTAGAATTCCAGATGATATCGATATTTGTCACAAAATAATAAGACCTGAGACGCCTCAAGTAGGGGGGGAGATGGGGATTAAAATTCGTCGGCCCTCTTTATCGTCATATGCCCCAAAGAAGTATCTTGCAGATTTAGAATCTACGCTGCTTTGTATAATGTTGGAAAAGAAAAGCGCTATTGATAATATTGATTTAATCCTTGAGAGAGCTCGGGAAAAAGGGGTTGATATGGCGCAATGGGGTCCTGCTGATTATTCGTTGTCGTGGGGAAAACCCAAATTAATGTTTGAGGATGGTATATTTCCAATTGAAGAAAAGGTGATTGCAAAATGTATTGAATACAATATTATGCCGCGAGCAGAAATATCTGACGTAGAACAAGCAAAACGGTACATTGATTTGGGTGTTCGGCATTTTTGCATTGGATGGGACAGATTTATCTTACAGGCCGGCCTAGTGAAATTGGGCGAAGGTTTAAAAAAGCTTACACAGGGTATTTAGTTTTCTGAACATCTTTTTGACAATGTAATGTGGCTACTTTTAATTTAATTAAGTATCAAAATTGTATCTTAAATCAATGGTGCTGGGGTCTAAAAAATGCCTACAACCGATGTAATACGTTTGTATCTTTGATTACCGCGGACTAATTTACCGAGGTAAATGATTGGAAATCCTTAAGCGAGGAAGTCTCTTATGCACGGAATTGTTCCAAGCTTAAATACACCATTTGATGTCTCTGGAGCATTAGATCTTTCGTCGCTATCAAAACTTGTTGAACACACAGTTAAGACTGGTTGTGGCGGCATGCTAGGTTTGGCCATTGCTGGCGAACACGATACGTTAAGTTATCAGGAAAAAATTTGTTTTATCTACACGGTTGTCAAACAAAACCAGGGTCGTATTCCATTTATTTGTAACGTTACGAGCACTTCCGTTACTGAAACCTTAAACCTTACAAAAGCGGCTGCTGCGGTTCGTGTAGATGGAATTTGTGTGCAGCTACCGCCTAGCTTAAATCTTGAAGAAAAATTATCTCTTCTGAAAGAACTTGAAAAAGAAAGCCCTGATATAATCATGGTCCAAGATCTCGACTGGTCGAGTGGGGGTCTTACCCTAGAAGAAATTGTTTTTTTGTACCGAAGGATTGAAAAATTCAAATGGCTAAAAATTGAGACTTCACAAGCGGGCCCAAAATATAGTGCAGTAAAAGATGCTACTGAGCAGGGCATGAAAGTTTGTGGTGGTTGGGCCGTCACACAGTTGATGGATGCGATGGCCAGATCTGTCGATGCCTTCATTCCTACAGGATTGGAATTTATATATGTCGCTATTTATCATGCTTATCAGGGTGGAGAGGAACAAAAGGCCAGAGCATTATTCGAAAGTATTTTGCCAATTCTAAATTTTTCGAATCAACATATTGATATAAGTATAAAGTTTTTCAAAAATTTGAGAGTACATGAGGGCCTCTTTGAAAGTGATTACTGTCGTTCACCCTCTGCGGTATTTGATCTGGTTCAGTCAAAAGAAGCCAAGCACGCCACATCACGTGCTATGAAACTTCTTTCGGATTTAAACTAACTCCTTGTAAAGTGTTCTTTTTTCAATTCTCTAGTCTATGAACGCCTTCTATACAGCGAGTCCTTAAGGACCCGAAGAAGTTGTTGATACTTGGCGCATGACTTTCAAAAAGAAATCAATGGCTTGGGATTATATCCTCGCCTGCCTTTGTAGGCTCAGGACTCATAACCAGAATAGGACAGTGGCCGCGAGAGCGATTGCAGACATGAAAACCTTCGGACATCTGTCGTAGCGGGTGGCGACACGTCGCCAATCTTTCAAGCGGCCAAACATGATCTCAATCCGGTTACGTTTTTTGTATCTCCGCTTGTCGTACTTGATGGCTTTGCTTCGTGACTTTCGCCCTGGAATGCAAGGCTTTATCCCTATATTTAGTCGTCCGTTAACAACTCGCAACGCTATGATATAGCGATCTAAAACGAACGCAGTGGCAAAAATAAGTTGCAAGAAACCGCCAGTTTTGAGTGCAAAACCCTGCAGTTTGTGATTCACTTTCAGTCAGGAAACATACACTGAACGAGGTCACGATGAAGCCTGCGAAACCTCCAGCACAGGAGCCGGATGGATTATTCAAGACGCCGCTTGAACGGTTCATCGACATGCAACACCCATTGGTCGTGCTGGCGGATCGGATCGACTGGGACGCGTTGGATGCAGGGTTGGTTGTTTTGGCACTACAGGTCGACCGGCAGTGCCGACGCGTTTCATGCTGGGGATGCTGATTTTGAAGGCGACTTATGACCTCTCTGATGAGGCAGCATTCCAGCGCTGGACCTGCGACCCTTATTTTCAGTTTTTCACTGGTGAGGCCTATTTCCAGCACCGGGTGCTGCATGAGCGTTCCGGGCTCAGCCACTGGCGCAATCGACTTGGGGCGGACATTCTGGATGCGATGTTGCGTGAAAGCCTGACAGTGGCGCAAGATGCCGGGGCCCTGTCAAAACGCGATATGGAAGTGGTTACGGTTGACACCACGGTGCAGGAAAAGTCGGTGCGGTTCCCGACGGATGCGGCCTTGCTTTATACCGCGCTTGTGAAGCTAGGGGCCGAGGCTCGCGCCGCCGGGATCAAACTGCGGCAGTCCTATGTGCGTGTAGGCAAACGAGCGCAAATCATGGCTGGGCGATACGCCCATGCCAAGCAGTATAAACGTATGCGAAAGCAATTGAAATTCCTTAGGAACCGTCTTGGGCGGGTGATCCGAGATGTTGAAAGAAATACAGCAAACGACCCGGAAATATCGGGAGCGTTTACCTCAACTTTACGAAAGGCGCGCATTATCACGGGGCAGGCCCTGAACCGACACGCCAAACCAAAGATCTATTCCTGGTATGCACCAGAGGTGGAGTGCATAGGAAAGGGCAAGGCGCGTACGCCTTATGAGTTCGGCTGCAAGGCCACAATCACTAGCACCAATGGCCGTGCCAAGGGTGGAATGTTCATCCTTCATGCCGATGCTCTGCACGGTAACCCGTTTGACGGCCACACGCTGGGCGAGGCCCTGAAACAAACGACGGCCCTGACCGGCGTCACTCCGAAACGCGCCCACGTTGATAAGGGATATAGGGGACATAAACAGAAACTGAAAACACCGGATCCAGCATCCGGGTTGCCCACACGTCCATCTTGGCAGGTCCTCATCTCGGGCCGAAAGGCCCTCAAACCCAGCCTGAAGGCAGAGTTGAAACGCCGCTCCGCTATCGAACCCGTGATCGGACACATGAAAGCCGACCACCGCATGGGTAAAAACCATCTCAAAGGCCGCTCAGGCGACCGCTTCAACGTCAAAATGGCCGCCATCGGCTTCAACTTCAGACGTATCCTCAAATGGCTAGAGGCTTTGGTTCTATGGTTGACCGTGTGGATGTGGGCGAATACCGCCGGGTTACGGAAAATGGCCGTTTGTTAACAGGCGACTATTTACCAGTGCTTCACGAAACCAGTCTGCGTCATAGCCTCGATCTCCCAATAACCATTCAGCGGCTGGCAGGTTACTCACAAGGGCTCTCGCTCCGGTATAATCGCTGACCT
>Ga0206130_10006812_pt1 | contig 12915 bp, 16 predicted proteins | sample Helgoland_Spring_9_FD_148637 | JGI IMG/M metagenome (GOLD analysis project Ga0206130, IMG submission 148637) | Pelagic subsurface seawater microbial communities from Kabeltonne, Helgoland, North Sea - Helgoland_Spring_Bloom_20160512_1 | ecosystem: Environmental > Aquatic > Marine > Epipelagic ... | reverse complement strand
CTGTGGTGTCCATCACGACCGCGATATCAACGCGGCAAAGAACATTCTCGCGGCCGGGCATGGCCGTCTCGCAGGAGGAATCCCCTTCCAAAAAGCCGATTAGGCTGTTGGTGGGGGAGGATGTCAACAACAGATTGAAGGCAATCGGCCGACGGACAATGCGTTCTGGAAAGAGCAGGTGCGTAAAGTTCTTCGGAAGACGGCCATCCGAGTCGGGCCCGGTCGCTGGCGCCTACCCGAAGAATCACCCATTGCCATGGCTATTTGAGGACTCCATGTTTCTAGTAAGCAGCAATCGAGATGAAAACTACAGCGTACTGACCTACGCAAAATTGGCGTTGCGCCGTGACCCGGATCTGGTGGTCATATACGCCCAGAAGGGTGATCATTCTGAGGTGAGGAAGTTCATCGAGCAGACCGGCGCCGATGTCTTTATGACAGAGTTGCCGCTAAATGTGGGGCTGCAAGAGTCCATCGCTTTGAAGGAAGTTTCACCGGCACGCTATGACTATTTTATGAAAAGCCTCGCCTTTGACTCCAATTGTCAGGTGCCCCGCGTGTCCCAGCAGCTACTGAACAAGTCAAAGCGAAAGGTCGCCTATATCCCGGGGAATCTTGTAGCTCGAGAGCCCGTTAACCGCCGAGGTGCTTGATGTTTAATGATGACGAGAAGACAATTTCACCGGACATAAGATGGGCTCTTTTTGCTGTATTTGCTGTCATTGCCTGGTTGATATGGCTGGGAAGTCAGGGATATGAAAAATCACCCGACGCGATGAGCGACACGAAGGCTGAGAAGATGGCAGCAGCTGATGCGTGGCGGGACCTGAAGACGCTCCAATCTGGCGCCTGTCAGGCAAAACAGAATCGCAAAGGAACAGCACTGGCTGAGCGTCCCTGGCACCCGCTATTGGACCTGCCGTTGCCGGCAGCCGAAGCGGCAGGCGAAGCCCTCAACTATGTGGCGCTTAAACAGGCCAAGTTCTTCGACATCTCCCTTACCCTGGAAGATACGTCAAAAACGGCCGGATACTGGTGTCAGTTGTCAAACGTACTGCTTGATGCTGCCACCCCCAGTCACCGTAAACAAGGCAGAGACCTGGGCGAGCTGTTGAAGGAATATGTGCCGGCACTCAAGGAATCCTGATCAGCCGGCGGTCATCGTAACCTTGATGTGACGATCTTCCAGGCAACGTCTGATCGTCACCGGCTCCTCGCCAGATGCGGCATGCTTCTTCAGATCAAATGTGATGTTCTTGGCCAGGCGCTTGCCGTCGGGCCCAATCAGCAAGATGACCTTGGGCAGCAGTCGACTCTCTGGTCCATGAGACAGAACCACGCCCTTATACCCGTTCGACAATTCAACCTGTGAACCTACCGGATAGACTCCGACTGCCTGAATAAAGGCATCCACCAGATCGCCATGAAATTTGGCATCGCGAACTTGATACAGGATGTTCAGCGCCTGGCTCGGGGTTCGAGGCTCCCGACCACTTTTCGGCGCCGGCGTTATCAGCAGCTCAAAGTAATAGGCAAGGCCGGCAATGGCCGCAAGCAGTGGAATGCGACTGCCTGGAAGCTCGTTCGGAAAGCCACTGCCGTTGTGGCGCTCCTGGTGGTATCGGACGACGCTAAGTGTCGCTTCTGAAAGCGCCTCTGATTGCAGCATATCGACACCCGCATCGACGTAGCCCTTGAACACTTCAAGGTCCAAAGGCTCCATTTTGCCTTCTTTTGACAGTAAATCACTGGGCAGTGAGAGCTTGCCTACTTGCGCGAGCATGCAGCCAGTGGAAAGCTTCGAAAGCATTTTAGGCGGCAGGCCCATGTATCGACCGAGGGTTAGCGCCCAAACCGTCATTCGCAACGAATGCTGATAGGTGTGGCTGTTATGCGATTGCATACGGGACAGCCAGAGCATCGAATTGGGGTTTCTGGCAACGCTGGCGGAGATCTCCTGGGCGCTTTCTGCCAGACTTTCAGTCATCTCAGGCGTTAGCTCTTCGGATTGGTAGATCGAGCCGAAATGGCTGTAGCTTTTCTTCAGTATCTCGCGGCAGGCCGAGACTTCTTTGCTCGTCGAGGTCTCGATCGGGTATTGCGTTGGATCCTCGACAACGATCGGCGGCAGCTGAATGGTTTCTTTCTTGCTCTCAACCGAATCTTTTGGATCGATCTCTTCAAAGGATTCAATCTCGCGCTCTTCTGCCTGATCGATAAAAACATGACTGCAATACTGAAGCAGTTGTTTGATGTCATCAGACTTGCGGATGACAAAGCCTTGGATAGGAAAGGGAGTCTCGTGCCACGGGCGATCGAGATCGGACACAAACATGCCCAATTCCAAATCATAGACCGATATTTTTCGAGACCTGTTAGACACTGTGCGCACCGAATGGGCAGGCGTTCTAGCTGATCACCTGCTTAGATTTGATCATATATTACCCATTGTGGAATTTGTTGGCCAAACAAGCAAACTGCTTGTGGGAGATATGTGAATAGACGCGCAGTGTGACACTCAAAAACAACATAATAATTGACATGAAATGAAACAAGCGTATAATGCCATGCTATTCATTTAGTCCACCCTTGCTAAGGAGCAAGCATGCTCGAATTAACCATTCCTACACTCATTATAATGGCCGCATTTATTGCTGCGTCACAGCCCTCAACGCTCAAACAATGGATGTTGAGTGGGTTCGTTGTTGCGCCATTCGCATTTTTTGTTTCGTTTCTCGCCACGCCAACAATTGCTCTGGACAGTGTTGGGATTTATGTTCTCTCCCTGGTGTTTGCCTGGGCTGGATATGCGATCAAGAGCGATATGTTCCTTGGATCTCACGCCCACCAGGGGGCTACGGGCCTGGGCTTAATGTCTGTCACGGTCTTGGTGTTGATGTCTATGACTTTCACAACCTGGGGCGCTTTTCACAGCGATGAGTATCGCAATATTCTGAACGTGCAAAGCACAGAAGAGTTCAACGCGTCCGATCTACTTCTGGATCAAAGCCAGGCTCGTTTTGTTGACCAGAAACTGGCCGGCCGAGCGGCCAGTGAAGTTATTGGCGGAAAGCTGGGCATGGGGTCTCGATACAAGGTCGGCAGCATGTCGATCCAGAACGTAAACGACGAACTCATCTGGGTCGCCCCCTTCGGCAACAAAAAGTGGACAAAATGGCTCTTTGATGGCCCGACCACGCCGGGCTACACGCGAGTAAGTTCGCGTAACTTCGGTGACTCCGAAATGGTCACGGGCGAAGACGTTGAGATCAATTACGGGACCGATGGATTCTACGGGTTCAGCTACATCCCGCGTCATCTTTATGTGAATGGCTATAACACTGTTCACACCACTGACTACACCATGGAGCTCAACGATCAGGGCAAGCCTTACTGGGTTGTCTCGATCTTCGAAAAAACAGTGGGGTTTTCTGGCCGTGTTGTCTCAGGTGTTTTGATCGTTGATGCAAAGACAGGCGCCATCGAACAACATGGCATGGATGATATTCCTGCCTGGGTTGATCGCGTTCAACCAGAATCGATCATCAACGAACAGATCGCGGACTGGGGTGGATTTATTGATGGCTGGCTGAATAAGGCCTTCGTTGGCAACCAGGTGGTTGAGCCGACACCTGGAACCTCCCTGGTTTACAGCAAAGACGGTCGACCCATGTGGTATACCGGCATTCAATCCAATGGCCAGAACCAGCAGGGCACCATGGGCTTCATGCTGGTGGATACCCGGACCGGTGAGGCAACGTTCTACCGTCGTGCAGGTATCACTGAAACCGTTGCGATGACGGCGGTTGAAGGCAGAGTCCAGGAGTACGATTACAAGGCCACGTACCCAATCCCCTACAACGTCAATGGCGTGAGCACCTTCATATCCGTGCTGAAGGACAAACAGGGAAACCCTCAGATGATTGGTATGGTCGCCTATGACAACCGTTCATTGAACGCCGTAGGTGAAGACCTGCACACGGCCACCCGTCGCTATCAGTTGGCCCTGGCGAATGAGAGCGGTGGACGCAATGTCACCGCGGGGGACGATGCCATTGAAATTACCGGTGTTGTTGTGCGATTGGGAACGCAACAAGTGGATGAAAGTGCTTCCATTCACTTTATGGTCGATACCCCCGAATGGTCGGGAAGGATCTTCACGGCAAACACCGGCCGGAACGTGCAGACAGTTCTGACTGAGAAAAATGATACAGTGAAGTTCAAGGTAAATCAGACGGAGTCAGATCCGATCATTGTCAAAGACTTTGAGAATCTGAGCCTCTGATCCGAGAGCAGGGCAGGCCGGTTGCAGACCGGCCAGACCCCGAAGGATATGAACAGACTGTCAACCTGGAGCGACACCATGAGCGGTAACATCGAGCTGCAACAAATCAGCGGCGCCTTTATTAAAGAATACGAGTCACGGCTGGCCGCTGGCGGTCTGTCGATGGATCCGGACTGGATTGCCGGCCGCGTCATCGAGAAGACCGAACCTGAGCTTCTCAAGCAATTGCGCCCGGTGCACGTGGATTTTGAGTTGCTCAATTATTGCAAAAACTTCAATCGCCTGGTGGCGGTCAACATCATGCGCGATGGCGATTTTTTATCGGATCGAGACAAGACCGGTATTGTCTCCGCTTACGATCACATGGACAACACCATCCGTGGTGTTGATTACGAGCAGCTGCCACTCAGCGAACTGATCGGTCAAAGCCCCCGGGGCGGATTCATTGACTATGATCCGGCGGAAGTGGGCGATCAACTACAAGAGTTTGCCGAAAACCGGGTGCAGAGCCGTGAAATGGTGCCGCCCAACGAACGGCTGGGTGAGCGGGTCGATGCACTGATCAGCGCCACTTTGTCGGCGACCAGGGGCGCTCCTTTCCATGCCGAACTGAAAGCCGCTGCTGCCAACTGCAAAGGACGGATGCACGAGCTGGCACCAAAGGCAGAACAGACAATGTCATTGGGTTAAATATCAACCTGATATGATGGCAAGACACAAAGTTGGAGAAAGATCGTGGGAAAAGACATCAAACTTGATGAGATCAGTGAAGCCTTTGAGGACGAAGTCCATCTACGAAGAGGGTCCGGACTGTCGATGGATCTCGACGTCATTGCTGACGACGTCATTGGTCGATGCGAACCGGAGTTGAAGGGGCGCCTTCAGCCCTCCAAGGTAGATCGGGAGCTGATCAGTGCCGGCAAGAAGCTGAAAACCCTGGTCGCAACGGGCGTACTGCAAAAGACCGGGCTGGTCGATGAGCAGGCCAAGTATGATATTGAGCAATCCTGGACGCTTCTGGATCAAACGATCCGGATGGCAGGCTACGAGCAGGAAACCGTGGGTGAGCTTCTGCGGTTCAATTTGAGCTCCGCTGACGAGAAATTTTCCAGCAGTGAGGCTGGAGATGAGTTACAGGAAATTGCTGTCAGTCGTCTTCAGAATCGCGGACAGCTTGGGGGTAACGCCAAGCTGGAAGACTCGATCAACAACTTGATCGCAACCACGCTGCCTGAGATCAAAGGATCTGAAGTGCATGCAGACGTCAAAGCAGCCGCTGGCGTCTGTAAAAAGCGCATCAACGAAATCAGCGCAGGCAAAAACGAGCGCACCGCGGCCTTATCGACCGGGCCGTAGCATTAAAGTTGAGAAGAGTCCGGCCATGGGTTTCTATGGCCGGATTTTTTTTTGGGAGAAAGCGACTCTCAAATAGATATAAATATTGACGTAAAATGTCGGAAAGCGTATAGTGGTGGCTGGCTTATCAGCGCGCCACGCAGGGTGTTCAGGAAAGGATCGGATCGCTTTTTTTCCAATTTGCTAAGTGATTTCGTTACACTATTATTGTCACCCCCATAACCAATCTAATTGTCATGTATCCAATAATGCCAAAGTTTCACGCGATCACTGTTTTGTCACTGTCCCTGGCGATTACCAGCTTGACCTTCATGCCTGATAATCCGGCTCAGGCGGAAAGGGTGGACCTGTCCGTGTTCGAAGGGAAAGACACACCGACCCCCCGTGCTGCCGACAGTTCACTGTCGGGCCAGATTAAAAGAGCCTCGGAAGCGAAGCCGAAGTTTGCCGACGCTGTCGATGGTTATGCGCCCCCAGAGATTCTGGACTTCGATGAAATACGGGTTGTGCAAGAGGAAATTGATCTTCCACTGAATTGGACGCGATTGGATGTTCGAAATGGCTCGACGCTATCGGGCTTGTTCAATAAAGTCGGTTTGAGCGATTCAGACATGCTTCAGGTCATTAGTGGCAAGGGCGAGTCCGAAGAGATTGAGAGGATTTTCCCGGGCGAAGAGATTGTCTTTGGCCTCAACGATAGCGGTGGCCTGGAAGTGATTGAGCTTCACCGGTCACCCCTTGAGCTGCTTCGTATCGAAAATACCGGTGATGGCTACATAGGCCAGATGCAAACCGAAACGCCGGACACCTCGTTGGCGTTTGCGACGGCAAAGATTGATGGATCCTTATACCTGGCTGCCAAGAGGGCGGGTATGTCCGACAAGCTGACCATGGGCATTGCGAGCATTTTTGCCTGGGATATCGACTTCGTTTACGACATCCGTAAAGGTGATAGTTTTGAAGTGCTCTATGAAGAGCTGTTTATTGATGGCAAAAAAGTTGGTACCGGGGATATTCTCGCCGCGCGTTTCAAGAATCGTGACCGAGAAGTGTTTGCGATACGCCATCAGGTCGAAGGCGAGCGAGCAGCTTATTATACGCCTGAAGGCAAGAGCCTTGAGAAAGCCTTCTTGAGAACACCAATCAACGCTCGTATTTCGTCGTCTTTCAATCTTCAGCGCCGTCATCCGGTCCTGGACTACGTTCGCCCTCACGAGGGAACCGACTACGCAGCACCCGTGGGAACCCCAATAAAAGCGTCTGGCGCCGGCCGGGTTGAATTTTCCGGATGGAAGGGGGGTTACGGCCGCACTGTCATCTTGAAACACGGTGATGGTATTACCACGCTTTATGCGCATATGAGCGAGATCGACAAGTCGATTCGCAGGGGCAAGCGGGTTGAGCAGGGGTCTACCCTTGGCGGACTTGGCTCTTCTGGCATGGTGACCGGGCCCCACCTGCATTATGAGTTCCGTGTAAATGGGTCTCCGCGAAATTCGCGAACCGTTGATCTTCCGGATGGTAAGCCGATTCCGAAGTCCGAAATGGCTTCATTCCAGAGGAAGGTCGAATCTTTGTCAGCCGATATTGCGATGCTGAGCAAAGAAGACAGCGCGAAAATGCTCTCGAAAGCCGGAGATTGATCCGGCTTTTCGCTTAATTTGAACCATAGGAGTGAGCTCTCTTGTTGAAAATGTTTTTCCTGAAAGGCGATCACAATCCGATGATACGGGTGACCGGCTCCAGCATCGTGACAAGGCAGGTTCTTGAAGATGTCAGGCGTGAGTGCCTCGCACGCTTCGAAACGGCCCCGGCCCGCTTCAAGCCATTTTGGTCTCGATTGGCTAACGACGCTGAGGGGCTGCTGACATTCTGGAAGGTGCCTGTTCCTGGAAAGGCTGTTATCGGACCGTTTATTGGCCGGGATGTGAGTTTTGCGAAGCCTGGCGAGATCGTTAAGATGAGTGCGGGCATTGAAGTTCATTCCACGATGCCGCGGCTTGCCGGCAAGGTTCATCACGAAAGATTGTCCCGTGAGGTACGTGTGGCCGAAGTCAGTGCAGGCTATGCAAACTTGCCCCAGGGGGAAGTCGTAGACCCGATGATCCACTGGCGATTGAGCAATGGATTCATGGCCTGGACATCGGTTAAAAACATCAGCGAGCGTGGTATTTCTTTCGATCAGGTACCGACGCTGAGGAGTGTGGTGCAATGACAGCCTGGCAGGGTGAAAGTAGCGATGTGTTTAACCACGACGAATTGCCGAATGAGCCCCGCAAGCGCTGGTTTGTTCGAAGCGAGTCAACCTCCGACGGCTCTCAGGGTACCGTGATTGGTAACAAAGGCTTTGCCTCCAAGGAAAGCGCCAGTCAGTGGATTGATAACCTGGGATGGCGCCTTGATTGGCGTGCCGGCTTCCTGTTTCACATCAAGGGAAGCAGGTGCAACCTTCGGATTGTCGATCGACATGGCAGGGAGCCGAAAACATGAATGTGGATTTTGTTCAGGAACTGAAGAAGGGAAAGAAGGAGGCACTCTTTTCTTTGATTATGACGCCGGCCTGCATGGCTCTTTTCTTTCTAGCTGTGTGGATATTTATTCAGATGACCGGCGCAGAAGTTTCAGAGAGGATGCCTGGTCTTTTTAATGAAGCGGGTGATTTGCGCGTCTTGTTTGTTCTGTCGATGGGGGCCGCTCCGATGATTTGGTATGGCACTCTGGCGCGGAACTCGATTGTTTTTGGCGGCACGGCATTCTTGATATCGATTGTCTTCGCTGCCGTTGCAGGCATTTAATAGCTATCTTGATTTGGAGTAAAGATGAGGAAGCAAATAACGATCAATCCAGCCAAAGAGCTGCTCGAAGCGCGCGCAGGTCTTGAAATCAATATATTGATGACAGGTATTGTCTTACTTGTCTCTTACGTATTGGTATTGCTCGGCAACCCCCTGTCAGAGGAGGCATTCCCGGAAATGTACTCTGCTGCTGGCACCTTCAAGTTTTACACAACGTTTTCCATAGTTTCGCTTTTGGTCATGGCTCCCTACGGGGCTCTGATTCGGCGATCCGTCGGTTTCTCCTGTGCGTCTTTGGCCGTGTCGGTTGCAATGTCATCTGTCGCGATGCTTGTCGGTCTTTAAATATAAAAAACGTTATGGAATATTGAAAAAACGACCAGCATGTGTATAATGCTCCTGACTAATCATCAGGAGTTTTTTTGTATGTACGATCAAGCGTGTGACGTTGATGAAACGCATGAAAAACTGGAAAGAGAAAGCGCAGCCAGTCGAAGGCGGTCTAAAATAGCCTTCGTCTTTGCGGCGGTGTGCCTTGTCATCTCCGGGCTCTCTTTCACATTTGCCGGCGAGTTCCGCCCCTGGGAGAAGGACGATGTTGAAACCTACAAGGCAGCATCAGCCCTGTTGAGTCATTTAGGAGGAGCCGAACGTATCATGGAGCATCGAGAGAGCCCGAGCTTCAGATACATTTCTTTGCCTTTCTGGCCAACCAGCGAGTTCCCAGTCGATCCCGAAAAAGAAGACTCAAGCTCCGTTAAAATCCTGTCGACCTCCTATGGCTTCAACATGGTTATGGACGGCCTGGATGAAGGCAAGGTCACCTACAAAGAGCTTGCGCCGGTCTTTGAGAAGATTCGAGATCGCGCCGCAGAAGAGCTCGGTGACGTGACGCTGCGTCTGCGTCGCCAGGAAGTCTACGAGGCCCGAAAGGGTAACTCATTCTTCAGCTTCTGAAGCTGTTAAACTGAACCCCAAAATCGTATAGGAGTTGTTTGTGAAGAAACCAATGCAGTGTAAAGTCCTCGACAAACGTCTTGGCAATGAATTCCCGATGCCATCCTATGGCACTGAAGGCTCCGCCGGCGTGGACCTGCGAGCCATGCTGGATGAACCTCTGACCCTTGAGCCCGGGCAGGTGAAGCTGATCGGTAGCGGTCTGTCTATCTACATCCAAGACCCCAGCCTGGCAGGAATGCTGCTGCCGCGCTCTGGCATGGGCCATAAGCATGGGATTGTTCTTGGAAACTTGGTGGGTTTGATAGATTCTGACTATCAAGGCGAGCTGATGGTGTCCTGCTGGAACCGCAGCGATAAGCCTTTCACCATTGAGCCGGGCGAGCGTTTCGCGCAATACGTCCTGGTACCAGTCGTTCAGGCAGAGTTCGAGGTGGTTGAAGAGTTTGAAGAGTCTGATCGTGGCCAAGGTGGCTTTGGCTCAACCGGCAGTCACTGAAACACTGGGGCCATTGGCCCCTTAACCGCCTCATCGGCGGCTTAGAGATTATATGCAGGTCCAAAGAGGATTTCATATTATCCGTTTACCGCCTTGTCGGCGGCTTAGAGAAAATCCCGGCGTACGTCTGGAAAGTTTGATATCAGGGCGGCCTTTTGGTCGCCTTTTTCTTAGTGCGCCAGGCATGGCGCGTAGCGCCTTGATGGGCGCTGTTCCGGTTCAGGTGGTGCTGGCCGGATGACTTGGGGGTGCAAGTCCCCTGTGGGCCCGGCAAGGGGAACCACTAGCCGGACGGCAAGGGTGTCCATCGTGAGATGGAATCTGAAGGAAGCCGCAGGCAAAGCACTGGCCTGACGAACAGGAATCGCATCAGGCGGTCACACCGGGTAAGGCGGCTAATATCGTCAAAGCCCTGTACTTGCACGGAAGGTGTGGACGTAAATGCGGCAGGCATAAGTGTGAAGGTCACGCGTCTTACCCTGGGAAGTCTGGCTCTGTGCCTCAGTGCTACTTACCTCGTGAGAGGTGGGGACGGAGAGCCAGAACTCAGCCGAGGCCATAGTAGGTACGTTACCGCGTACTGAAGGGCCGAACATGGTTGTCCGCCAGTAGGCGGTGCGTTCTCGTGGTGTGTTGATGAAGACAGAAGCGACCCGGATGGGTCAGGGCATTCAGGAAAGGGCCGGACGGAATCCGGCAGAGACTGGAGTCCGTGTCGAGGCAGACGCGGGGACTCACTCGTGGACGAACGCGGAGCCGGACATGCTGATGGAGCAGGTGCTTGAGCGCCCAAACCTGATGCGTGCGTATCAACGGGTGGTGTCCAACAAAGGAGCGGCTGGCGTCGATCAGATGCCAGTAACGGCTCTGAAGGGCCATCTGCAACAGCATTGGCCAACGCTGCGTGAGCGGCTGTTGGCCGGAGATTACCATCCTCAGCCGGTACGCCGGGTCAGCATTCCCAAGCCGCAAGGCGGCGAACGGATACTGGGTATCCCGACGGTACAGGATCGCCTGATCCAACAAGCGCTTCATCAGGTATTGAGCCCGATGCTGGAGCCGAGCTTTTCGGATCACAGCTACGGGTTCCGGCCCGGTCGAAGCGCCCATCAGGCGGTTAAGGCGATGCAACAGCACATCAGTGACGGCCACCGCTGGGTGGTCGATATGGATCTGGCGCAGTTCTTTGACCGGGTCAATCATGATGTGCTGATGAGCCTGCTGGCTCGTCGCATCACCGACCGCCGGATACTCACCCTGATCCGGCGTTACCTGCAAGCCGGTATGCTCGAAGGCGGCGTTGTCAGCCCGAGACGGGAAGGGACGCCGCAAGGCGGCCCACTCTCACCCCTGCTCTCCAATGTCCTCCTGACCGAACTGGATCGGGAGTTGGAGCGCCGGGGCCACCGGTTCTGCCGCTACGCGGACGACTGCAATATCTACGTTCGCAGCGAGCGAGCCGGACATCGAGTGATGGCCAGTATGACCCGCTATCTGGAAACGCACCTGCGCCTGACGGTGAACACGGCCAAAAGTGCCGTGGATCGCCCTTGGCGTCGGCGCTTTCTGGGTTACAGCGTGAGCTGGCACAAACAGCAGGTACGGCTGAGGATCGCACCGAAGAGCCTGAAGGCTTACATGGCCAAACTGCGCCCGCTACTGAAGCGATCACGGGGCCAGTCGCTGACAACCACAATCCGGAACCTGAATCCGGTGCTACGGGGATGGGCGAGTTATTATCGCCTGACAGTCTCGAAGCGCTCGGTCATGGCGCTGGATGGCTGGATACGGCGGCGGCTTCGGCTGATTCTATGGCAGCAATGGAAGCGAACCCGCACGCGGGCACGCAACCTGATGCGGTTAGGTCTGAGCGAGCCACGAGCGTGGACGAGTGCGACGAATGGGCGGGGGCCTTGGTGGAATAGTGGCGCGTCACATATGAACGCCGCCCTGCCAAAGAGGGTCTTCGACCGTCTGTCTCTGGTAAGCTTGCTGGATACGATGACACGGCTTCAGAGCCAATCATGAACCGCCGTGGTACGGAACCGTATGCCCGGTGGTGTGAGAGGACGGGGGAGGTAACTCCCCCTCCTACTCGATTACACGCAAAATATTAATTGACGTGGAATGATTCGAGATGTATTGTTGCCCAAGCTTTTATTTGGAGGTATTTTGTGATGACTGAAGTTCAAGATGAGGCTGATAGAAGGGCCGGAGTGCATTTTAAGTGGACAATCATAGTCTTTCTATTTTGCGTTTTCGCAGCGATTGGGACGGCGTATCGTCTGATCCATGAGATATGGCCCTGGGAGGAAGAGAGCTATCAGGCTTATCAAGGGGCTACTCTGATTCTTGGCAAGATGGATAGGCAAGATTTCCAGTCAGATCAATTGTTCCCAAGGCTGGAAAGTCAGTCCAAGTCGCCGGGAGAGGTCCTTCTGCTGCAACCCAGTGACGTTCGTGAGCAGATAATTAAAGCCTATGCGAAAGGCAGTCGCACCTATGCTGATTTCCGGCCTACGCTCGAAGACATCCAAGCTCAGGCAAAGGAAGAGCTCGGTGAAGATGCGGCCGTACGCGCCTATTCGCAGTACATTTATGCGCTCAAGTGGCGCAAATAACAACCATTATAGGCTGGGTTTAAAACCACCCGAGGAGAATCCGACATGCTGGACGGCATTCAAGAGAAAAGCCTGGTCAAAAATCGCAGTCATCAAGGCTGTGGTGGCCGTGTATTTGCCATGACGGACACCTCCATTCCTCTGGGCCAATTTCTTGATGGAGACCCGATCGTTTGCGAAAAGTGTCAGCTCGAAGGGGAGATCCTGGTGGACGACGGCGGTGTAGATTTCAACTGGTTTGAAAGTCCAGTCCCAGCAAGAAGCCGCCTTTAAAATTGACATCCTCCCCCACCAACAGCCTAATCGGCTTTTTGGAAGGGGATTCCTCCTGCGAGACGGCCATGCCCGGCCGCGAGAATGTTCTTTGCCGCGTTGATATCGCGGTCGTGATGGACACCACAG
>Ga0206130_10006810_pt1 | contig 12917 bp, 2 predicted proteins | sample Helgoland_Spring_9_FD_148637 | JGI IMG/M metagenome (GOLD analysis project Ga0206130, IMG submission 148637) | Pelagic subsurface seawater microbial communities from Kabeltonne, Helgoland, North Sea - Helgoland_Spring_Bloom_20160512_1 | ecosystem: Environmental > Aquatic > Marine > Epipelagic ... | reverse complement strand
GCGGGAGCTTATAGTTTACTGCTTATTTATGTACCCGCCCAAATAAAAAAAGATGAATTTGAAAAATTAACAAGCATTAAGATGTCCGAGAATATCCGAGCACTCTTGAGATCATTTAAAAATAGTTGATGGAATCTGTGTACATAACTTTTACAAGCGACATAAATGTTGCGAAAATAAATAGATTTGAGTCATACTATATTTTATTAAAATTTATTGATTTGATGTACGCTACAGTTTTTAAAAAAGATTTTATTTTGTTCGGCTCATAATTTATCTACTATTTAGCACCAATAGCACTAATTTGAAGTAAATTGTCGCAAAATTAACTTTTACTTTCAATAAAATCAATATTTTAAAATTTGGCATAAAAAATGCGCGTAAGACTACCTGAGATTTGTATAAGCATGGTAAGTATTCATCCAAGATATGGTAATTTAATTTGAAATCATTACTTCACTCTATAATAGTAGGCATATTATTTTCACCAATTATATCTTTGGCAACTCCAAGCGCACCGGACGCGGGGCAAATCCTGCAACAGATCAAACCCCAAATACAAAGAATAGAGCCAAAAAAACTTATTCCTATACCTGATGAAGATAATGATATAAAACCTAAAGATGTTTCTGAAGGTGAAGTTGATTTTTTTGTCAAAGAAATCGTCCTGACAGGCAATAAGCTTATATCTACAGAGGAAATCTATCTTTTATTTGCTTCTCTGGTTAATCGAAATACAACAATCGATGAATTAAAACTATCTATAGATGAGGTCGCGCTGCTCTATCAAGCAAAAGGGTTAGTAGGCCGCGCCAGTCTGCCAAAGCAGGACATCACTGATGGCTTTATCTCTATTATCATACGTGAAGGTATATTTGGTGGCGCAAAATTATTGACCGAACCAGATATTAATTATCTCGTCGATCCAGCAATTATAAAAAAATATATTGAGTACAATCTTCCAGTCGGATCACCAGTGAATACATATAAGCTGGAGCGGGGAGTATTAATTGCTAGCGATTTATCAGGTGTAATGGTCAACCAGTCACTTCAGGCAGGTGAAAATTCTGGTGAGACAGACGCTGGAGTCAGGATGATTAATGAGCCCCAAATTATAAGTGCAATAATGCACGATAATCAAGGATCCAAGTCTACTGGTTATCTTCAAACACTTATCTCAGCTAGTCTTCTGAGCCCATTGAGAATTGGAGATCGATTTGATGCAGCAATATTAAGAACTAAGGGTGTAACATATGGAAGCTTGGATTACACTATTCCCATCGGTTATTCTGGATTAAATTACGGCATTAATGTTAGCTCGATGAGCTATGATGTTGTAAATGGAGAAGCGGAAAGCCTAGATTTATCCGGCGTATCTCGAACGATTGCTTTTGATGCTAGCTACCCACTCATCCGCAGTCGAGTGAACAATTTAAATTTAACTACGTCGTTGGGTGCGAAACAGTTAGTGAATAGATCTTCATTTGGTAATGAAAGCGACTATAAAATTAAAACTTTTGATATCGGCGCCAATTATCAAGACTTAACTAATTGGTTAATGGGTGGTGAGTTTTATGGGAGCATCAATTTTGGATTAGGGCACAATGATTATGGAGACAGTCCGATCACTTTCAGAGATAGCAAAAAAAATGAAGACACCAATGGCTCGCATACTATTATATCTGGGACTCTAAACTACACACAATTCTTTACCGATATTAGCTCTATTACCTTCAAATTTTCTGGCCAACACGGAAATAAAAATTTAGATTCTTCGGAAAAATTTTATCTCGGTGGCGCAAGAACTGTTCGTGCATACCCTACTAGCGAGATTGGAGGCACTCACGGTTTTCTATTCAACATAGATCATAGTTACATTTTGACTGATACTATTACATTAAATAGTTTTTATGATCACGGTTATGTGAAGCAATATAAAAAAGATGTTAATCGATCAACAAACCAAGCCCTGACAATTGAGGGCAACTCGAATGATGTAACATTGAGGGGGTATGGATTTTCCCTGAAATACTTAGGACCATATGATACGTCATTTGAATTTATATGGTCAGATCGAATTGGAAGTAATCCTAATAGATCAAATGCCAATATTGATAATAGCAACGGTGAAACTGCTAGACCAATGACATGGTTTTCTGGGTCAATAAATTTTTATTTTTAAAATAAATTTTTCTAGTTTTTATTATACCCCTGAATTAGAATGAATTTATTGAATTTTTTTTCTACCAAACGTACCTGTATGAATAAAAAATATCCAACACTAGCCTGCCTTCTGTTAGTAATTTGCCCAGCGCTATTTGCTGAACCTAACGCTAACCAACTTCCTGAAGGTGGAATTATTTCGAGTGGCGTTGCTTCAATATCAGCAGATAAAAATTACCCCCAGTTAAATATTAATCAGTCATCTCAACGAGCTATCATAAATTGGCAATCTTTTGATATTGGTGAGCAGGCGGCTGTTAATTTTTATCAACCAAACAGCACGTCTATTACTCTTAACAAAATTAATAGCAATAATCCAAGTCAGATTTTTGGACAGATTCGTGCTGATGGTCAAATTATTTTGCAAAATTCTTCGGGTGTATATTTTGGAAAAAATTCACGTGTTGATGTAGGGGCAATCGTAGCTACTACTCATACTATAAACGAAGATAAGTTTATGCAGGGAGCTCTTGAGTTTGATCGAGATGGATCAATAGCAAGCATCATTAATGATGGAGAAATAAAGACGACTTTAAATGGATACGTGGCGTTGCTAGCTCCTGAAGTTAGAAACCGAGGTCTCATCGTTGCACAGATGGGAACAGTTGTAATGGCGTCAGGAGAGCAAATAATACTTAATTTTAGCAACAATAACCATCTCTCAAGTATCACCGCTAGCTCAACTACTATTGATGCTTTAATTGAAAATAAACATGCAGTTCAAGCATATGGGGGGACTATTATTCTTTCCGCAAAAGCTATGAACCAATTGGTATCTGGGATCATCAATCAAGAAGGACTCCTGGATGCTGGAAGTGATGCTTTCGAGGTGGTGAAAATAGGTGGACGAATATTACTAAGTGGTGATAAGACGCTATTAGCTAAAAACTCTATTACTACTACCAGTAGCTTTCAGTCTGGGGGTGAAGTTTCTATTGCAGCACGCGAGTTAATAACGGATGAATCAAGTGTAGTGGCCGTCTCCACGTCTCGTCAGGGCAATGGTGGGATTATTGATGTAGCGACTAGTCATTCTGAGCTAAGCGGTAAATTTATAGCGAATGGTGGCGTTGATTCAGGTAGTGGAGGCCAGATTAATATTTCTTCAGACAGTCTTTTAGTCACCGATACGTCATTGATACAGGCAGGATCCTTTACAACACAAGGTTCACCGGGAAGTATTTCAATCTCGACTAATACAATTAATTCAACTCCTGAATTTATGAAAATGATTAATCAATCCATAGCTTCTGCAGACGTATCAATTTTAACTAACGGTGCCTTTAACTTTGATCAAGCTTCTGTGATAGAAAAAACTACTTCGTTCAATACCCTGCTAACCATTAATGCCAAAGATACCGTTACATTAGCGGGCCGAATTAACAGTGATATTTTTGCACCATTAAGCCTCTCGATATTTAGCGAAAAAGACATTAACTTTACCGATACCTCTGAAACACGTGTAGCCTATCTTGAAACCAATTCTCCTGCAATCAAAGCATCAGGAAATATTTGGACTTATGGTGGCAGTGGCTCGAATAAGCCATTCATCCAGTTAACAGCGTCCCGTTTGGTGATATCACGAATACTTAGCGCTAGTTCTAAAGCCCTAGCTGGTGGAATCAGCTTACATGGAGTTCATTTAGTAGATATTTCACCTGAGGCAATCATTACAGCTAACGGCAACGATGGTGGTTTAATAGACATATCTGCTCAAGACGGCCAGGTTAGAATTAAGGGCCTGTTAAAAACAAATGGTAGTTCTGGCAAAGGGGGAACAATTCAAGTAGACAATACAGCAATTATTGAGCTTGTTGGTGCAAGGCTTGAAGCAAACGGCGCTGACGGTGGATCTGTTTTATTAGTGTCAAATAAAGATACTGTCGTCAACAGCTCGATAGTGCAGACTAATGGTAGTAATGGACGCGGAGGTACAGTGAGCGTTTCTGCACTCGGTCAGGTTATATTGAAAAATACCGCAGTTCAATCTATTGGTTTCAATCAAGGCGGCACAGTTTTAATTGGTAACGATATAAAAAATAATACTATTCCATTAGCACAATTTACTTATTTAGACGCACTTTCTTCCATACAAGCATTCGCAATTAACAATCACCCCGGTGGTTTCATTGAAACCTCTGGTCAAACTATTTCGATATTAGCAACAGTTAATTCGGGTAGAGGCGGCACGTGGTTGATTGATCCGTTTGATCTTATAATTAATTCAGCCATTGCAGCCAATATTAATAGCGCACTTCAATCTGGTCAAAACGTTACACTAACGACTGCATCAGAGACCAATACGATCAATAGTGATCCGGTAACGACTACAACGGGAATATCTGGCACTGGAAATATCACGCTAAATGCGACAATTTTATCCAACGGTGAAGGTGATTTATCGCTGATAGCGGATAATAATATATATATTAATGCTGCTATTACCTTAAGCGGGACTGACAGTGGAGCAACATTAAGCGGCTCTACTATCTATCTGGGTGCAAATATTACCACAACAGGTAATCAGCTATTTACAGGGGATGTTGTGTTGAATGCATCACCGGTGCTAGACAGCGGTAATGCTAACGTAACAATCACTGGAAATATATCTGCAACATCAGGAATCGTTGCATTTTTGGGCAACGGTAATTATCTATTTAATGGGTCACAGTATCTCGCCGGAGCCAGTGCTGATCCATCGCAACCAATAGGGGTTATTTATAATAATGCAACAAAAGTTTATTCATGGCTAGCCACTACTTCTGTTGCTGAAGCACTAATCGTCGCTGGCGGTGGTGGTGGTGGTAAAGATATAGGTGGCGGTGGCGGTGGTGGTGGTGTTATCGCTCAAAATGTTAATTTAATTCCAGGTTGGACTGATCTGGCCGTCGGAGCCGGCGGTATTGGCTCAGTACGCCCAAATACCAATGGTGAAAGAGGCGGTCATCAATGGATAATAAACGGGACCCAAGGAGGCCATTCTACATTAGCTACAGCGTCAGGCACATTGACAGCCATTGGTGGTGGCTACGGAGGTACTGGTCCATGGAATCATACTCTTCAAGGACAGGGAGGAAGCGGCGGTTCTGGAGGTGGTGCTGCTGGTTATAATGCAGGAAATAGTGGAAGAAATGGAGCGGGCACAGCGGGTCAAGGCTATGCGGGCGCGTCAGGTGATGGCCACCATGCTTCAGGCGGTGGTGGTGGTGCTGGCGGTCCAGGATCAACTGGCCGCACTAATGGCGCTTCTAGTGGTGGGCCAGGGGTACAAAATTGTATCCTAGGAACCTGTTACTACTGGGGTGGCGGTGGCGGTGGCGCTGGCCATAATTGGCAGAGTGGCAGTGGTGGCATCGGTGGCGGCGGTAGCGGAGCCTCTTATAATGGTAATGCTGGAGCTGGTGGTGTGGGTTTAAATAATGGCTCATCTGGTGGCAATGGTCGCAATGCACCGGGTGGACATGGAGGTGAAAATACTGGCGGTGGCGGTGGTGGCGGCTCTCATTACAACGCTAACAATGAAGGGGGTAATGGTGGCTCAGGTATTATTGCTTTGTCTTATCAAAATATGCTAACTATTAATACAGGCAATGGTGCAATTGACTTGCAAGGCAATATTTTAGGAGCTGGTCTATCATTAACAACCAATCATGGGTTTAGTCAAATACAAGGTAATATTTCTGGCGATATTGGTATCGTTAAATCTGGCACTGGCACACTTACTTTATCAGGAAATAATACATATTCAGGTAGCACAACACTTTCAGCTGGGATTATTGCGATAGCATCAGCTACAGCAATTCCAGATGCCTCTTCAGTCATTTTAGATGCTGGGGCAACCTTGGATCTTTATGATTACTCGGTGTCTGTTGGCGCAATCTCTGGTGATGGGTCAATCACTAATTCAGGCAATAGCACAGCAATATTAACTGTGGGTAGCTTGAATACCTCGACTACTTTTAATGGACTGATTGAAAACGGTGTCGGAACACTAGGCATCACTAAGGTCGGCAGCGGCATACTCACATTGACCGGCACAAACACTTATTCTGCTAATACCACGATAACAGCAGGTTTATTAGGGTTAGGATCGGCGGATGCGATTGGTAGTACTGGTGATATTATTTTTAATGGTGGAGGCCTTCAATACTCTGCATCTAATACTATTGATTATTCATCAGGTAGTCGCCTCGGCACTGGTTCTCAGAATTTCAATATTGATACAAACGGTCAAAACATCACGTGGTCAGGCAACCTCGTTACCACAGCCAGTAGCTTAACTAAAACAGGAGTCGGAAATCTCACTTTAACAGGCACGATTGGCTCGACTGCCTTAGGTTTTGATCCAATGGATATGAATTTTTCTGGGGGAAATATCGTTTTATCCGGGACGGTTCACCCGATCTCATCTTTAATAATGGCAGCTGGAACAGCACTAAATGTTAGCAACGAATTAGATGTGATCGGTAGCTCATCCTTAGGTGGAACGATAGTAACTTCTGGAATAACAAACTTTAGAGGACCTGTAACCTTGGTAGCTAACACTTCTGTGACTAGTAATAATAATTCTATCACACTAGGAGGCGCAACTAATGGTGAGTTCGAATTAATATTGAATGCAGGATCTGGTGCAGTAGCAATTGCCGATGTCGGTGACGTGACGCCAGTCTCTCGATTAGAGGTAACCTCCACTACAAGCATCACCTTAAATGGAAATATTACAACGGTGATGGGTTTAGCCGACGGTTGGTTATTCGAAAAGTTCAATGGTTATTTTCCAACTAATACTATGGGTTTTGCCACTGCAACACCAAAGATTATAAGAACTAATGAGATGACAGGTGCCACTGGGAGTGACACCTCAATGGTATATAGCGAGATGCGAGTATGCCCAAGGAATGACTGTGATAGCAATTATACTTATCGCGTAACAGGGTATTTTATACCAACCAGTTCAGGGAATTGGAGTTTTTCATTTAACGGAGATGATGGACACCTGCTGTACATGGGAACAGCGGGTCAAACGCTCTCTAGTTTTCAGTCTACTATAGAGTCAAACTCGTCTTGGAATCATGGATCTAAAAACTTCTTAACTGGTAATACCGGCTGTTGTGGTACTCAAACTGGAACTAGAGCTCTTGTACAAGGTGCAATGTACCCAATTTACGCATCAATGGGAGAGGGCGGCGGCGGCGATTATTTCAATATCAGGCTTCGTAGGCCAGATGGTTCATATATAAATGGAGGTCAGGGTAACAGCTCCTATGGGACAGGACTTTACTTTACACCTGGTGGCGCAGGAGGAGCATCTACTAGAGCTGGGGCTTACTTCACCGGTAATGTAGTGCTTAATTCGGATGTCACTATAACTAGCCCTAATGCTACTGCCACCATTTCAGGAAACATAGCTGGGCAATCAGCCAATGAAAATTTGATAGTTAATACAGGCGCATTTACTGCAGGAAATATCTCTGGGTTAGCTTCTACAGATATGCGTACAACTAATGCAACGATTGGGGATATCAGCAGTGTATCTTCTGCAACTTTTTCAGGAACTATTAATGGCGCTAATTTGACTAGTATCGATAATGTTATTTTTAATGTAACGAATATGTCGGTAACTTCGATCAATATTAATAATACACTAACAATTAATAGTGAAGGAGATCTTGCATTAGCTAGTCCGATTTCAGGAACCGGTAAATTAATTAAATTAGGCGCCAGCTCATTAAACCTCAGTGGAACTAATACATTTTCAGGAGGTGTGGATTTAAATAGTGGCACTCTAGTCTTAGGCTCAATAGACGCTATTGGTAGTTCAGGTAACATTTCAATGCTGGGTGGTACATTAAAATACACTGTTTCAAATACAACAGATTATAGTGCGCGCTTTAGCACAGTTGATAATCAAGTCTTTAAATTTGATACTAATGGTCAAGCCATATCTATGTCTGGAAATATCATTAGTAGTGGTGGGACACTTGAAAAACTGGGCAGTAATAGACTTTCCCTATCAGGTACAAATACCTTCACAGGTAACACAACCATAACTGCTGGGGATCTTTATCTTAATTCTGCCGGTGCTCTGACATCAACAAATAATATAATATTTTCCGGATCCGGACGAATATGGCATACCGCCAATAATAACGAAGACTATTCTAGTCGTTTTACTAGTGCGGCAAATCAAGCTATAAAAATTTTTATAGATGAAGGGGTAACTGTCACTTGGAGTAATGGTATTGCTGGTAATGGCACTACATTTACCAAAGAAGGTGCCGGCTCATTAATCATGAATGGTTCAAGTAACAACACTGGTTTTACGCGACTAAACGATGGAAAAATTTATCTGGGCCGAAACAATACCTTTAGTACAAACTCCAGAATAATTCTCGCAGGTAACGCAGCGAAGTATATAGACCTCGGTGGTTACTCTCAGTCATGGCTGTCATTAGAGGGTAGCTCCACGGTTAAAAATTCTTCTGCATCAAATGCTATATTAACTATAACAGGCACATCAACCACTACTTTTAGTGGATATCTACAAGAGGATGCAAGTGGAACAATATCATTAGTTAAATCTGGCTCTGGGGAACTCAATCTAACTGGAAGACTGCAAAATTTTAGCGGTGACATTACGATAAATGCCGGTATATTGTCTGCAGGCAATGCCTTTGCTGATGGCTTTGGTGATGGAAATATTATCTTTAACGGCGGCATACTCAAGTACACAAATAACACTAATGACTTCTCATCTCGGATCAGTAATGCTTCTCAAGCGATAAAAGTAGATACCAATGGACAAAATGTAATCTGGACCACTGATTTATTCAATTCTTCTAGTTCTCTCACAAAGTCTGGAACAGGTACTTTTACGATATCAGGTACTATTGGTATCAATAACTCAGATTCAAATGCACCTGGCTATAATGCAGCTTTCGTACCATTAAATTTATCAGTAACAGGCGGCACATTATCGCTTCCAGGTACTGTCGTATCGATGGGAGATATTAGTCTTCAAGGTGGTAGTCTAAATTGCCCTGGTTGCCCATCCCTTGGAAATTTTGTTGCTTCACAGGGAGCGACTGTAAACTTTAGTAGCGCTATATTTGACTCCCTTACGCTAGCCTCAAATGTAGTAATGACAGCAAACAGTATATTAGTGTATAACACATCAAGTATAGGCGGCTCTATCACTACTACTGGTCCAATGACATTTGGAGGAGCCGTTACTTTAGTTGCACCAACCACATTAACTTCGACTAATAATCCTATCGCATTTAACTCCACTGTAGATGGATTTACTTCTCTCACCATCAATGCTGGATCAAGTACGGTTGCCTTTCTTGGTGCAGTGGGCGGAAACACTAATCTTTCAGGTTTAACTGTTACAGCACAGGCAGGCATTATATTAAATAATATCTCTATCATGGGGCTTTCTGATGGACTATTATTTGAAAAGTTTGATGGCAATCATGCGAATGATGTAAGGAGATTGATCGGAAGATCTCAACAGGTAGTGAGATCTACGGAAATAGTCGGCGCTCCGGGTAATCAGCAGGGTCAAATTCATAATGGGATAGATATATGTCGAAGAGGTAATTGTGATGAAACATACACTTATCGCATTACAGGTTATTTTATGCCTCAACAAACCGGTACACATAGATTTTATATGTATGGCGATGATCAGAATTATTTATACCTCGGAACTGCCGGGCAAAGCTTATCCGATTATCAAAGTTACGTAGAAAGTGTTGCGAGTTATAACAAAACTGGTTTAGTTGTTGCACAAACAGGTTGTTGTAGTTGGAGAAATGGTTCAAGAAATTTAATTGCGGGTGAATTATATCCTTTATATACAGTGTTTATGGAGGGCGGCGGCGGTGATTATCTAAGAATGTATTGGTATAACCCTGATAATAGCCGCCCGCCTTTTATGAGCGGATCCAGCCAAGCATCAAATGGTCAGGGTTACTTCTTTAATCTGGCTGGGGCTGGAGGTGGAGGTGGAGGTGGCTTAAGTGGTGTCACCTTAAATGGTCCAGTAACTATTAATCAAGACACGACTATCAATAGTAGTCGATCCCCAGTTGTGATCAACGGTGATATCATAAGTAGTGCAACTCCTCGAAGCTTAAGTATTATCGCAGATAGCGTTACTGCTGACGGGTTTGATGGCTTATCAGGATTATCTCTAAACCTAGCTAAAGATAGCTCTATTGATGGAGTAATTAGCGGGGCAGCCACCAACTTAACTAAGTTAGGTGATGGTGATTTATCGTTGACTGCCGCCAATACTTTTAGTGGATCAACCGTCATTAGCGCTGGTTCCTTAACGGTTAATCAAGCAGATGTTTATAACGGTGAAGTTTTATTAAGAACAAACGCAGGTACACTTGGTTCTAGTCTCAACACATTGTCTCTTTCCGGTGGTAAGTTACAACTCGACAGCGCTGATTTAACGCTTTATGACTTGTATATGAATGCCAATAGCGAGATTAACGGTATTGGTAGCAGTGCATCAACTTTAACATTGCCAGTAGCCACAGTAGGAACTGAAGCAGTTCCGAGTGTTGCCACCAGTTTTACTCTCGGAGGCACTATTAATATGACTGGATCTGTAGATATACAGGGGCCTGTTACGTTAAGTGGTGATACTTCGATTAGCTCAAGTAACAGTGCGATTACATTCGGAAATGTAGGTACAGTGGCTGGTGGGGGATTTAGTTTATTACTGAATTCTGGTTCAGCAATGACGTCGCTGAATGCTGATATTAGTAATATAAATAATTTCAGTAGTTTGGGTGTAACTTCGACAAAACTTACCACGCTTAACACCAATGGCACCCAACAGTTTGGAGCACTTACTTTACTCGGTGGTCTCGATTTGACAGCTATGAATAGTAATATCACATTTGATTCAACTATAAATGGAATATTCCAGCTCACCACCAATACTGGAACGGCTACTTCTTACTTCATGGGCGCAGTTGGAACTGATGAAGCAGCATCTACATTAACCTCGTTGCAGGTTACAGGACCCGCTTACATTGCTGGAAATATTAGTACGTCGGGTGACCTTTCATTTTCATCAAATATCAGTATAACTGGCAGTCGGTCCCTGCAAAGCTTTAATGGGAATATAAGTGTTGGCGGAAACATTACTGCAGTCGGTAGTGCCACTATGGCCTTATTAGGTAATGGCGCATATTTATTTAATGGAGAATCGTTTAACGCCCTGAGTAATGCTACGGAAGCACTTGGGGTTGGGCTCGTTTATAATAGTGGATCCAACCTATATAGTTGGACAGCTGCTTCTTCTTCAGCAGAGGTTTTATTGGTTGCTGGCGGCGGCGGCGGCGGTAAAGACATGGGTGGCGGTGGCGGTGGCGGTGGCGTCATCGCTCAAAATGTAACATTTAACCCCGGGGGTGCATACCAAATAGCCGTCGGAGCCGGCGGTATCGGCTCAGTACGCCCTAATACCAATGGTGAAAATGGTGGTCATCAATACCGAATCAATGCGACCCAAGGAGGCCATTCTACATTAGCCACAGCGTCAGGCACATTGACAGCCATCGGTGGCGGCTACGGAGGTACAGGTCCATGGAGTCATACACTACAAGGACAGGCTGGAAGTGGCGGCTCTGGTGGAGGAGCTTCTGGGTATCAAGCACAGTACAGCGGAAGAAACGGAGCGGGCACAGCGGGTCAAGGTTATGCGGGTGCATCAGGTGCTGGCAGCCACGTCGCTGGCGGCGGCGGCGGTGCTGGTGGACCGGGATCTACTGGGCGTTCACATGGTTCTGCCACAGGTGGACCTGGGGTACAAAATTGTATTCTTGGAACTTGTTATTACTGGGGCGGTGGTGGTGGTGGCTCAAGCTACTCATATAATGGTGGTAATGGTGGTATCGGTGGTGGTGGTGGTGGTGCTGTTGGCGTTACAACCGGTGGCGCTGGCCTAAATAACGGCTCCCCTGGCGGCGGCGGGGGTACCAACCGACATGCCAATAGACCAGGTGGGCACGGTGGTGCCAACACTGGCGGTGGCGGTGGTGGTGGCTCACATTACCAGGGCAATAATGAAGGGGGCAATGGCGGCTCAGGTATTGTTGCAATAAAATATGTAACTAATAACAGTATTGAGTTGAGAGCAAGTAGCGGACAAGTCAACCTTCCCGATACCTTAGTCTTGTCTAATCTATCTACTTTTAACGTAGTTGAGAAAACTGTAAGGGATTATAACTTTACAGGTGGTCTAACTCTCATCAACACCCCATTTAACTTAGTGAATCAAAGACTAACTGCTGGTAGCTTGAATATTGATAGTGGCTCATCGATAACTAACAGTTCTGGTTTTGCTTCAGTTGAAGTTAATGGTGCAAGCATCATTGCTGGATCAATCACTACTAGCGATGCTACAAATCAGTTCTCCAAGGATGACCCTGTACTTCTTGCTAGAGAAAATGACTATCAAGCTTCAATAATTGAAAATCCTGAGCTTATAGAAAATGGTCGTGTAACCTATACTCAAGCAGAATGGGGGCAATTTTATGGCGGCTCAATGACTATTAAGGGCGATACTATCCTTACCAGTAACGGGCAAAACATCCAACTAAGTTCTATTACAGGTCATAATACAGGTAGCTATAATCTCACTGTAAATGCGGGTCAAGGTTGGGTGGTAC
>Ga0206130_10006808_pt1 | contig 12919 bp, 11 predicted proteins | sample Helgoland_Spring_9_FD_148637 | JGI IMG/M metagenome (GOLD analysis project Ga0206130, IMG submission 148637) | Pelagic subsurface seawater microbial communities from Kabeltonne, Helgoland, North Sea - Helgoland_Spring_Bloom_20160512_1 | ecosystem: Environmental > Aquatic > Marine > Epipelagic ... | reverse complement strand
CTGCATTGAATAGAATGCCTCTGACTCAAGATATGTATAGTCTTTGTAAAAAATTTAATGCTCCTTATTGGGCAGCACAATTAAATTTATATGAAAAACTCATGTAAAGATCTATTCTTCATATTTCAATTCATGGATCTTTTCAAGATTTACAGACTCAATTCCAGTCCCCTGGATACTTCCAACAACACCAGTTACAGAATCAACCAGCCTTTCTAGTACCTTTTCACGTCTTTTCCATTTTGTTTTAAAGGCATTTTTTTCTTTAATCATTTCATCGTTTAAATCTTGATAGACTTTTCCAATGGCTTGTATTTGATTGATAAAATCTCCGGTCATGTAATCCAATAAGTTGTCTGATGATGTTTTGGCTTTAAAGTCTTCAATATTTCTTTGATTGGCTTGCCTTAAAATACCGTCCCTAAGAGCTCTGACCAAGCCTATAACATGAGGACCGGGCTTACTTAGCCAGATTCTATTATCAATTTGAACAAGAATCTCTTTTTCTTTAGCTGGAAATGCTTTGCTTACCAATATGCCAATATTAGAACCATCTTCATCAAGGTCTGATTTAAGTTTTTCAATCCAATTATTTGAAAAACTCTTTGTTGCCTTAGATTCAAATAAAATACCACCAGCTTCAAAGCCACCGTCTGTAAATATATTTTGTTTTATATCAGCGCCTCTTTGACCTTTTTTGATAGGTGAAAAAGTATCGTTTGGGAAAGCTAGCTCAAGATTATCTTGAAGCACCTCCTCTGCAATCTCACCTTGTATTTCTACAGACTGATCTTTGGTCTTGCTAATAGCCTTGGTGATACCTGATTTGCTATCCTCTAAACCTTTTAATGTTCTTTCCAGCTTTAATTCTAAGGCTTTGTTTTTAGCTTCTAACTTTTGCATTTCTTCACTTGATTCTTCAATACCTTGAGATATAAGCTCTTCTGCTAGGTCTATTTGAGATAAATCTAGTTCATTAATTTCCCCACATTTATAACATGTAAATTCTGCCATCTCAGTCTCCTGTTTAATTTCGAATATTTGAATTATTTAAAAAAATGTACAAATCTTAGATCTTTAATTTGCAATCTCCCACATCCCTCTTGGACTATCTTTGGCTGGTTTCAAAACGCCTTTATGTCTTAGATGTGTTGCAGCCCATCTATAATCATACTGCCATGTATAAAAAAGATCTGCTGACTCTTCAAGCTCTCTAGAGTGATTTTTCCATATAATTTTAGCCACTTGCAAGAGGTCGGCTTTGCCGCCATTTTCAATGATGGCCTCAACAACCCATTTTGTGAGTATTATCTTGTTAGATGCAATAGCCGCCATAAGTTTGTTTAAATATTACTATTAATAAACTATATTATTAAAATGCAAAAAAACCAAATAGAGCTAGCACTACCTATTGATGACTGGAGAAACAAAGTATTCTCTAAACCAAATAAAAAAATTAGACTAGCTACAGCTTTTTCAGGCATTGGAGCCATAGAGCATGCATTAGTAAGACTTGGTCTGAGGCATGAAATTATATTTGCATGCGATAATGATCCTTTTGTTAAAAAAAGCTACATGAAAAACTATGCAATAAAAGAAAATGTATGGTTTGATGATATATCTAAAATAAATTCAAAAAAGTATAAGGGTAAAATAGATTTATTTGTTGGGGGTTCTCCCTGCCAGTCATTTTCCATGGTTGGCAAAAGGAAAGGTCTTGAAGACACTCGTGGTACTCTTTTTTATGACTTTGCTAGAATTATCGAAGAATCACAACCAAAAGTGTTCATTTATGAGAATGTAAGAGGTTTACTAAACCATGACAATGGCAAGACTTGGGCAGTAATTCAGGATGTCTTTAATAGTTTAGGCTATAAATTTTATTCTCAAATCTTAAATAGCAAACATTTTGGTGTACCCCAAAATAGGAATAGAATTTTTGTAATAGGGTTTAAAAATAAACAAACTCGATTTGAATTCCCATCGAGAATTCCTCTTGATTTTAAAATGCAAGATTTTCTTGAGGATGTGGAAGATTCAAAATATTTTTTAAAAGACAAGGGAGTTAAATTTGTTACTTCAATTAAAAATCAAGATAAAAGTTACACTCAAATAAATGGAGCCATTGCCCTCTGTCAAAAAGCAAATCAACAGTTTAATTGGCATGGTGATTTTATCTTTGAAGAAAATAAAAATAATCTAGAATTTGATGAGCACTTATTTGAAATTAAGAATGTAGATAAAAAATACTACCTTTCTGAAAAAGTAACTGATTACGTTCTTAAGCAAGGCACTAAAAATTTTCAAACTAATAGTGTTGAAACAGACTTAGAAGTTGCTAGGCCTCTTCTTCAGTCTATGCATAAAATGCATAGAGCTGGTGTTGATAACTATGTTACGCATTCTGGGAAAATTAGAAAGCTAACACCTAGAGAATGTCATAGATTAATGGGTTTTAGAGATGACTTTAATATAGTTGTCAGTGATACCCAAGCTTATAGGCAAGCTGGGAATAGTATTGTTGTTGACGTACTCATTGCAATTTTAAAACAAATGGATATAACAAAGTATGCAAAATAATATGTCTACTATTTAAACTTAGATTCATTTCATGTAAATTAAATTATGGAAAAATTTATGGAAAAAGCTATTAGTGTTATTAAGCTATCTGCGTGTGTCTGTGCACAGGATGGAGTCATATCAAATAGAGAGTTAGATAAATGTTTTGAATTAGTATCAGAGCATTTTCAAGGCGTTACTCAAGAAATATTTGATGAAACTATTGATTTATTTTTTGATGAGAATTTAGCTTTAGAAGATTATCTAGAAAATATTAATCTTTATGATCTAGATAAGTATGCAGTTTTAAAAATATGCTATGAGTCTGCGATTAGTGATGGCTTCGAAATAAGAGAAAATTTGGCTTTTGTAAAATCTTGTAATTTCTTTGAGATCTTGGAAGAGGAGTTTCTTGATGCCTGAGCTTGTTAATGGGAACCCTTCTCCAAGGTCGCATATTAAGACCTTAATGAGAATTGGATATGATTTAAATTCTGCGGTAGCAGATATTATAGATAATTCTATTACCTCTGAAGCAACAGCCATTTCAATTACTTGTCCACCTGATTCCAAAGAACCTATTATTTCAATTAGTGATAATGGTTGTGGTATGTCAGAGATAGATCTTTTGCAAAATATGCGCATTGGTTGCAAAGATCCAAGCCATCAAAGAGATGAAAAAGATTTGGGGAGGTTTGGATCGGGTATGAAGACTGCAAGTTTCTCTCAAGCTAGAAAATTAATAGTTATATCTAAGGCAATAAACTCTGAGGTTTGTGGTGCTTATTGGGATATTGATGAAATTGAAGAAACTGATACTTGGTGTCTCAAAAAATTAAATCATGAAGAAATCTATAATACTCCTCATCTAAATTTTGATATTGTTAACGACTCAGGAACTCAGCTAATTTGGGAAAAAATTCCTAAATTTTCTATTAAAGATCATACAAGCCTAGAATCTGAAATTGCTCTGAATATGGTTGAATTAGGCAAATATATCTCTCTATATTTTCATAAATTTATGCAAGGTGGTAATAAGATTTCTATCTCTGTTCAAAATAGGGAATTAGAACCCTTGGATCCATTTTTAAAAGGAGTAAGTGGCTCTCAAGATGGTCCATCTGAACCCATTAGAACAAAAAAGGGAAAGGTAACTGTTAATACTCATATCCTTCCGCATCCTGGAAGAATTCCTAAAAATATTATTGATGCCCATGGCGGAGTTGATGAGATATATAAAAATCAAGGTCTTTATATATATAGAGCTAATAGATTGATAATTGCTGGAGGGTGGATGGGAATATCTAATACAAATATTTTAGGAAATCTTGCTAGAGTTGAGATAAATATTCCTGCGAGCTTGGATGATGAGTGGTCAACAGATGTAAAGAAATCTTCTATGCAACTACCTACCAAGGTAAAAGCTGTCTTAAAAAGACTAGGCAGAGTTCCTGTTGAAGGTTCAAAAAAAGAACATAACTATAAAGGTAAAGTCGAAATAGCTAATCAATATTGGGAGATTATTGAAGACAAGATTGAGAAAACTATTAAATATCATGTTGCCTTAGACAATAATGAGTTGACTAGTCTTACTCTTGGTCTTATGAGGGATAAAAAAACTAGTTTAAAAAAATTTTTACAAAATCTCTCAAGGAACCTCCCTTATCATCATATTTTTCAAAAACATGCTGCTAATCCAAGATCTATTCAGCAAGAAGATGTTGATTTAGATGGACTAATCGATGTTTCCAAGGAGTTAGACAAGTTATGGAACACTTAAAAAATCAAATTAATGTTGTTAGATCAGAGATCTTGCGGAGAGTTAAGCAAGATCAGCTAGTGTCATTAGAGTTAGTTGAAAGCACTATAGATGTTTTAAATAATGCCTTAGCATGGAATTTAACTGAAGACGAAATCGCTCATATAGCCTTTCAAATTGAAAGTACTATGAATATAGGTATAGATAATAGAGCTATTATCCTTGGAAACTCTAAAAATGATGTAAAGCGTTGGTTTGATGGATCAAAGACTGAATTTAATTGGATTTACTGGAAGGCATATGAAAGATTATTACAAGAATCAGGAAGATCGATAGAGGTTTTAAATGAAAATGAAAAAATTATTGATAGTATTTTAGATCTATCAGGTGATCCAAGGATAAGCGAGCCCTGGAAAAGAGCTGGCTTGGTTATGGGTAATGTTCAGTCTGGAAAGACCCAGAACTATCTTGGTCTTATTAATAAAGCTATGGATTGTGGCTACAAGATCATAATTCTTCTTGGTGGTCATCAAAACGAACTAAGAAAACAAACCCAATTGAGAGTTGATGAAGGGGTTATTGGTGCAGAATCCAGTCATTTAGTTCAAGGATATCAACATATACCAATAGGTGTTGGTGAATGGAGGCCTGAAAGAGTTAGTACTATGACAACCACTGAATCTGATTTTAATAGGACAACTGCAAATAATCTCAGAATTAATCTTCATGATCTAAATGTGCCTATTGTTTTTACAATAAAAAAATTGACTCCTATTTTGAAGAATTTATTTGAATGGATAGAAGAGTTCCATAGCCTTGATGCTGAAAATGGTAAAAAATTAGATCTTCCAATGCTACTTATTGATGATGAGGCTGATTATGCTTCTATAAATACTAGAGCTCATAGGGATGAGATAACGGCAACGAATAAATATATTAGAAAGCTAAGGGGTTTATTTAATAGGTCAACCTATGTCGCCTACACTGCTACGCCTTTTGCAAATATATTTATTGATCCTGAGTCAAGCGATGAAATGATTAATGATGAAAATCTTTTTCCAAAAGACTTTATGATAAAAATTCCAGTTCCAGACAATTATCTTGGTCAAAATTTTTATTTTGAAAATAACGATGAAGGCGGTGTTAGGGAGCCAATAGTCCTAATAAATGACCATGAAGAAATGTTGCCCTTAAAACATAATACTAAAAGTGTTGTTGGGCCTCTATCTGAAAGCTTAAAAGATGCTATTAGAGCATTTATCATATCTAGTGCTATCAGAAATATTAGAGGTGATGAAAACAAACATAAGACAATGATAGTGAATATAACTCATCTTAACGTTCATCAAAGAGAGCTAACCTTTATGATTGAAAATTACCTTAGAGAGTTAACTAATTTAATATCATCTAATACAGCTTTTTCGATTGAAAAAGCTCTTAATAATTCCGGAATCAGTCAAATAAAGAGTACTTTTGAAATGAAATTTAATGTTCCTGAGACTTTTGAAGAGGTTTATAAACAACTTTATGCTGCATCAGCAAAAGTTAAGGTTTTTGGTATTAATAATAGTTCTGCTCAAGTTCTTGACTACTCTTTATATGACTTAGGTCTTTCAGCAATAGTAATTGGTGGGCACAAGCTCTCAAGAGGTTTGACATTAGAAGGACTTAATATTTCTTATTTTTCACGTAATTCAAAAGCATATGATACGCTCATGCAGATGTGTCGATGGTTTGGTTATAGGCCTAATTATGGGGATTTATGCAAAGTATATCTGCCTGTTGAATCTAATGAATGGTACTCCTTTATATCTGAGGCTATTAATGATCTATATAAACAGCTTGAGAGAATGAGTTTACAAGGCAGAACCCCTTCTGATTTTGGTCTTAAAGTTCGAGCGCATCCTGGAGCTCTTCAAGTTACTGCAAATCATAAAAAAGAAACTGCTGAAGCTACAGTTTTAAAGATTGATTTGTGGGGCCAAAGGCAAAGAAGATTCAGATTTTTTAATGATGATAAGGTTAATACTGAAAATTTTTATACCGCTGAAAGTTTTGTAAAAAAGCTTCAAGAGGTAAACTCAAATAATGTTTCTATAGATGAAAATTCACCAAGTATAGTTATAAAGGATGTGCCTCATAAAGTTATTATTAAGTTTCTTGAAAAAATGCAACTTCAAGAGGATGACTTGGGGGATGCCCCTCTTTTGAATCATATTAGCTTTATGGAGGAAAACGAACTACCTAATTTTAAAGTTATAGTATTTAATCAATCTTCAGGCAGAGCTTTTTTATGGTCTAAGCATAAAAAATTTAATGGAATAGCAAAAAATAGAACTTCAGAATTTGCAGGTCATTCAATTAATCTCGCCAATAGGACTGTTAAGTCTGATGGTAAGTTATTTTACCCTCCGAGAGCAGAACTTGGGAGTTCTGGTGATGAAAGCTTAGGGCTATCTAATGAAGCTGTAAAAAAAATGAAAGAGGAAACTTCATCTAGGTCCCTTGGACACTTTGACTATATCAGATCAAAATCTAGAGACTATCCTCTTTTAATTATTTATCTATTTAATCTTGCAGCAGCAGAACCATATGAAAAATTTACAAGTAAAGATTATGAAAGTATTGATGTTTCTCTTCCCTTTAAAGACCCTACCATTGGACTATCAATTTCTTTCCCTATTCTAGAAAATCAAAAAAATATGAATAGAAAGGATATAGGGGCAATGAATCGAGAGTCGATGCAACTAGTAGAAACCAATAAAGTGTTCAGACAAATGGAAATGTTTACTACACCCGAGGATGATTAAAATGAATGATGCTGATAGAGTTTTTAGAGAAGATCCATGGGAAGGAATAGATGAAAAGGACGCCTCAAGAAGGCTTTATGAGAAAGATAAGCGCTTTTGGGTAAGTATTGACGAAGAAGATAGGCTTGTTTTCTTTATAAGAGAAAATGGTAAATATGAAATTAAAAACCTACCAAGCTTAAGTAGTTTAGAAGTTTCTGTTGATACAAATCATCTAGATGAAACAAGGTTAATTTGTACTTTGACTGACAATGACTTGCGGGATAAATTTGCAATAATTGCAAAGGCTGTAGCTTATAAAAACACTCATTTAGCTGGTAATATTTTTTTAGATTCATGTAAAAATCAAATTATTTCATGGGGAGAATTTTTAAGACCCTCTAGAAAAGGCCTTTCTCATGCGGAATGGATTGGATATTGGGGGGAGCTTTATGCTCTTTTATATATGGTCCATCCTAGCTACAATTTTCATGAGGCAGTTAAGTTTTGGATTGGCCCATTAATGAAGAAGCAAGATTTTGCTATGAATAAATTAGCTCTTGAAGTTAAAACATCTATGACTGGAGATTCAGCTCATATAAAAATAAGTTCCCTTGATCAGCTGCATAAAGTCACTGAAGATCTGTATTTATTACATTTACATATTAGTCTATCAAACGATGAATCAGGGCATTCCTTAAATGATTTGTACAATGAGGCTAAAAATCTATTTGATGATAACACTCAAACAGAGCTTGGATTTGTAGATAAAACCAAAAGGTTGCATGGTAAAGCAACTAAGGATCAGCTTGAACAAAAATTCAATTTTGTTAGCGAAGATATATATCGAGTTCCAAGTAACTCTGAAAAATTTCCTGCTCTCACCCCTCTAAATATCAATCAAGGAATAAGTGATGTGAAATATTCAATTAATCCAGCATCGCTGTTAAGTTTTAAAACATCAGATGCTATTGAAGAATTAATTAAAACTAAGTAAGAAATTAGGTATTAATATGGCAGAAAGTAAAGAACTCGATCAATTGCAAGATTTCCTATCAGAGCTCCTAAACTCATTACAGATTGATGCCGAAGTAGCGAGTCCCTTTCAAGAACATAATTTTATTGAGTATGCAGCTGAACTGTTATCAGGTGCTGGTATATATGACAATATTGAGCAAAATCATTTTAAGGATATAAATAGAGGCATAAAAATTGATGGTTTTAATTGGAATCCATTAGAGAGAATCCTTTCAGGAATAATCGTTAACTTTGCAGGAGAATCAACTCCAGGGTCCATTAGTAAAACTGAGATTGAAAAACTTGGAAGACGAACTGCAAAATTCATTGAAAATATTACAAATGAAAATTTTCAAGACTCTCTTGCAGCTACATCTTCCGGAAGAGAGTTAATAGATAGCATGTCTATCCATCTTGAAAATGTTAATAAGTATAGGGTGATTATACTAACTGACTTAGTAATGAGTAGCAGAGTTAAGCTAAATAAATTAAAAATTAATGATATTAATGGGAAGGAAGCTTTTTTTGAAATATGGGATTTAGAAAGGATTCGTAATTTAGCTACAGCTGGATCTGAAAGTGAGCCATTTTCAGTTAACTTTAAATCTTTGTGCGGGGGGCTAAAAACTTTGCCAGCCAATGTTACCGCTGATGGCATGAGTTCATATATGTGTGTAATGCCTGCATTAACCCTTCGTGAGCTTTACGATAATTTTGGGCAAAGGTTGTTGGAAAGCAATGTTCGTACCTTTCTTCAATTTAGAGGTAAAGTGAACAGAGGCATGAAAGAGACTTTGCTAAAAAATCCTGAAAATTTCTTTGCCTACAACAATGGCTTAACAGTAACTGCAAGTGGAATAAAAACTGAAGAAAATTTAGGCCAAACAATTATTACTGAGCTCGATAACATGCAAATAGTTAATGGTGGGCAAACCACCTCTGCCATCTATTTTACACCTCTTGAAAAATCAACTCAAAAAGGGATAAATTTTAAAGATATAGATTTGTCCAAAGTATTTGTCCAAATGAAATTAACTGTTATAGAAGACCCTGAACAATCAGAAATTATTAAATCAAATGTAGCTCAATTTGCTAATACCCAAAATACTATTCAAGCAGCTGATCTAGTATCAAACCACCCTTTGCATAGAAAAATAGAAGAACATTCTAGAAACCATTCAGTGCCACCAGGTGAAAATCAAATTGCTACAAAATGGTTTTATGAACGAGCTAGAGGTCAGTATGAAACTAAAATTAGAGCTCTAGTCTCATCCAGTAAGAAGAAAAAATTTGAAGTTGAGAACCCTAAATCACAAAGATTCAGTAAAACAGATATGGCCAAGTACATTAATACATGGCGCATGTCACCTTTTGAGGTGAAAAGAGGGGCGCAGAAAAACTTAGAATTATTAGGTGGGGGGCTAAAAAAAGAATGGGATAAAAATCCCGATAACTTTGGAATAGCCTTTTATAGGGATCTTATCGCTAAAGCTATTTTATTTAAATCAGCTGATCATGCAATCCAATACAAGTCAGGTTGGTATAAATTAGAGCCAGGATTTAAAGCAGAAACAACAACGTATACAGTAAGTTTACTGAGATTCCTTTTGCAAAAACAAGGTAATGATATTAATTTAAAAAGAATCTATGACAATCAAAAAATATCAGAATCTTTAACAAATGAAATAATTAACTTAGCTAAAGTGGTTAGAGATAATATACTCGATCTTGATTTTAGAGGTGGCGCTGCTAATCCTTCTGAGTTTTGTAAAACTAAAAAAGGCTGGGATAAGTTTAAGCTGCTCCACTATGATTTATCTATTATTGAATCTAACGACTATCTAACAAGAGAAGAAATTCAGGACACGCTCAATCAAAATAGAGCTGATAATGAAATAAGCAATGATTTGAGCTTTCTAGAAAAGGCTAAAAAAATAGATCAAAATCAATGGAGAGAAATATATGATTTATTGAGTAAACAGATTCCTGAAAGCCTGCCAAGCATGAGAGCGCTTAGAAAATTTACCTTCAATTCAGGTGGTATAGCAAAAACTATTCATCTAAAGGATTACGAAATGGCAATTGAAATGTTAGAAAGAGCTCAAGAGGAAGGATATATTCTTACTGACAAAAATTAATAAAAACTTATAATTTTGTTACAAATACTTTAGTAATTCTTTTGAAAGAAATTTTATGACAGGAACTGAAACAGCATTTCCAAACTGTTTATATGCCTGAATATCACTTTTATTTAGAATAAAATCATTTGGAAAGCCTTGCAGCTGTCTTGCCTCATCGGGGGTGAGCTTTCTTGGTATATCATGATTTCTTCTTTTAATTAGGATTTCTGCACCATCTTTATAATATCTTGCAGAAATTGTATTTGTATACTCATCATTTGATGACTTTATACTATAACCAAAACCCTTCCCTGCTTTTTTATTTTTACTCTTTCTAGCCTTATGACTATCCCACAACCGTTGTGAAATAATATATTTTTTAGGCGGCCTTCCAGAGTTTAAGATTTGAGATACCTTTGTTTTTATATTAAGTGGTTCTGGAAAAGTAAAATCATTGCTCTTTAAAAAACCTACAATAAATATTCTTTGTCTATTTTGAGGTAACCCAAAGTCTTTTGAATTTAATACCTGAGGTTCAGGTACAAAATATCCTAAATCTTGCTTCAGAACTTTTAAAATTATTCCTAATGTATTTCCTTTATCATGTGATCTTAGACCTTTAACATTTTCTAAAATAAAAGCTTTAGGTTTTTTATATTTAATGACCTGTGCGATATCATGAAAAACAGTTCCTCGTGTATCATTAAAACCTTTTCGTAGTCCTGCATTTGAAAAAGGCTGGCATGGAAATCCTGCCATCAATACATCATGTTTTTTAATTTTTTCAATACTGTTTTGAACGATCTCTGTGATATCGCCACTAGGCTTTTCACCAAAATTTATTTCATATGTCTCTTGGCATTTTGAGTCCCATTCTGAGCTAAATATACATTCAGATTTATGCCCAAGTTCATTGCAAGCCTGTTCAAAACCAAGTCTCATGCCTCCAATTCCAGCGAATAGATCTATATAGGTATACTTCAAAAGGTTTCCATCTTAAATCTCTTTACTAACTTATAAAGATTATCTCTTGTGTTTGAGAATGAAGATTTGAGCTGTTTTTCTGAGTAAGTTATATTGGCTGGATCTTCATTAAGCCAATGTAAATTTTGAGCATTTGAAGGCAACACAGGACAAACTTCTTCTGCACACAAAGTAATTGCAAAATCTAAATTATCAATAAAATCTTTATCTAAATCATCAGTAGATTTTGAATATTGATTCGTTATATCTATGCCTATTTCATGCATAGCTATTATTGCATTGGGGTGGATTTCTCCTGACGGGATTGAACCAGCGCTTTGTATGTCATGTCCATCACCTAAAATTTCTTTAGCTAGACCTTCGGCCATCTGACTTCTGGCTGAATTTGCAACACATAAAAATAGGATATTCATAGTAAAAAAATTGATGAAATTTACAATAAAGAGTATCTTATAGATAACTTTGGTAATCAATATGCCTGATCAATTCAGTGTCAATAAAATTCTTAAAGGGCTAAAAAATGGTCTTGGCGAGGATGATTACATTGAACCATTAGAGATTCTAATCAACTCACTCAATAAGAATAAATTAAATATATTTGGTGAGCTTGCCTTTAAGCATCAATTAAAAAGAAGACTAAAAACAAGAAAACTTTTATATACAGAATTCAAAAAAAACACTTACTGTGATCCAGCTGATCCTTTATTTGTTATTGGCCTTCCTCGATCAGGTACAACATTTTTATTTAATCTTCTTTACCAAGACCCTTCATATAGATCTCCACTGTATTGGGAAATTATGAACCCGCTTCCAATCACTAAAAATAATAAAGAAATTAATAGAAGAATTAGAAAAGTTAACAGGGATTTATTAATTGGGAAAACCATTATTCCTAAACTGAGAACAATCCATACCATAAGGGCTCAAATGCCTGAGGAATGCGAGCAAATAGCCACAATGCATGCCAAAAGCTTTGTATATATCTGTATGGCAAATGTCCCAGAGTATGCAGAATATCTTAAAACCTGTGACTTTGATTCTGTTTTCAAATGGCATAAAAGATTTTTTCAGGTTATTGAGGGCAATAATAGGCCTAAAAGATGGCTACTAAAAGATCCTAGTCATATAGGCCATATTCCATCTATTTTAAAAACATATCCAAATGCTAAATTTATAAATATTCATAGAAACCCAACCAAAGCAGTAGGTTCATTCTGCAGCTTAACCAGTAATATTAGAAGTTCTTTTACAAAAAAGATTGATAAAGCTGCAATTGGTGAAACAGTGATTGATTTTTGGTCGCATAATGTAAAACAAGGGATGATAGATAGAGATCTTATACCTGAAAATAATATTACAGATGTAATGTATGAAGATTTCATTAAAAATCCCCTCTTGGAAATTAAGAGTATATATTCTAATCTTCAGCTTGATATGACTATAGAGGCTGAGAATAATATTCAAAGCTATTTATCAAAAGGCAGCAGTAAATCAAAGTCAAAGCATCAATACTCAATTCAAGACTTTGATATTAGTGAGCAAAATATACGCTATCATTTTAGAGACTACATGCTCAAATATGACTTTTAATGATAAAATCATATTTTTTAAAATTAGGCTAAATCTGTGAAAAATAACAACATATTAAAATTAACTTTAAGCTCTTTTGCTTTGGCATTTATTCTTAATTC
>Ga0206130_10006806_pt1 | contig 12924 bp, 9 predicted proteins | sample Helgoland_Spring_9_FD_148637 | JGI IMG/M metagenome (GOLD analysis project Ga0206130, IMG submission 148637) | Pelagic subsurface seawater microbial communities from Kabeltonne, Helgoland, North Sea - Helgoland_Spring_Bloom_20160512_1 | ecosystem: Environmental > Aquatic > Marine > Epipelagic ... | reverse complement strand
CTCGGCCTGCTCGTGGAAAATTTCCACGGCCACAGCATAGGAGAGCGGTCCCATGGGTTCCATGATCTCACCGGTGGGGCCAACGGAGCCAGCGACAATCACTGTCCGACCGGAGGCATCTGCCACCTCCCGACCGATCTGCGCTGAGATGCGTGACAGTTCGGCGGCGCGCGCTTCGGCACCATGCAATTTTAGTCTGGATCTATTGCCGCCAAAAGAATTGGTCAGAAATAAATCAGAGCCTGCATCCACGCTGCCTTTGTAGAGCGCCTTAATTTTGTCTGGTGCGGTGTCGTTCCAGAGCTCCGGCGCATCTCCCGACGCCAATCCCATATTGAACAAATTTGTTCCCGTCGCACCATCGGCTAAAATCCAACTACGCTTTGCAAGCATAAGTTGTAAGGGGCTTTGCGTGTCTGTTGTCATGTCATGGCCTTAAGTGAAGCGTTAAGTCTAGCTCTTGCCTGAAAGCGCAACATGAGTAAAATTGATTTTTATCATGTAAATTATGAAAATTTGGCGGCAAGCGCCAAGCCTGCTATCCCGGACAAACATCCGTTCCGACAGGGTATCTCGTGGGATCTTTTGATGGATGTTTGGGCCGCTGAGAAAAATTACGGCCCTCACAGGGTGAGAGGCCCCTTGCCGACTTGCCGCCCGTCGCACATTGCCATAAGAGGCGAGCAAAGCACGGAGAGACACATGGCACGTCGCAAGTTGGTTTATGAAGGCAAGGCAAAGATCCTCTATGAGGGTCCGGAGCCCGGCACATTGGTGCAGTATTTTAAAGATGATGCCACTGCTTTCAATGCAGAGAAAAAAGATATCATCGAAGGCAAGGGCGTGTTGAATAACCGGTTGTCAGAATTTTTCATGACGGGTCTCAACACTTTGGGCATTCCAACCCACTTCATCAAAAGCCTCAACATGCGTGAGCAATTGATCCGCGCGGTTGAGATCGTGCCTTTGGAAGTTATCGTGCGCAACTATGCTGCCGGCACCATGTCCAAGCGTTTGGGCATAGAGGAGGGCACAGCCCTGCCGCGCCCAATTGTTGAATTTTGTTTAAAAGATGATTCCCTGGGCGATCCATTGGTCTCAGAAGAACATATCATCGCGTTTAACTGGGCCAGCCAGCAAGATCTGGATGACATGTTGGCACTCGCCTTGCGGGTGAATGATTTTCTCTCCGGCGTGATGTACGGGGTGGGCATTCGGGTTGCGGATTTCAAAATTGAAATAGGTCGCGTTTACGAGGGCGATTACCAACGTCTGATCATCGCCGACGAAATCAGCCCAGACAGTTGCCGGCTTTGGGATCTTAAAACGGGAGAAAAACTCGATAAAGATGTCTTCCGCCGTGACTTAGGCAGTTTGACAGATGCCTATGCAGAGGTGGCGCGTCGCTTGGGTGTTTTGCCTGAAAACCCAGCGCCAATTAGCAAGCCCACTTTGATCAACTGACCTGAAGGACAAGACAATGAAAGCTATCGTCACAGTGATGCTCAAGAATGGTGTGCTCGACCCTCAAGGCGAGGCCGTAAAATCGGCGCTGGGAGGCCTTGGGTTTTCCGGGGTGAATTCCGTGCGCCAGGGCAAGGTGATCGAGCTGGACTTGGACGAGGGCACAGATCCGACCCAAATTCATGAGATGTGCAATCGTCTTTTGGTGAACGCGGTGATCGAAAGCTATCACTTGGATATCGTATAATGCGCGCTGCGGTTATTGTATTCCCCGGGTCCAATTGCGACCGTGACATGGTTGAGGCGTTGCGCCAATCGGGTGCGGATGTTGCAAAGGTTTGGCACAAAGACGCCGAATTGCCTCAGGGCTTAGATCTTGTCGCGATTCCAGGTGGGTTTTCCTTTGGCGATTACCTGCGGTGCGGCGCGATTGCGGCGCAATCTCCGATTTGCCGCGCCGTGGTCGATCATGCTGATCGGGGCGGCTATGTCTTGGGGGTTTGCAACGGGTTTCAAGTTTTGAGCGAAACAGGTCTGGTTCCGGGCGCGTTGATGCGCAATTCTGGGTTGAAGTTCCTATGCAAAACTGTCGGAATGACCGTTGAAACCCAGGATAGTGCTTTTACCGCTGACTACAGTCAAGGCTCTGAAATTCAAGTGCCAATTGCGCATCATGACGGCAATTTCTATGCTACAGAGGACGAGCTGAAAGCCCTTGAAGGTGAAGATCGCGTGGCGTTTCGTTATAGCGACAACCCCAATGGTTCCATCAGCTCAATCGCTGGGGTCTTGTCGGCCAACCGCCGGGTTTTGGGCATGATGCCCCACCCGGAGCGCGCGATGGATGCACAGATGGGCTCCGCCGATGGGCAGGCGCTTTTCCGCGCGTTGGTGGGGCAAACCACCCACGGATAGGCTTGGCCGCTTGAACGGAGGCGCTGGGCACCGTAACGCTGGTGCATGTCTTCCGTTCCTGAAAATTCCGAAACACTCGCACCACGTGTCGCCAACCTGTCTTGGCGCGTGCGGATCGCTTTGGTGACGATTTTCTTGATCGCGGTTGCAACAGTATATTTTACCAACCAATTTCTGACCGCTCGGTTCACGCAATCGACCCTCCAGCGGGCCCAGCTGCGCTTGGCGTTATACTCGGGCAATATGGTCAGCGAGCTGCAACGCAACTCAATTGTACCGAGGTTGCTCAGCAGTGATGCGGAGCTGGTTGGGGCATTGAGCTCACGAGATTATCAGCGCACCTCACAACGCTTGCTGTCATTTGTAGATGAAATCGGCGCGGCGGCGATTTTGCTGTTGGATTTGGATGGCCGCGTCGTGGCGGCGACAGATCGCAATCGATTAGGAGAAATCCAGCGTAATTTGCCACATTTTGTCGAGGCGGCTCGGGCCAGTGAAACCGTTTTCACGACGCATCAGATGGAGACGGGCGGGTATGATTTTGCCTATTCGCGCCGCGTGGTGGCCAATAACAAGACGCTCGGTGTGATCGTGGTTGAGGTGGATTTGCGCAAGTTTCAATCAGCTTGGGCAGGGATCTCGGACGCGGTGATTGTGACACTCCCCAATGGGCCGATTGTTTTGGCCACAGAAAAAACTTGGATCGCACTGCCCGAAGAGCAAGCCTTGGCGTTGCGTTCGGCGCCCAGTGCAATAGAGCGCGCTATTCGAGCCACACAAGATTGGACAGCCCTTCCGGCCGATGCCTATGTGCAGGGGCGGGCGGTAATGCGGCGCGAATTGCGGGTGCCGTTTCGAGGGTGGAACATGGTTTTGTTCACGACCTATGGTGGAATTCGCCAAAGGGTGAATGCGGTGTTGGCCCTTGAGATCATGGGTTTTTCAATCCTTTTTGCGTTGGCATTTTATCAATTGTCTCGGCAAACATTAACACGTGCGCTGTTTTTTCAACAAGAATCGGATGACCTGCGGCAACTCAACCTGCGCCTACAACGGGAAATTTCGGAGCGTCAAAAGGTCGAGAAAAACCTGCAAGTGGCGGAGCAAACTCTGGCGCAGTCATCAAAATTGGCCGCCTTGGGGGAGATGTCAGCGGCGGTTAGCCATGAGCTGAATCAGCCTTTGGCTGCTATGAAAACTTACCTTGCGGGCGCCAAGCTGTTGCTGCAGCGCAAACGGATGGACGAGGCTTTAAGTTCTTTTCAACGGATTGACGATCTTATTGGCCGTATGAGTGCGATAACACGGCAACTTAAATCCTATGCGCGTAAGGGCGGCGATGATTTGGTGCCAGTGGATGTACGTGCGGCTCTAAATGGGGCATTGGAAATCATGGAGCCGCAATTGAAATCGCGGCAGGTCTCCTTATCTACATCATTGCCAAGCGCGCCGGTTATGATTTTAGGGGACCAACTGCGGTTGGAGCAGGTTGTTGTCAATTTGCTGCGCAATGCATTGGATGCCACTTCGATGATCGACACCCCTGAGATCGAGCTTTTGCTGATCGGCGGTGAGACAGTGACTTTGACCGTGCGGGACAACGGCGAAGGGATTTCAGACCTTGATGATCTGTTTGAGCCGTTTTTTACCACCAAAAAGCCCGGAGACGGGGTTGGGCTGGGGTTGGCGATCTCTTCGGGGATTGTATCGGATCTCGGGGGACGTTTGGTGGCGCGCAACAGTGAACAATCGGGCGCTGTCTTTGAGGTGACGCTGCCGATTATCGATAACCAGAATGATGAGGATTGAGGATGGCCCAGGCGATGAAAATTGCAATCATAGATGATGAGCAAGATATGCGGCAATCCATCAGCCAATGGTTGGCCCTGTCTGGCTTTGAGACAGAGACCTTCGCGTCAGCCGGCGATGCGCTCAAAGGATTGAGCGCAGATTATCCCGGTATTATTGTGACAGATATCAAAATGCCTGGCATGGACGGCATGCAATTTCTACGCAAAGTGAAGGGCCTAGATAGCAATTTGCCGGTGATCATGATCACTGGGCATGGGGATGTTCCTATGGCGGTTGAGGCCATGCGCATGGGCGCTTTCGATTTCTTAGAAAAGCCGTTTAATCCCGATACAATGACAGATTTGGCTAAGAAAGCGACGCGGGCGCGACGCTTGGTGTTGGACAATCGGCAACTGCGCCGCGAACTGTCTTCGGGCAGCTCGATTATGGAGAAGCTAGTTGGCGCCAATGGCGTTATGGAGCGATTGCGCGAGGATATTTTGGATCTCGGGCAAGCGGATGGCCATGTACTCATCGAGGGCGAAACCGGTACGGGTAAAACTCTCGTGGCCCATGCGCTGCATGCGGTTTCCGCAAGGGCCCGCAAGAAATTCATTCTCTTTTCTTGCGCGGGCGAGGAGGAAGAGACAATCTTGCAGCGCTTATTTGGTCCTGCGGGTGAAGAAGATCGCCTGCCTGTCTTAGAAGCCGCAAGGGGCGGAACCTTGGTTCTAGAGGATATTGAGGCTTTGAGTCATCAGGTGCAATCGCGCCTGCTCAAAGCCATCAATGCCCAGGGGGATCCCTCTGAAACCCGTATAATTGCAATTTGTAATCTGCAAGAGCAGGGAAAGACCTGCGAAAACGTGTTGCGTCCTGACCTGTACTACCGCCTGGCGAGCTTGCGCATTGAATTGCCTCCCCTGCGTACGCGTGGGGAGGATATTTTAACGCTCTTTACGCGCTATGCCGATCAATTTGCGGAAGAATACGGATGCGACAGTCCCAGCGTGACGGCGCAAGAGGCGGCGCAATTGCTTCAGGCCCCCTGGCCTGGAAATGTGCGCCAGCTGATAAATGTGGCCGAGCGGGCGGTGCTGCAAAGCCGCAGAGGCAATGGCACCATCGCTTCGCTTTTAATGGCTGAGGGCGATGACGACCGCCCCGTGATGACCACAGAAGGCAAGCCGCTAAAAGAATATGTCGAGGCATTTGAACGCATGTTGATCGATAATACCATGCGTCGGCACCGAGGCTCTATCGCGAGTGTGATGGAAGAGCTTTGCTTGCCGCGCCGGACCTTGAACGAGAAAATGGCGAAATATGGCCTCACCCGCGCGGATTATATCGGCTGAAATCGGCGCGCGAAGGGCAGGGGGATGGCGGCTATGGCATCAGGAAAGCAATCGTTTTTTTGCCAGTCGGATCCCCAAGACGCCGCTCGCCGCAAGAGATTGCCTGGCCAAGTGCATTTAACCATTGTCTTCCCCCCCGCTTCCCCTTTAAAGTATTTGTAGCTCTATGGTTGCAAGATACCGTAAGCGATTGGTTTTTTTCGCAGTCTTGTGCGCGTTATAAAATGCGCGAGGCTGCGACGGAAAATGGCTCTCACGAGCCACGAGAGATGACCCTGGTTTTTAGATGTGATCGAAGACAAGGGCAGTTAACAGGCAGGAGAAATCCTGTCACAGAAAGCAACGCGATGACACAGGCGCAGGCTATAACACTGGATGAAGGCAGGCCGTTGAGCCGCCCCCATGTTGCGTGCATCGCCCTTAATAGACATCCCTTCGGTTCCGGCTTTCTTTCAGGGGGGCGGCTGAGTGATGCAAGTGGATATAATGGCAAAAAAGATGCTTATCGATGCCACGCACGCGGAAGAAACCCGTGTTGTGGTGGTGGACGGAAACAAAGTTGAGGAATTTGACTTTGAATCACAAAATAAACGGCAAATAGCAGGCAATATATATTTGGCAAAAGTGACGCGGGTTGAACCCTCGTTGCAAGCTGCTTTTGTGGACTACGGCGGAAATCGCCACGGGTTTTTAGCTTTTTCTGAAATTCATCCGGACTACTATCAGATACCGGTTGCGGATCGTGAAGCTCTGATGGCTGAAGAAAAAGCCTATGCGGAAGCCATGGCGGCAGAAGCGGAGCAAGAATCGCAAAAGCCCAGGCGCATAAGAAAACGCCGGGGAAAACCGGCCGCGCGGCACAGTTTGGATCCGATTGAAACTCGGGATGTGACCTCAGTTGATGGCGTTGATGGGATGGAGACGATTGATCTCTCCGCTGATTCAGAGGCGGAAGAGGCATCGTCTTTGGTGGACGACAATCAGTCTGCGGCTGCCCCTGCATCCGCTGAAGAGCTTGACACAGTAAATGTTGACCCGGAGCCTGATGCAGCACCTTCGGAAGCGGAAGGGACGGTTGAGCCAGAGGTCGCGCCGGAAGCTGCATTAAACGCGGATGACCAAGATCAAGATGATGATGATCTGGCAGACGATGGGATCGAATCTGTGGCGCAGGAAGATGACAGTGACGATGTGCGCCCTGTGCGCAAGCCACGTCCGCGGCGCTACAAGATTCAAGAAGTGATCAAAGTGCGCCAAATCATGTTGATCCAAGTGGTTAAAGAAGAGCGCGGCAACAAAGGCGCGGCTTTGACGACCTATTTATCGCTCGCTGGGCGCTATTGCGTTTTGATGCCAAACACGGCGCGCGGTGGTGGGATCAGCCGTAAAATTACCAATGCCGCTGACCGCAAGAAACTCAAAGAAATCGCGACCACAATTGTTGTGCCCGAAGGCGCTGGTTTGATTGTGCGAACGGCGGGCGCTAAGCGTACTAAGACCGAAATCAAACGCGATTACGAATACCTACAACGCATGTGGGAACAGATTCGTGAGCTCACCCTGAAATCGTCCGCGCCAGCGGCGATTTATGAAGAGGGGGATCTCATCAAACGTTCGATTCGTGATCTTTATAACCGGGATATTGACGAAGTTTTGGTGGAAGGTGCGGCGGGCTATCGCAACGCTAAAGACACCATGAAAATGATCATGCCGTCCCATGCCAAAAACGTAAAGCATTACGTGGATTCGATGCCGCTCTTTGCGCGCTTTCAGGTCGAATCTTTCATGGACGGCATGTTTAACCCGACGGTGCAGCTGAAATCTGGTGGCTATCTGGTGATCGGCATTACAGAGGCTTTGGTGGCCGTCGATGTAAACTCCGGCCGTGCGACCAAAGAGGGCAGCATTGAGCAGACCGCTTTGAACACCAATCTGGAGGCTGCCGAAGAGGTGGCGCGTCAATTGCGCTTGCGCGATTTGGCCGGGTTGATCGTGATTGATTTTATCGACATGGATGAACGCCGTAACAATATCGCTGTTGAAAAACGCCTGAAAGATAAGTTGCAATCTGATCGTGCGCGCATTCAAGTGGGGCGGATTTCTGGCTTTGGCTTGATGGAAATGAGCCGTCAGCGATTGCGTCCAGGCATGTTGGAAGCCAGCACGCAACCTTGCGCCCATTGCCACGGTACGGGTCTGATCCGTTCACAAGACAGTCTGGGTCTTACTATTCTTCGTGAGTTGGAAGAAGAGGGCGGGCGGGCCCGTTCCAAAGAGGTGTTGATCAAAGCGCCAATCAGCATTGCCAATTTCTTGATCAACCAAAAGCGTGAACATATCAGCCAGATTGAGCAACGCCATGGGATGGCCGTGCGAATTGAGGCGGATCCATTCTTGATAAGCCCCGATTACACGATCGAGAAGTTCAAAACGGCCACGCGCATTGTTCCGGTCAGCACCACGACGGTCAGCTCAGTAGATTTTGCTCTGATGGAAGAAATTGATGAGCAAGGTCAAGAAGATGATCAGGCTGATGCGATTGAGGCTGTTGAGAGCACAGAAGATGGGGATGCTCCGAAGAAGCGGCGTCGGCGTCGTCGGCGGCGGCGGGGGGGCAGCGATGCGTCAGCCGGTGACCAGCGCCAAGAGGATGGAACCCAAGACGAGGCGCCGGCCGAGGTGCCTTCTGTTGAAAGTGACGGCGAAGCGGACAAGCCCAAGCGTCGTCGCCGAACGCGCGGCGGGGTGAAAGCTAAGCTGGTTGAGGAAAACTCTGACCCTCAGTCAGAAGAGGTGGCTGCCGCTGCCGTGCAAGAGCCTGCTGCGTATGAGGGGGGTGTTGCGGTTTTGGCGGAAACAGCGGCCGTTGAAAAACCCAAACGGGTGCGCAAACCGCGCAAGACCAAAGCGCAACGTGAAGCTGAAGAGGCCGCGGCAGCGCAAGACGTCGCTCCAGCCGCTGTGGCCGACGAGGGGGATGTGACTGAGGCGGTGGCGCAACAGCTCGCTGTTGAAAAACCTGCAGCAAAACCCAAGCGCGTGCGCAAGCCCGCCGCGAAAAAGCAAGTGCCTGTCGACGAGACCTCGGCTGACGCACCGGCTGAAGCGGTGGCTCCAGAAGCTGCGGCACCCGAGCAGGTGCTAGAGGCGGTTGCGACGCCTGTTGCACAGGTAGACCCTGCACCGGTGGCCGCCGAGCCTGAGCCCGAAAAACCGGCTGCGCCCAAAAAACGCGGTTGGTGGTCACGCGGCTAAACACATTCCCGATACACATATGTAAAAGAGCCTCGCATGCGCGGGGCTCCTTTACTTTGAAAGGCTGGGCATCAAACCTAGCCGCCGCCTTTGCGAATGAAAAATTGCAGTTCTGCGCCCTCTCTGTGTTGCGATATCATCTCGTGGCCGGCCTCTGAGCAGAAATGCGGCACGTCAACAATGGCGGCCGGGTCATCTGCGCGCATCACCAAGACAGTTCCCTCAGCCATCGCCAGCAAGCGCTTGCGGGCTTTGAGCACTGGTAAAGGGCACAAGAGCCCAATGGCATCTAATTCTTCGTCCCAAGTCATCGCTGCGCCCTATTGCCGATCCGTGTACCTCTGTCTCCTACATGCCGCAAAATTTTTCTGCGCGCCAGAGGCACAGACACGCTATAGCGCATGGAATGGCAAAATGCCCGCTCGCACAGGTCGATGTGACAAACTTACAGATGACGCCAGAGCCGATATAGATTAAGACACCGCAATACAGGAAAGGCCGCGTAAATGTTTGGAATTGATCTATGGGATGCCGGGCTGATGCCCGCTATGTTTGTGGCCCTGCTGGGCGGGTTGATCAGCTTTGCAAGCCCCTGCGTTCTGCCCATTGTTCCGCCCTATTTGGCCTATATGGGCGGGGTGAGCATGGATGATATGAGCGCCACCGCGCAGGCGCGTCGTCGTGTGGTTCTGGCCGCTTTATTTTTTGTTTTGGGCTTGTCGACCGTGTTCATCCTGCTTGGGTTTACCGCCTCAAGTTTTGGCCGCCTGTTTTTGTCCAATCAAGATTGGTTCGTCAGCGGGGCAGGCATCCTGGTTATGGTGTTTGGCGCCCATTTCCTTGGCGTCATCCGGATCGGGTTGTTGGATCGCGAAGCGCGGATTGAGGGAGGCGACCGCGGCGGTTCGGCCTTTGGTGCCTTTATTTTGGGTCTGGCCTTCGCCTTTGGCTGGACGCCCTGTTTGGGCCCCATTTTGGGCACAATCCTCGCGCTTGCCGCTGATACCGCCAATCCTGCCAAAGGAGCCATTTTGCTCGCCACCTATGCGGCGGGCCTTGGTATTCCCTTCGTTTTGGTGGCGGTGTTCTTTCCGTCCCTTAAAGGGCTGATGGGTTGGATGAAACGCCATATGATGCGGATCGAGCGGATCATGGGAGTGCTGCTCTGGACCGTTGGCTTGATGATGGTGACGGGGCGATTCACCCAGTTCAGCTGGTGGATCTTGGAACAATTTCCAGCCCTTTCAGTCCTGGGCTGATTTTATCGACTTGGGCTTTATTCCACGGTCACGGATTTTGCCAGGTTGCGTGGCTGATCGGCATCGGTGCCCTTGGCCTGAGCCGTATGATATGCGAGCAGCTGCGCCGGGATGGCGTAGACGATGGGGGCTAGAAGATCAGAGGTTGTGGGCATCGTGATTTGCTCCCAAGTGCCCTCGGCCGCTGTCTTGAGACCTTGCTTGCAGGAGATCAACAGCACTTGGCCAGATCGAGCCATGACTTCTTGCATATTGGAGACAGATTTATCGAAAAGCGGGTCCATAGGGGCCATCACCACCACAGGCACGTTTTTATCAATGAGCGCGATGGGTCCATGTTTCAATTCGCCTGAAGGATAACCTTCTGCGTGTATATAGCTGATTTCTTTTAATTTTAACGCGCCTTCCATGGCGAGAGGATAGAGCGCACCCCGCCCCAAGAAGATCATATCCTGCGCCGCGGCCAATTTCTTTGAAATAGTTTGCACAGCGCTACCAATGCTCAGAGCTTGGCTGATCAGACCCGGCAAGCGGTTGAGCTCTGCGATATAGGCACGATATTGCGCGGTATCAATTGTACTCTTAGCATAGGCGATTTTGATGGCCAGCAGGGCCAGTACCGTCAGCTGCGCGGTGAAGGCTTTGGTCGAGGCGACACCGATTTCGACCCCCGCATGAAGTGGCAACACCAGATCACTTTCCCGCGCAATGGAGCTTTCCTGCATGTTCACCACTGACAGGATGGTGGCATTTTGCGAGGCCATATAGCGCAGCGCCGCCAACGTATCTGCGGTCTCACCCGATTGGCTGACAAAGAGGGCGCAGGTTCCTGGGCTGACCGGAGGTTCGCGGTAGCGAAACTCTGAGGCGACATCAACATCAACCGGCAAACGCGCAATTTTCTCAAACCAATATTTTGCTGTCAGTGCCGCGTAAAAGGCAGTGCCACAAGCCACCATCGTCAGCCGGTCCATATGGGCCAAATCAATACTATGTTCTGGCAATTCAACCTCTGAGGCATCCGCATTTTGATAGTGGCTCAGAGTTTTTTTCAGCACGGAGGGCTGTTCGGCAATCTCTTTGGCCATGAAATGTTTAAAGCCGCCTTTGTCCACTCTTGCGGCCTCAATGGTGATCGTACGGGTTTCGCGATTGGCCAAAGTACCGTTTTCGTCGTAAATTTCAACAGATGTCCGGGTGATCACGGCAAAATCACCCTCTTCCATATATGTGATTTTATCGGTCAAAGGGGCGAGTGCAATGGCATCCGAGCCCACATAAGCTTCGCCATCTCCATGGCCGATCGCCAATGGGGAACCCTTGCGCGCAGCAATCATCAAATCATCTTCGCCTTGAAAGAGAAACGCGAGGGCGAAGGCACCCTGTAGGCGGGCGATCGTTTTTTGCGCGGCCTCTTGGGGACTGTGGCCTTCGGACATATAGTGATGGGTCAACAGCGCGACGGTTTCCGTGTCTGTGTCGGTTTCATGGCTCACACCAATAGCGCTTAATTCGGAGCGTAACTCTTTAAAATTTTCCACAATGCCATTGTGCACCACAGCCACAGCACCAGCTTGATGGGGGTGGGCGTTCACGATTGTGGGGGTGCCATGGGTCGCCCAGCGGGTGTGGCCTATGCCCGATTTGCCCGACAAAGGTTCTGCAACCAAACGGTCAGACAGGTTGACGAGCTTGCCAACCGCCCGGCGGCGTTCGAGATAGCCTGCGTTTACTGTGGCAATACCGGCGCTATCATAGCCGCGGTATTCCAAGCGTTTGAGTGCTTCGACCAAGATCGGAGCGACTTGGTGATTTCCTAATACGCCAACAATTCCGCACATGGGTTCATTCCTTAGTTTTTATTTTGTTTCGCGGCCTTGAGCGCACGCAATCTTTTCATCAATTTTAAAGCGAATCCGGATTTGTTATCCTGTTTAGACCTGGCAACTGCGAGATCTCCGGCGGGCACATTTTGCGTGATCACCGATCCGCTGGCCGTCATCGCGTCTTGCCCGACTGTGACCGGTGCAATCAGCATGGTATTTGAGCCGATAAAGGCCTCTTCGCCGACATAAGTGTGATGTTTCATCACCCCATCATAGTTGCACGTTATCGTGCCGGCGCCAATATTGGCCCGGGCGCCAATATGCGCATCGCCAATGTAGGACAGGTGGTTGACTTTGGCGCCTTCGTCGAGCGCGCTGGCCTTGATTTCGACAAAATTACCAATTCTCACATCTTCCGCCAGTTCAGCGCCAGGGCGCAGGCGCGCATACGGGCCAATGATGCAACCGCGCGAGACATGCGCACCTTCCAAATGTGAAAATGAGCGAATCTGGGCGCCACTTTCGACCGTGACACCCGGGCCGAATACCACGTTCTGTTCAATGACCGTATCTCGGCCGATGACGGTATCAAAGGAAAAATGCACTGTTTCGGGTGCCGGCATTGAGACGCCATCTTCCAAAGCGTCCGCGCGGCGCAGATTTTGAAACTCTTTTTCAGCCTGCATCAACTCAACTCGGCTGTTGACGCCCAGAGTTTCGCGTTCCGCACAGCGGACTGCAGCACATTGCAATCCCCGCGCCACGGCCTTGCCAACGATATCTGTCAAATAAAGCTCACCTGAGGCGTTGTCCGTGTCAATTTCAGACAGAAGGTCGAACAGGAGGTGCGCGGGCGCGGCCATGACACCGCTGTTGCAAAGCGTCACCGCTCTTTCTTCCGGGCTTGCATCTTTGAATTCAACAATTCGCTTCAATTTGTCACCATCCGTGATCAAACGGCCATATCGGGCCGGATCTTTTGCTTCAAATCCGAGCACGGATACCGCCGAGTCGTTGAGGGTGGCTGTCAACTCTTCGAGGGTGCGCGTTTGGATGAGG
>Ga0206130_10006805_pt1 | contig 12924 bp, 12 predicted proteins | sample Helgoland_Spring_9_FD_148637 | JGI IMG/M metagenome (GOLD analysis project Ga0206130, IMG submission 148637) | Pelagic subsurface seawater microbial communities from Kabeltonne, Helgoland, North Sea - Helgoland_Spring_Bloom_20160512_1 | ecosystem: Environmental > Aquatic > Marine > Epipelagic ... | reverse complement strand
AACGGTGACCATTAATGGCGGTGCGGCGGGCAGCACAAACTCTCAACCCTATGCAATCGATGTAAGTTTCACCGATACGCTCGGAAATCCGCATGTGGAGACGTTCTTTTTCTTCAATACGAGTGCTGCGCCGTCGGGGTGGTATTTCATCCCGGCACCTGGCTCTGCGTTCACCGTTGGTGCGACGCTTGGAAGTTATCAAAGCCACACGACGGGCTGGACCTATTCTTCTGTGGTTTGTTTTGCTGAAGGCACTTTGATCGAGACAGATCAAGGGCCACAAAAGGTCGAGACGTTAGAACCCGAAGCGCGCATTGCTTTGGCAGGTGGTGGTTTTTCGTCCCTACGTTTGAACCTGCTCAGTGCAGTTTCGGCAGTGCAAATGCAGGAATTCGAGAATCTGCGCCCTGTGCACATTTCAGCAGGTGCGTTGGGCGAAGGTTTGCCCAAGCGCAATCTGCGCGTGTCACGACAGCACCGGATGCAGGTCAGTTCATCGGTGGCGCAGCGTATGTTTGGCGAAACAGATGTGTTAATCGCGGCTGTGCGCCTGACCGAATTGCCAGGGATTTACATTGATCAGGCCAAGGATGCGCTGAACTAATTACCACCTTGTGTTTGATCGTCATCAAGTTGTGCTCGCAGAGGGCGCACCGGCGGAGAGTTTTTACACAGGCCGCGAAGCAATTGCTGCGCTGAACCCAGATGCGCGTGGAGAGGTTTTGACACTCTTTCCGCAGCTTGCGCGCAAGAGACGTGCGATGAAACCTGCGCATATGATTCCCGCGCGTATTCAGCAAAAACAACTCATCGCGCGCCATGTGCGTAACGAAAAGCCGCTTTTGGACGCAGGTTTGGCGCAAGTTGCCCTTGCGCAGAACGCCGCTCTTTAAGTAACGTCTGTTTAACAAGGTGCTGCCCTGTCAAAAGGGTGGAGAATTGGGAAACCGGTGGAAATCCGGTGCTGCCCCCGCAACGGTGTGGGTGAGAGATTTGGCAAGACCACTGAAGCGCGACGCTTTGGGAAGGTGCTAGATCAGGGTTAACGCGTTAGCCACTCGCCCTAAGCCCGGAAACCAGCCTTGTGAGTAAGTCGAAACCGCGGGTGGCGGAGCAGGCGAGACATGCGCTGCTCTTTTGTAAGCCCGCGTGTGTTTCATCTGCATTGTCTCTCGCATTACAGAATGCGCCCCGGGGTGTGGGCATAAGGAGGAACGATGACGGCACAGCAGATTTTCAAGGCCTTGCAAGATGTGGATGGCACTGCGCATACGCATGTTCAGGCAGCAAAAGCAGGTTTTTTAGAATGGGCGATGACGTTACCCAAAGGTGCCAATACCTGCATGGAAGCGCAGCGTGCCTTGCCTTTCTTCAGTGATTTTTCGCACACGGCAGGGGCAGCAAAGCTCTTTGTTGGCTATTTGCGCGATGCGTCTCAGCCGCTCCCAGTGCCAAAACGGCGTGGCGGCGCAGCAGGGAAACGTCGCGTACTCCATTGAAACGACATGTTTCGTCGCTTTTATGAGATCTCGCAGCCCCAAGCTTGGTAGGTTTCCTTGGTGAATAAGGAGACCATAGATGCTGATTGAAGCCAAACACCGCACCGAAATTCTACAAGCGGAGATGCAAACGCGCGGGATCAGTCACGCAGTTTTCACCTCTGAAAGCTCTATCGCGTATTTGGCTGGATTTTGGGGCTATCTTGGTATCGAGTTTGGCCGCCCCAGCATGTTGGTCGTGCGTAGCGACGGTGCACCTAGTGTCATCACGCCGCTTATGGAAAGCGAAATGGTGGCTGAGATGACGTGGGTTGAAGATATTCATCGCTGGGAAGATGCGGGGCAGAATTCTTGGGGCAGGGCCCTTGCCACGTGTTTGCCCAAAAAGCCCGAACAAATCTGGGTCGAGCAGATGGATATCCCAGCAATCGTGCGTCACTTTATAGATGAGACATACCGTGGCGTCGCACTTTGCGATATCGGTCCGATCCTTGGTGCGCAGCGGATGATTAAATCCCCGCTCGAGATCGAAGTGATGAAGCAAGCAGGCGAAATCGCAGGGGCTATGATGGCGGCGGCGCATGGCTCGCTTCGAGTTGGCGCACAGGAGTTTGAAAGCGCGTTGGCAGTGATTGAAACCGGCACGCGCAAGGCGGCAGGGTTCCTGACGGATCAAGGTTGGGAGCGGTTTGTTTCCCCGATGATCCACAACTTACAAATCCTGCAAAGCGGGCGTGACACATCAATGGTGCACCGTCGTGCTTCTGTGAAAGCGTATGAAAAGGCCGATCCCGTCTATTTCTGCTTTTGCAATATGGCGCAGTTCAAGCAATATAAGCTCGGCTTTGACCGGATGTTTCATGTGGCGGATGTCACCGAAGATGCGGCGCGCGTGCAGCAAGCGGCGATAGATGCGCAACAGGCGGCAATCGCGGCGATCAAACCGGGCGTGACGGCAGAATCGATCGCGGCAGCAGCAGATGTGATTTACGCAGAGCGCGGTTATGCGACGGGCTATCGTACGGGACGTTCGATTGGCGTGGCTTATCTCGAAGCACCGGAATTAAAAGCGGGCGATACGACCATTTTGCAAGCAGGCATGACATTCGCCGTGGATGGCGGCATTTCTGTGGATGGTGTAATGGCAGGACGCATAGGCGACAGTATTGTGGTGACGGAAAACGGGGCTGAGTATCTCACACAATACCCGCGTGAGCTGCTTGTGACGGATAGCTGAAACGATGCTTTCCCTCGCCTTAGCGCAAGCGCCGTCTGATCTTGTTGGGTGGAGCGCACGCATGCAGTGGCTTGCGCAGCACTTGCCAGAGATCGCAAAAAAAGGCGCTGATCTGGTTGTTTTACCTGAACTTTTCGCCTGCGGTTATGCCATAGGGGCGCAAACGCGCGCCAGTGCTCAGCCTGCGCATGGCCCAACAGCGCAAAGGCTTAGTGAGCTCGCGCAACGCTTCAAACTGGCCATTCATTGCGGGTACGCTGAACGCGCGGATGAGACGCTTTATAACAGTGCTATGTGCATCGGACCTGATGGTACTTTGCTGGGACATCACCGCAAACTTGCGATTCCTCCGGGTTTTGAGCGGGAATACTACACGGCGGGACAGGGGATTACGCTATTCACTTACCGCGGCTTCAAAATCGCGACGCTGATTTGCTATGATGCGGAATTTCCCGAAACAGTGCGCCATGCGGCGGCGCTCGGGGCGGACCTTGTGCTGGTGCCGACTGCACTCGGAGCAGATTGGGGATGGGTTGCAGACACGATGCTTCCAACGCGCGCGTATGAAAACGGGGTTTTCTTGGCATATGCGAACGGCAGTGGGACACAGGGCGATATGGAGTTTCTTGGAAAAAGCGTGATCGCGGCCCCAAACGGCACGGAACTTGCGCGCGCAGGTCGGGGTTCGGAAATTCTATATGCATCGCTTGATCCTGCAATGGTACGCAAAGCGCAATTGCGTTTGCCATACTTGCTGGATCGAACATCGCTTGATTTGCTATTGTGACCTGCCCAAAAAAGAAAAACGACGATGTGTGGGAGGACACATCGCCGTTCTTTTTAAGCGTGAGGCACCAGGGAGGAGGTGTGGCCACGCTAACCCAGATCCTTGTGGGATCGGTATTCTTTGGCAGGGCTAACTGGGAGGAGATCGCCGCCGCCAATATCAACAAGACCGTTTCGGGAGGAGTTGGCCTGTTGAATTCTTTAAACTCTTATTTCGTGTACGCGGACTCATATGCGATGCGGCGGATTGCTGAGCGGTGAATGCCCAAGTCTGCCAATTCGTGGTTTGAAAGACCGGCCAACTCGTTGATTGTCTGACGGTAAACTGCGCGCTTTGTGCGTGCTTCCCGGAAGTTTGACCAGAATGCTACGAGCTTGTCGCCCATTGTACCTTGGACGGAGAATGTATCTGTAAGGAACGCCATGTCGATCATCCTTTTAAAAAGCGTTTCAAGTTCGAGCGAAGCAGTGTGTCTCGCTGTTGGGATCAATATGGAGCTAATGCTGCGCATGCACAATAATCATTTCTACAATGCTGCTATGCAGCATGTGCATACGCGACGTAGGGTTAAGTGACGTAGGGTTAAGTTAACGGAATCGTTTGCTTAATTTTTTAGCGGCTTAAAAAGATACGGGCGAAAAAGATACCGAGGCACCCTTGCACCTGCGCGCAAAGATGCGAGGTATACCTAAGCGCCTATGGGAGAGAGCAATGAGCCAGATAGAGACAGATATTAAAGATGCCCTTGCACGTTTGGCTTTGCCTGATGGCGGGGATCTGATCAGCCGTGATATGATCCGCGCATTAAGTGTGGATGACAACGCCGTGCGATTTGTGATCGAAGCGCCAAGCCCTGCGATAGCGCAGCAGATGGAACCTTTGCGCAAAGCGGCCGAAGCAGCGGTCGCGGCAGTGGCGGGATCGCGCACAGTAAATGCAGCTTTGACGGCCCATGGGCCTGCGCCAGCGAAACCTGCGCCGCCCAGTTTGAAAATCGGTGGCCATCCCAAGCCGCAAGAGGGCGGGCCGGCACCTGTCTCTGGTGTGGATCGCATTCTCGCGATTGGCTCTGGCAAAGGCGGTGTTGGGAAATCAACAGTCTCGTCGAACCTTGCGGTTGCTTTGGCCAAACAAGGCCGCCGCGTTGGTTTGCTCGACGCTGATATATACGGACCGTCTCAGCCACGCATGATGGGGGTGAGCAAACGCCCTGCGAGCCCGGATGGCAAAACGATTATTCCGCTCAAAGCGCATGGCGTCACGATGATGTCTATTGGTCTGATGATGGACCCCGACAAAGCGATTGTCTGGCGGGGCCCTATGTTAATGGGTGCATTGCAGCAAATGCTTGGACAGGTAGAGTGGGGCGAGCTGGACGTTCTTATCGTCGATCTGCCTCCCGGTACGGGTGATGTACAACTCACGCTTTGCCAAAAGAGCCAAGTAACTGGTGCGATTGTCGTGAGCACGCCGCAGGACGTTGCACTCTTAGATGCACGCAAAGCGCTTGATATGTTCGCGACACTGAAAACACCTGTGCTGGGACTGATCGAAAACATGTCGATGTTCAAATGCCCTGATTGCGGATCAGAGCATGCGATCTTTGGTCAAGGGGGTGTGGCCGCAGAAGCGGAGCGCATCAATGTACCGCTGTTGGGAGCTTTGCCGATTGACCTTGAAACGCGCTTGGCTGGCGATAGTGGCACGCCCATCGCTGCGGGCGAGGGGGAAATGGCGCAGGCCTATGCCAAACTCGCGCAGGGTTTGATTGAGGGTGGCATGGCTTAACGCCCCATCTTTTTCGTCTAATTTTGGTAAAAGCGTCCCACGTCGGGGCGCTTTTGCTGTTTTTGGGGTTCTATATGGGAAACGATGGGCGACGTGGGATTTCATGGGCCAAATGCCCAAAACTCGGCAAGAACCCTATGTCACACCAAAGACTCACCCGCGAATCCATGGTCTCAGAGCAATTTACAGCAAGATTCAGATGTGATTCGTAGGCTCAAGATGCCCGTGTTCGACGAAAATTTGCAAAACCATGCTCAGTTGTGTCGAAATTCGGGAAAATATGGGAAAAAAATCAAAGATTGTTTCGGATCAACATATAGTGTTTCAGCTTCACATTTTCGCTACCACTGGATCGTGTTCTTGAAGTGTTCTTACCATATCTTGTTTTTGAGTGGGTCTGAAAACAACATTCAGTAAGTTTCACCCAAAATTTCCTATTGATTACCATGAATTCCCATGTCATCCCTAATGACAGAAGAGGAAGTCGGGTAACACAACAACGGGACGCCAAACGATCCCAAGTCAATAAAAACCACTAAGTCAGGTTTCATACAGGCACCCGCCACAATCCTCTCAACCAGATCCGGCGCGCGAGCGAGCAGACATCCCCCCAGGTGGCGCGCGCGATCGGACACTCCCGGCAACGGGACGTCGGCGGATCAAGCAGTGGCAGCAGCTTGATCCGCCTTTAATATTTTTAGGGGTATGTAAGAGGGACGAATTGGGCGTGTCACGCAGATTCAGAGGCGAAAGCCACCATAAGGTGGACACAAAGGGGCGGGTCTCGATACCGGCCTCTTTTCGTCGTGTAATCGAAGCGGCTGACCCCAATTGGACCGAAGGCCTCGCCCCCGAATTGGTAATTGTCTACGGCGATCACCGTCGCAATTATCTTGAGTGTTACACCATGGAAGCGATCGAGGAGGTGGACGCAAAGATCGACGCCCTCCCACGTGGATCTATGCAGCGTAAAATGCTTCAGCGTCTCTTCCATGGCCAATCTTTCCCGACAACGATTGACGAGACAGGTCGCTTGGTTCTGCCAAGCAAACTGCGTCAGAAAATCGAGCTTGATAAAGAAGCGTTCTTTATCGCGGCAGGTGATACGTTCCAGATTTGGAAAACCGAGACCTACGAAGCGGATGAACTGGCGAAAACAGAAGAGTGGCTCGAAGAGCTGCCCGATGATTTCGATCCGCTTGAGTTTCTTGATAGTGCCCCAACTCCCAGTCCTGTGGAGTGATCCATGACGCAGGCTGCCACCACTGCTCCACATATTCCGGTCCTCTTGGATCCTATTCTGAAAGCGGCTGATCCAATCAGCGGTCGTTGGCTCGATGGGACATTTGGGGCAGGCGGGTATACACGCGCTTTGCTTGATGCAGGGGCGGATAGTGTGATTGCAGTGGACCGCGATCCTTTAGCGTTTGAAATGGCAACGTCTTGGGCAGGGCAATACGGCGAACGTTTGATCCAGCAGCGCGGCGTGTTCTCTGACATGGCCGAATTTGCGCAGGATTTGGACGGCGTTGTCCTCGATCTTGGGGTCTCTTCCATGCAGCTCGACATTGCCGAGCGCGGGTTTTCGTTCATGCGCGACGGACCGCTCGATATGCGTATGGGCCAGGACGGGCAGAGTGCGGCGGACATCGTCAATGAATACGAGGCCGAAGAAATTGCCGAAATCCTCTATAATTATGGTGAAGAGCGCGCATCACGGCGTATCGCACGCGCCATTCTGGAGATGCGTGCCGAAACACCGATCACCACGACGTTGCAACTCGCTGGGTTGATCGAAAAATGCTTGCCGCGCAAAAAGCCGGGGCAGAGCCATCCAGCGACACGTAGCTTTCAAGCTTTGCGCATTGCCGTGAACAACGAATATGGTGAGTTGTATCAGGGCCTTATGGCCGCTGAGCGCGCACTTGCACCCGGTGGATTGCTCGCCGTTGTGAGCTTTCATTCTGTGGAAGACCGCATGGCAAAGCGCTTCTTGCAGTCGCGAGCAGGCACCACAGGTAATCCAAACCGTTTCGCACCTCAGGTCGAAGTCGAGAAGCCCGCGTTTGAATTGTTGGGTCGCAAGGCCATCACCGCCTCTGAAGAAGAACTCGAACATAACGTGCGCGCGCGCTCCGCCAAACTGCGCCTCGCACGCCGCACCGATGCACCTGCGGGCGACATCGCGCCAAAAGTGCTTGGCATGCCTATGCTACGAAGGGACCGTTAAATGCGTTCATTGTTATATATTGTGACTGCCCTTGCTGTGATCGGTTTGGCCTTTTGGGCCTACCGTGAGAATTATCAAACACAGGCGGAAATCGCCAAGACAGAACAGATCAACCGCGAAATCGGCCAAGCGCGGGCGCGTTTGACTGTTTTGCGTGCGGAGTGGGCGTATCTCAACCGTCCTGATCGTTTGCGCGACCTCACAGAGGTGAATTTCGAGCGTTTGGGCCTGTTGCCTTTGCGCCCTGATCAGTTTGGCAAAGTCGATCAAGTGGCCTTTCCGCAACCTATCGAGCCTGAGTTGATCATCAACAATCCGGTCGATGTATCAGGCATGACTGGCGGCGAAGCCGTGACACGCGGAGACGGAGTGTTCCCATGATCCGCACGCCCCTTAGGCCCCTAGCACGTATTCTTGAAGCGCGCGCCAGTGGTGAAAACCCTGACGCGATTGAGCGTGAAAACCTGCGTATTCGCCACGAGCAAATGCGCGATGCATCGCGCGGGCGGGCAGAGGGGCGTTTGCTGATCCTATCGGTGATTTTCTTTTGCGCTTTTGGTGTGATTGGTGCGCGTATGGGCGTTCTTGCAGCGACCGAGCCAGCGGAACCACGCGCGGCTAGCACAGGCAGCGCGATCCTTGCGCAGCGTGCGGATATTACTGATCGTCACGGGCGTGTCTTGGCGACGAACTTTGAAACACACTCGCTTTACGCACAACCTTTGCAGATGATCGACAAAGAACGCGTCGCGGCTGAACTGGCGGCGATTTTCCCAGATCTCAATCAGGATAAACTGCTCAAGGACTTCACTGGTAAGCGTAAGTTCCTGTGGATCAAGAAAAAACTCAGCCCCGAGCAGAAGCAAGCAGTTCACAATATTGGTGATCCGGGCCTGTTGTTTGGACCGCGCGAAATGCGTCTTTATCCCAATGGCAAGCTTGCAGCACACGTCATGGGCGGTGCGAGTTTTGGCCGAGAAGGTGTGCACGCTGCCGAAGTTATCGGCGTTGCTGGCGTTGAAAAATACTACGACGACCTGCTGCGCGACCCTGCGCGCCAAGGGGCTCCACTTGCGCTTTCGCTAGATCTAACAGTGCAGGCCGCAGCCGAGCGTGTGCTCTACGGCGGTATGAAGTTGATGAACGCCAAAGGGGCCGCGTCTGTTTTGATGGATGTGCATACGGGCGAGATTATTTCGATCGTCAGCCTGCCTGATTTTGATCCCAACGCGCGCCCAAGTCCGCTGGTAGAAGGGGATGCATCTGACAGCCCGCTGTTCAATCGCGCGGTGCAGGGTGTCTATGAGCTTGGTTCTGCGTATAAAATCTTTACCGCCGCGCAGGCAATGGACCTTAATCTGGTGAACAACCAGACGATGATCGACACGGGCAAAGCGTTGCGTGTTGGCGGGTTTAATATTGGTGAATTCCAAAAGAAAAATTACGGCGTGTTGAGCGTTGAAGACATCATCATCAAAAGCTCGAACCGTGGTACGGGTCGTATGGCGCTGCAAATTGGTGTGAAACGTCAAAAGGAATTCATGAAAGCTATGGGCTTTATGGACTATACACCGCTTGAGATTGTTGAAGCCAAAGGCGGCAAGCCGCTTTATCCAGAACGCTGGACGGACTTGAGCGCTGTTACGATTTCATACGGCCACGGTATTTCGAATTCACCGCTGCATCTTGCGGCGGGTTACGCTGCGCTGGCCAATGGCGGCACATATATCAAGCCTACGATTATCAAACGCACAGGCGCGCCTGAGGGCACACGCGTGATGCGCGAAGACACCGCGCGCTACGCCCGCCAGATGCTGCGCAAGGTTGTGACCGAAGGCACGGCAAGCTTTGGCGAAGTGCAAGGTTATGCAGTGGGTGGTAAGACAGGCACAGCAGACAAGCCAAAACCACGCGGGGGCTATTACGACGACAAGGTCATCGCAACTTTTGCGTCGCTCTTCCCCGCGCACAATCCGAAGTATGTTTTGGTTGTTACTCTCGATGAACCCACAGAAACCTCAGGCAAAAAACCGCGCAGAACCGCTGGTTGGACCGCTGTTCCGGTCGCCGCAGAGATGATTGGCCGCGTCGCACCGCTCTTGGGGTTAAGACCAGAGATTGAACCGGGTGAATTGGCTGGTATAACGCTCACATCGAATTAAGGGGTGCGCAGGCGCGCGCACCGCAAGATGTAGGGGCAGGCCATGGCAGCATCAAAGACTTTGCAGCAGCTCGGATTAACCGCAGCGGATGGGCGTAACCCAGATATTACAGGCATTGCCGTTGATAGCCGCGACGTGAAAGCTGGCTTTTTGTTCGCCGCTTTGCCCGGTTCCAAAGTGCATGGCGGTGAATTTATTCAATACGCTTTGCGTTTGGGCGCGAACGCGATTCTGACGGATGCGGTCGGGGCAGAGATTGCGGCGGATGAGTTGGCTGCGAGCGACGCTGCGGTGATCCTCACGGATGATCCGCGTGGTGCACTCGCATTTGCAGCAGCACTTTATTTTGGCGCGCAACCTCAGATCATGACCGCGGTCACAGGGACGAATGGCAAGACATCCGTAAGTACTTTTGTGCGTCAGATATGGAACTTGCTTGATCTGGAAGCCGTCAATCTGGGCACAACAGGTGTGGAGGGCAGTCTGCACCTTCCGCTCGCGCATACGACGCCTGAGCCGATCACGTTGCATCGCACTTTGGCGACCCTTTCGCACGAAGGGATTTCTCATGCCGCAATGGAAGCGTCCTCGCATGGTCTTGATCAGCGCCGCTTGGACGGTGTGAACATCGCAGCTGCAGGGTTCACCAATTTCACGCAAGATCACCTTGATTACCACGGCACGTTCGAAGCGTATTTTGATGCGAAAATGGGCTTGTTCACCCGCGTCTTGCAAGATGATGGTGTTGCGGTTGTGAACCTCGATGATCTCAAGGGCGCAGAGGTTGCGATGATTGCGCAGTCCCATGGGCATGAACTTATCGGAGTGGGGCGTGACCCCGAAGCAGACCTGTGTTTGCTTGGCCAGCGCTACGACGGCACCGGACAGGATTTGTTGTTCAAATGGCATGATCGCCCGTTCCAGGCGCGGCTCAATCTGATTGGTGGTTTTCAGGCAGAGAATGTTTTGCTCGCTGCGGGCCTTGTGATTGCGTGCGGCGAAGACCCTGCGCGCGTGTTCGACACGCTTGGCGATCTCGAAACGGTGCATGGCCGTATGCAATTGGCGGCGACCCGTGCAAATGGCGCGGCGGTCTTTGTTGATTACGCGCATACGCCGGATGCGGTTTCGACCGCGCTCAAAGCGATGCGGCCGCATGTGATGGGACGTCTCATTGCGATAGTCGGCGCAGGCGGGGATCGTGACACAACGAAACGTCCGCTTATGGGCCAAGCTGCTGCAGAAAATGCCGATCTGGTGTTTGTCACAGACGATAATCCGCGATCAGAAGAACCAGCTTTGATCCGTGCGGCCGTGATGGCAGGTGCACCCGAGGCAATCGAGGTCGCAGACCGCGCCGAAGCGATTCTGCGCGCAGTGGATGCGCTCGCACCTGGCGACGCATTGTTGATCGCAGGCAAGGGCCACGAAACGGGGCAAGTCGTTGGTGATACTGTCTTTCCCTTTGATGATTGTGAACAAGCAAGCGTGGCTGTCGCCGCATTAGAAGGAGATCGCGCATGAGCCTTTGGAGCGCGCAAGAGGCAGCTGCGGCAACTGGCGGTCGGGCCGTTGGTAATTGGTCCGTCGATGGCATCTCGATTGACACACGCACGATTGAAGTAGGCGATTTGTTCGTCGCCTTGAAAGCCGCGCGTGACGGGCATGAGTTTGTCGCGCAAGCCCTTTCCAAAGGGGCGGGGGCTGCGTTGGTGACACATGCGCCCGAAGGCGTTGCGCCAGATGCGCCGCTGCTCATTGTTGAGGATGTGTTGAGCGCGCTTGAGGATTTGGGGCGCGCAGGTCGCGCTCGTACCAGCGCGCGCGTTGTAGCGATCACCGGCTCTGTGGGAAAAACGTCGACCAAAGAAATGCTGCGCGACGTTCTTGGCGCGCAAGGCCGCACTCATGCGTCCGTTGCAAGTTACAACAACCATTGGGGCGTGCCGCTCACTTTGGCACGCATGCCTGCGGATACGGAATACGCGGTGATCGAGATCGGGATGAACCACCCAGGTGAGATCGCGCCGCTTGCCAAAATGGCGCGCCCTCATGTGAGTTTGGTGACCACGGTTGCGGCGGCTCATCTCGAAGCATTCGAGAGTATTGAAGGGATTGCCGCTGAGAAAGCGTCGATTATGGAGGGACTAGAGCCAGACGGTGTCTGCGTTCTGAATGCGGATGTTGGAACCGCTGCCATTCTTGAACAAGTCGCCGCAAACCTTGGCGTTGCTGCGGTCAGGTTTGGGCAGAGCGCTCTGGAATACACATTGGAAAACAGTGTTTTAAAAGGAAACACAACTGTTGTCGAAGCGAGCGTTCTAGGCGCGCCGCTCTTGTTCAAAGTGCAAAGCGCAGGGCAGCATTTCGCGATGAACGGGCTGGGGGCGTTGGCCTGTGCCGAAGCACTTGGGGCTGATCTCGCGCTCGCGGCGCAATCGATCGCAACTTGGACACCTTTCACAGGGCGCGGTGCGCGCGAAGTGATCGCGCTTGATCCCGCCGACAGCCGCATGACGCTGGAGTTGATTGATGATGCGTATAACGCCAATCCTAGTTCGCTTGGCGCGGCGTTAGAGGTGCTGGCTGCCGCTGAAGTGACGCATGATATTGGTCGTGTCTCTAAGGGGCGTCGCATTGCATACCTTGGTGATATGAAAGAGCTCGGCGTGGATGAAATCGCGATGCACCGAGCCGTTGCGACACTGCCGAGCATTGAAAAAATCGACATCATTAATTGCGTTGGCCCGCTGATGCGTCACTGCTTTGATGCACTGCCGGATGCGAAAAAAGGACATTGGACAGCGGACAGCAAGGAAATGGCAAGCTTTGTCGGCCATGACCTAGATGCGGGTGATGTTGTGCTTGCTAAGGGGTCGCTCTCTATGGGTCTGTCTCGTGTGGTAGACGCGGTTACTAAATTGGGCCATACGGCCCCAAAGACTTCCGAAAAGGACGATGTGTAAATGCTGTATTGGTTAACCGCTCTCTCTGATGGGGGCGATTTTTTCAACCTCTTTCGCTACATCACTTTTCGCGCAGGCGGCGCGTTTTTGACGGCGCTGATCTTTGGCTTTGTGTTCGGAAAACCATTGATTAACGTGCTGCGCCGTAAGCAAGGCAAAGGTCAACCGATCCGCGATGACGGCCCAGAGGGGCATTTTGTCAAAGCAGGGACGCCTACTATGGGTGGACTTTTGATTGTGGGTGCTTTGCTGACT
>Ga0206130_10006803_pt1 | contig 12924 bp, 10 predicted proteins | sample Helgoland_Spring_9_FD_148637 | JGI IMG/M metagenome (GOLD analysis project Ga0206130, IMG submission 148637) | Pelagic subsurface seawater microbial communities from Kabeltonne, Helgoland, North Sea - Helgoland_Spring_Bloom_20160512_1 | ecosystem: Environmental > Aquatic > Marine > Epipelagic ... | reverse complement strand
TTTATCTTGAAGACGGTGATCTGGCGATTTTAAAGCCCGGTGGTTATCGTATCTTTGACCGCAATGGTTCTGTCATTGAGCGCAATCAAACACGTCTTGCGGGCGGCGACAACCAGGCCGACCGCGGCGGCTTTGAGCATTACATGCTCAAAGAAATTTACGAGCAGCCCGATCGACTGCGCGACACGCTCACGTTTGCAGGTCTTGATGACGCGTTATTTGGTGATGCAGCCTCCGACATCTTTGACCAAGTCCAAGCGGTTCAAATTATCGCCTGCGGTACTAGCTATCACGCAGGTCTGGTCGCGCGTCATTGGCTTGAGGGTCTTGCCGGCGTGCCTTGTCAGGTCGAGGTGGCCTCTGAGTTTCGTTATCGGCGGTCGGTTTCGTTGCCCGGTACACTCGTCGTAACTATTTCTCAATCTGGTGAGACAGCGGATACCCTGGCTGCCATCAAACACTTACCCGACGATTATGCGCTTGCCAAGCTCGCGATCTGCAACGTGGACCACAGCGCCATTGTTCGTGCGAGTGATCTTGTGTTTCTGACTCAGGCCGGCACTGAAATTGGCGTTGCGTCGACTAAAGCGTTTACCACTCAGCTCGCTGCGCTCATGGTCCTCATGGCGTGTATTGCGCGTCGCCAATCCGCGAGCGTGTTGGACGAGGCCCAGGTCAGGCGAACAATTGCTGAAATTCCATCGGCGGTTGAAGCCACACTTGCTCAGGACAAAAAAATCGCTGCGCTGGCGCCCAGCTTTGTTCATCGTGACCACGCCCTATTTCTCGGGCGGGGTGTTTATCATCCGGTGGCGAAGGAAGGTGCGCTTAAACTTAAAGAAATTTCTTATATCCACGCTGAAGCTTATCCTGCAGGGGAGCTCAAGCACGGGCCTTTGGCGTTGGTCGATGACAAGATGCCGATTGTTGCTGTCGCACCGAACGACGAGCTTTTGGATAAGCTCCGCTCGAACCTTGAAGAAGTTCGAGCGCGCGGTGGCCAGCTGTTCGTGTTCGCTGACCAGGCTGTCGGGTTTGAGAGTGGCCCAGGCGTCACGGTTATCGATGTCCCGTCCGTGTCAGAGCTTGCAGGGCCTATTGTGTATACAGTGGTGCTTCAGATGCTCTCTTACCATGTTGCGGTTGCCAAAGGCACCGATGTGGATAAGCCGCGTAACTTAGCTAAATCTGTGACGGTCGAATAGCCTTAACCCGACCCTTGCCTCACTCAGGTTCTATCAACACCTTGAAAACTCCAATGTCTCTGATAGAAAACGGCGAAAAACGAAATAACTAAAACAAATGCAAATATCTGGTGCTTTGAACTGCACGCGTTCGTTAATCCCGAAAACCCGAAGCAGAGTATCGCACATGAGTAAGGGTTTAACTTAGCACCTATAGACCCCCTAAAAAGATAAGCAATGGGTTTAATAAAAACCAGCCAAAAAAAACAAGCTCCTATAACTGACCCGTAAGAGACGAGGTAAAACAAGTAGTCATTGTGTGGATCGAGCAAAACCCGAAAAGGCACCCCATAATCAGCTTTTAGTAAGTTCCACTGCGCAAAGCCGACGCCAAACCAAATATTGTCCAAATAAATCTGAATAGTAGCAATCCATAGTGTGACTCGGGTAAACATCGACGTCACGGTGTCGTCTATCCGAATATTCTCTGCAACAAAACCATTTTCAATAATATAAAACACAGAGGTTAAAAACTCCGCCCAATAGTCTAAATCCAGCACTAGAACGGCGAGCATTACTAAACCAAAGACCACAAACGGCACAAGTAAGCTCAGAACCTTTCTCGAAATATGAGTAATAGAAAAAACTATAACTAAGCACATTGAAAATGATAAATAAGCTCCGCGCACACCGGTCAGTGCTAAGCCCATTAACGTGAGTATAATCACGATATCTGAGAGAAGAGAAGATTCATATTCAATATTTCGTGTAAATATTAAGAGTACCGATGCGAACGCTAAAAAATGCCCCAGCACATTATTTGCAAAAGCGCCGCTGGAAAAATGCCCAAAAAAACTGTATCCGTTTACTACGGTTGTGAAAACACACTCGAGAAGAATGATAGGGAGCGCCACAATTAATCCGTTAAGAACGGCAGACCTATTTTCCGCAATCGAGAATATTGTATGAAGTAGATAGACGCCAGCTAAGTACCTAATATGAAAAGCATTATTCACATATCGCGTTATGTCTCCAGCACTAAATACAATAAAAATTAAAGCAGCCATGAAAAAAAACATCATAGCTAAAATAAGAGCATCGATATTGAGGCTGCTAGCGATAAAACGTACTCTGGCTAAGTTAAATAGACCAAAAATAAAATAAATATCAACATGGGTAACGAAAGGGAAGGCAGCGTTCGAGTAATCACTTACTGGCCCCAGCAGAATACTTGGGAACAACGAGTTTATCGCATTTGGCACGGTCAATAAAACTAGTGGGAGAGCTAAACAAAAACGCTTGATATTGCCAAACGCAAACACTAGAAGACAGCAAAAATATAAAAGAGACGCGGCTGCAAGCCAACGATCGTATCTAAAAAAAACTAAATTGTCAGTTACGTCAGAAAAAGGAAGATATGAAGCTGCAGATAATATTAGTATTGATACGTACGTACAGAGCACCAAAGATGGTGCAAAATGACGAGAATTCTTACTACTCATAACGCCAGTGGCCATAACGTCACAAATTCCATTTATGATATATCGTCATATGGTAATTCCTCGATACCTAACGAACGCAAATTTTCGGCCAATACCTCGTCGAACGCTGATCCAAAATACTGTCTTATGGCGCTGTAGTAAATTACCAAGTTTGGGTTCATCAACTTTAGGTTTATAAGTGATGACGAGCCTACCGCGAACACTACTCCAATGTCTTGTGAGGTTTCGAGCAACCTCTCTACCGATACGCTGCTTGTGATAACCCGCGTCGCTGGCAGTTCTCGTCTTATATGCTCGTAAAATCGGTCGTATTTTAACGCTAATCTCGGATGTGGCTTATAAGATACTTCTTTGTCGCTAATGATTAATGGCTTTAGTACACGTATCAGTTTTTCGGGGTTTAGGGCTCTTTGGTTGTAGTGCCCAAGAACAAGAACACCTGAGTCGATCTTCGAGGTGCTGGCTGGCATATCCAGTATCTTTACTGTAAAGCCGGCCACACTGGAGTATCTCGTATTACTCATGTATGAGTACACGTATGTCATGCCATCATGAACACTACATATATCCCCATCAATGAACTTATAGTCAGATAGTAAAAAAAGTGATTTTATTTTTCGCGTTATATTTAGATATGAAAACCGTTTAACTGTAAACGAGTTAAAGAGCAGATTGCCGTCAGGTATTATGCACATTTGCTGAAGTTGCCCTCGCTTCAGAAAATAAAAATATAGTGACTGTGCCATCACATTTAGAAAGTGAGGAACAAATAGCCTAACCTGTGCTCTTCTGGTGTTTAATTTTTTTTTATAAGCACGTAACGGTAAAGGATTAAGCGAATAGTGGCCTCCCAGAAAGGTAACGACATTTGTGTCGCTTAGCTCGGCAAGCAGGTCTTTGTCTGTACAAACAAATGAATACTCCGCTAATTTCTCAGTTTCAATTATATTTTTCGCATGAAAAATATGTGCGCTTGTGAAAACGAGAAAGATATTTCTCAAGTCCATTTTATGAGCTCGGTTTTAGCGTTATGTGTTAACACTGTAGCTAATCCCAGGAGAGCCAAGCATGTCGCGGCGTAGAAAATACTGATTTCAGCGTTAATGTGGCTTGTGATAAGCGCGCACGCGACACTCACTGCACACGTCCCTGCAATTCCGGTTAAATATTTCTTCCCGCCAAAGGCGAGATTAGAAAAGGTGCTGAGTGGCATAACGAGAGCAAAAATGCAGGCGTATATACCTTGCCAAAACAGGTAAGTCGAAACGTTGCGATATGAAGGGAACAGCTCCTGGAACGATTTTGATTCGGTGATAGCAACCGAAAGCAGCGTTATGACACTTGCTGCAAATATCCCCATTGTGACTTGCCGTTTAAGATTGAGGACCATTAGGGGCCTGTTTTTGGAGGCTATTAAGTCGGCCATTGGTTTGAAATAGCTCACATTGATTACGCTTAATACCATTAAGATACCTTTTGAAACCGTTAGAGCAACTCCCGCCAACGATAACGCGCTAGATCCGGTCTGAAAAGAAATATAAAGACGGTCAGCGTTCATAATAGCTTCAACACAAAGCATCGCGCCCAGCAAAGGAAGCCCGACTGCTGACATGGATAAGAGAAACTTAAAGAATCCTTGTAGATTGAATCTGGACTCGGAATTCCCGGCCTTGTGTACGCGGACCAACGCGATGATTGCAGAACAGAGTTGTGCGGAATGTAGGAGGATAACAAACAAAATGGGGTTACTAAGACTTATAGCCGCTACTGCCGCTAGTGCAGTAAAGGTGCTATTGGACAAATACAGGCGACAAAGTTGTTCGAGTTCACCTATGCTTCGAAAGTAGATCCGCATTAGACTGAAGGAGAGTATTCCGACTAAGGCGAGCGGTAATATGAGATAGTAGGATGCGAAATTTAAATATAAATAGGCGAGATATAAAGGTGCCAAAATACAAAAACCTAGAAAAATGTTTAGTAAGAATAGCGGCGTTAATCGGCTTCGTAACTGCTTCTTAAAAGGCAACTGTAAGCCGAAGCCTTCGTTGTACCCGAGAGAGATGACGGGTAAAAACGCGGCCGCTGTCTGTATAAGCACGATTACAGACCATGCCTCGGCCCCGAAGTGCAGAGCGAGTCCTATTGACGCTATCGCAAGAACGGCTGCGTTGGCGATTCGGTACACAAAGAGGTTTAGGAGCATTCGGTGTTAATCGCGTTCAAGCAAGGCGGTTGCGACTACTAAATCCAAGTCACTGTCGAGAGTAAAGGCGGTTTTTTGATCGAGCACGACATGACCGATCACATCACCCCAGAGGGAGCCCCTTGTCTTCAAACTACTGACGCTGAATAAATTAAATCCTCTGACCATTTGATAAAGATCGTCGCGCTCTAACCGTAGACTGGACTTCGAAAAATTGATGCCTTTCAATGTCGATCCATTGTGACTAAAAAAAACATCGTTGTTTGGACGAACACCAATGACGTTGTCCACATTAAAAATCTTTGCGATGTCAATTGCTGACTGAAAAAGATGCCGCTTGTTGAATGGACGGTCAGCGCTGAGCAACATGCCGTAGTCATAAAGTTCGAGGCCCGCAGATGTATCATTAAGGAGGTCCATTAAAACGTCATCGATGCTAGTGTTAATTTGCGACAACGCGAGCTCTCTGCCGTGCACCGAAACAGCCCCTTTATATTTCTTTGTTACATATTCAATCAAGCCCTGATCGGGGGTTGATACGATCACTTCGGCAAAGACTTGCGCCCGGACAACATACTCTAATACATGGTCAATTAAATATTTTCCATTAAGAGGCTGAAATGGTCGTGATCTAGAGTCTATATTAGTGCCCCTTACAGGGATTACACAAAATGTCGACGTAGATTTTGAATTTCTATTTTTTGCCACATCTTGAAGAATCGCCGCCCTGGTCGTCAAGATCTTATCTTCGTTAGAAGTTAGGTTATCTCCGTGCTGACGATAATCAAAAATCACACTATCGATACTTTTGACTTGGAACTTATCAATTATGCGGAACCAAAGCTCATATCCGTCTTGGCAGCTAAGATCCTCGTTATACCCCCCTACGAGTTCTAAGTAGTCAGCTCTAAACATTGTGCAGGCGCCATGCGCGGGTGAGTCTAGTAAGGTAACGTCTTGCTGAAAATCGTGACGCTTATAGCTAAAGAGGAACTCCCCTTCCTTGTTTACGACATTCCAGTTCCCAAAAACCATAGCGACATTGTCGTTGTCAAATCCTGACAGCAAGTTTGTAATAGCGTCCTCGTAAAACCGGTCGTCAGCGTCAAGTCTGACAATGAATTCGCCTTTTGAAACCGCTATTGCAGTATTATTGGTTCGAGTTAGCCCTCGATTTTCTTGAAATATCGCTGTAATACTCTCCACGCCACTGTATTTTTCTATCACTAAGCGAGAATTATCTGTGGAGCCATCGTCTATTATTAGCAGTTCAATGTTTTCGTATGACTGGTCCAGAACGCTGTTAATCGCGTCCTCGATATAATCGCCATAGTTGAAGTTGGTAATATAAACGGTGACTAGTGGGCGCATTTTAATAATCAATTCAACACCTTCGCGGGAATACCACCAACAACGGATTTTGCTTCGAATGATCGCGTAACAACTGCATTGCTCCCTACAACCGTCTTTTGTCCTAGGGTAACGTCAGGGAAGATAACGACGTGAACGCCAAGCCATGAGCCCTTACCGATAGTGATATCACCATAAACATATCCACCATCCATAATATCTAGCGGGGTTGTGTGATTGTGCATACTGGTCTGGAGATAGACGTAGCCGGAAATTAGAGTGTTTTCTCCGATGGTAATATTACCGCCGCCGTTGAAGACGCTACCTAGCCCGATACGAGTTCTACGACCTATCAAAACTTTAGTACTGTTAGTCGCGATTATTCGGATGTACCTGTCTAGTCGAACTTCCTCTCTGATTTCTAAATGTGAGTTGCGAGTTGCCCTTAATTCAATTGATTCCCGGATGGCCACACCCCTGCGAATGCAAATCGACGAGTCATTATCGATAATGAAGGTAGCACTCCAGGGTATGATAACGTCTGAGGCGATCGACAACCGGTCACGGAAAGTCGTCATAAGGTACGCTTTATAAAGCCATGACAAAAGACTTCGCATTAAGAAAAGTCTTCAACGCACAATCGCTCAAACTTCGTCAAAGCGCGTCGTGTTTTCTTTCCTACAATTTGATCAATATACCTCGATGAAAGTCCGTTACAGGGTCTAAGGAGCGTAAAGTCGGCTTCCGATACAGTTTGCCCTTTTGGAATGTCACGGGCGGGATAGACAGCTCGGCGGAAGCTCACCACATGATCATTGTCCAGTTCTATTTGCGTGGGCGCCTTGGTGTTAGAGCCCCTTAAAACATCAACCATTTTAATATGGTTAATGAGATCAAGGACTTCATCTTTTGTTAAGGAGACCTTATGATCTCGAAACTCCTTATTGTCGCGACAATCTGTGAAGTGAAATTCAAGTACCTCCGCGCCCATCGAGATAGCCGTCTTAACTGCACTTGCCCCCTCAGTGTGGTCGGAATAACCCACAGTCGCTTTGGTGAGGTGTTTAAGCCGCTGCATGACATCTAGATTGGCTGCTGACGGTGGTATTGGATACATGGAGGTGCACTGCAGGACCGATAAAAAATGAGGGTCGGTATATATCTCGTTCTGTTCCCGAAGAAACTCGACTGTCGCCATGACCTCTTCTTCAGTCGCCAGCCCAGTTGAGAGAATGATTGGCTTGTTGCGTGTTGCCAAGTGCGCAAGTAACGGCCACGTTAAGAGGTCCCCTGACCCTATTTTGTAGATCGGATTATACTTGTCGACCCAGTCAATCATCTCCACATTCCATATAGATGCCATGAACATTTTGCCTGCCTGGGTTACCATTTCAGCAAGCTCGATGTATTGTTGCTTGGACAGTTCGAACTTTTTAAAATGTTTATGTCTATCTGGCGCTTCCACCGGATTTACCAACGTGTTGCCACTGTACATCTGAAATTTTACAACGTCTGCGTCGCTATCAATTGCGAGCTTCGTTAGTCTTTTCGCGTACCCGAAGTCGCCTTCGTGATTTCCCCCAATTTCCGCAATCAATAGTGGGCCATATTTTCCTCTAAAATTCATAGTGCGCTCCGCTTGCTTGAACCTCTGAACGATAAGCTCAAGATCAATCTTGTAATCCATCTGATAGCCCTCACTAAGCATTTTTGAGGCCCTCTCAAAATCAAACTTAGTATCAATAGCTAGCTGAATACCTCCAGCGGTACTATTTTCAGAGCTCCTAAAATAATACTTATTAATTTTATCGTCATGCTGATATAAATAAGAGGTAACGTGCTCAAAATGCCCATTTTTATAAAAAAGACCGTACAGAGTGCGATAAAATCTCGTATTGATCGACTCAATACTCATGCCTTTTGGATAAGTTCTGTTCGGTACGTTCGAAACGAAATCAAAACCTTCAATAGACTTAAGGCAAATTGCATCAACTAACTCAGGGTTTATGAATAAATTATCGCCATTTATTCGGACAGCGTGCGTAAGATTGTGGGATTCGGCCGCCCCTAGAAATCTCTCAGCGACATTGGTCAGGCTTCCTCGGAAAACTAAAATGCCATTACTTTGACAAAACGATGCCACTGCATTGTCTTCGGGTTGATCGGACGTTGCGATAACGATCTTGTCTAGTGCCTTACACTTATTTAAGCCATCAACAATGTGTGCCAACAGCTCTTTGCCGGCTATTTTTCTTAAGACCTTTCCAGGTAACCTGTGTGATGTGCATCTAGCTAATACTATTGCTCCTATGGTCATCGGCGTACGCCGACCTTTCTAGCCGGAGCGCCCGCATAAATGGAAAAAGGCTCGAGTCGCCCTTTTACAACTGAGTTAGCGGCGACAATACAACCTTGTCCTATAAATGTGCCTTTTAGAATGACCACGCCTGTGGCTATCCAAACGTCATCTTGCACAACAATAGGCTCTACATTATTTGCCTGAGCATTCATTTTTTCGCCTAACTCTACGCCATGATCACTGTCAACGAGATATACGCGGGGCGCAATCATACAATCATCTCCAATTTGGATGCGACCAGACGCAAAAATAATAGAGTCGTATCCTATGGTGGTTCTATTACCCACCACAATTTCAGCTTGCTCGTTGCAAGGACAAAGGCGCGCACCTTGCTTAACATAAGTACCTGATCCGAGGTGAATATTCTTCGGATAACGCATTAGATGGACACCCGAGTCGAGAAGACACTCATCACCCGCCGAGCCAACCCTGCGTCGGTAATAAATAGACATTATCTTATCAATGACTGACCTTTTATTTTGGGCTTTAAACTGATTCATAAATAAACCCTTTAGCCGACACCTTTGAACCACTCCACGGTTTTTTGTATGCCTTGCTCTAACCTATACTCCGGCGAATAACCTAAACGATCTTTAGCTTTCGTAATATCTGCTTCCGAGTGACGTACATCTCCACCCCGGAAGTCACCATAGATGATCTCACTCGTGCTTGCGACCCCTTGACTCCGTAGTTGATCCTTTATGACTGCTGCTAAACGAGTTAATGAAGTGCGATCCCCCAGAGCAACATTGTAAATTTGATTTTTTGTCTCCTTAGGGGCGGTGGCAGCCAGGATATTCATCTGTACAGTATTTTCTATAAAGCAAAAATCCCTACTGGTCTCTCCATCGCCATTTATGACAACGTCATCGCCGTCTATCATTGCCTGTATCCACTTAGGTATTACCGCGGCATAAGGCCCATTAGGGTCTTGCCTTGGTCCAAAGACATTAAAATATCTAAGGCCAATTGTCTGGAATCCGTATACACGATCATAAACGCCTGCGTAAATTTCATTTACATACTTTGTGACAGCATAGGGTGAAAGTGATTGTCCTATATTATCTTCAGTTTTCGGAAGGGCCGGATGGTCACCATACGTTGAACTGCTCGCGGCGTACGTAAAACTACTTACGCTTTCCTCTTTAGCAGCATCAAGCATATTTAGAAAGCCGGTAATATTTACATGGTTAGAGGTTATGGGGTCATTAATTGATCGAGGCACCGAGCCAAGTGCCGCTTGATGAAGTACGAAGTCGACACCCGAAACGGCCGACACACAGTCCCGACGCGAGGTTATGTCGCCCTCAAAGAGCTTGAAGCGAAGCCATTGATCCCTCTCGACTAGCCCTCTGACTTCATCGAGGTTTCGAATACTGCCCGTGGCAAAATTGTCCAGCCCAATAACCCGCTGATCGAGTTTAAGTAATGTTTCAAGGAGGGTTGAGCCAATAAAGCCAGCAACCCCGGTAATTAACCAAACTTTAGGATTTACCCTTAGTTCGGCTAGAGTACCTTCATATTTAGACAGTTCAGTTAAGTCCGCCTTACTCATAATCGCATCGTCAAGTTTGAGTTGGGAAATACATACTTCAAATCGAATATAAAATGATTGGGTTTTCCCCATTCTTGAAGATCGCAGATAGACATTAACTTAAACTCCTCGTGCGCGACAGCAACTAAAATGGAATCATAGGAATTGGGTTTGGGCGAATCAATCAGATCCACGTTTAGACGACTTTTTGCCTCCTCCTTGGAGCACCACGGGTCCATAACATCAACATCTATGCCATATTCTTGTAACTCATGAACAATATCGATCACCTTCGTATTGCGTAAGTCCGGACAGTTTTCCTTAAATGTTAAGCCCATTATTAATACTTTCGCTTGATTAACTTGCGTTGAAAAATGTATTAAACGCTTGACAAGCCGCGACGAAACATACCTTGCCATATCATCATTAATACGACGACCGGCTAATATAATTTCTGGATGGTACCCCACGGATTGCGCTTTGTGGGTCAAGTAATATGGATCGACACCAATACAATGACCACCGACTAGCCCTGGCTTAAAAGGCAGAAAATTCCACTTGGTGCCAGCTGCCTCAAGCACTTCGGAAGTATCGATATTAAGCTTTTCAAAAATAATTGTCAGTTCATTAATCAAAGCTATGTTGACATCTCGCTGCGTATTTTCGATCACCTTAGCTGCTTCAGCGACTTTAATACTCGAAGTTTTGTAAGTACCCGCAATTACGATCTTGGAGTAAAGTGAGTCAACGAAGTTTGCCGCCATAGGAGATGATGCTGAAGTTACTTTAGGTATGTTTACTAGCTTGCGTTGTTTGTCTCCGGGATTTATTCGTTCAGGAGAATAGCCAACATAAAAGTCTTTATTTAAGGTCAAGCCGGATTTCCGCTCCAATATTGGAATACATTCCTCTTCTGTTGCTCCTGGGTAAACTGTTGATTCGTAGATAACATAATCGCCTTGACGTATACATAAACCGAGGGTTTCGCTTGCAGAGCGGAGCATGCTCAGATCTGGTTGTTTGTGCTGATTAATAGGTGTTGGGACTGTGACGATATACACATTACAGTCTTTAATATCCGAATGATTATTGGTAAAGAGCAAACTCTTATTGCTGATTAATTCTTCGGAATCGACTTCGAAAGTAGAATCAGTGTTGAGGCGGAGCTCTGATATTCGTTGTTGATCAGTATCGTATCCTAAAACTGAAAAATGTTTGGAAAACTCTACGGCTAGAGGAAGACCAACATATCCGAGCCCGATAACTGCGATTCTTATTTCGGTGATGGCCATCATAATTAACCTTTTTAAATATTACATTGGTCTGTTCGATACAATTCACGCGTTCAGTGCCCGCATGAAGGTGACTATGTGTCCCGAGTCACGCCAAGGAAAGCGCTCCTAGGTAATGATTTAGTGCCTAGCGTATGACGTTTGGTACTTGTCAAATCGCAGATTTTTGCTCTTGAGCCGATCTATGTTCCGCTTTTCTAACTGTTACTGAAGCGCAAGTTACAAAGTTATCAGTTATTTGTTGATTATAACTGTCGCGCAATATTTTGCGCAGAGCCCGTAACTTTTCAGTCCAAATATGATTGTTAAATAAAAAAATTTTTGTGATATCGGAGGAGTAAATTTTCTCGCACTAAAAAATCATGTGTCAACCACGCCCTTGATCTTTTTCGTTAGCCGCCCTGACAAGGTACCGACTTAAAGTGAATGCTATCCCCAGTATGCCGCCCAGTAAGGCCCCTAACACGCAGATTAAAAGGCGCGACGGCTTAGTTTTTTCCTCGGGAATTACGGCAGGGTCTATGGCCTTAAACACAAACTCATTTCTTACCTCAGCTAACATGATAGTTTCTGTCTGAGATTGTATGAGCTCAAAGAACATAGCCTTCAAGTCAGTAAGCGAAGTACTTTCTACTTGTTGAGTTAGGTAGTCGATTGATCTTGTGGCTTCGTCGACTACTTGATTCTTTACCTCGGTATTGACATCTTGAATAAGCCAATTGACCCATTGTGCGGCAACAATGGGAGATTGGTGTTCGATTGATACTGAGATATACCCAGTTTGTTTGTCCTTCGATACCTTTAGTATTTTGATGAACTCTTTGTGAGCTTCTAAAATGGATGGTCGAGCGTCATACGGTAGTTTGACCTTACGGACCCATTGTTCGGAGGCCGCGTCATATATTTTTGGGTCGTAGAGGAGGCTACCTGATTCGATATCCCACGACTTAACCGCCATGAGTTCTGGCAGTATGTCGTGCCGTTTTACAAATGCGCCAAGAAAACTACGTGACTTTATGAGCTCCATTCCGAGTTGCGCACGAGAACCTTCTCCGCCTGTTGGTAACGATAAGCCTGCAAGGCTTGCCAATCCTCCATACTGCTGCATCAAGCCACCTAGACCAGTACTGGAGGATTCACTGGGTGCGAGTATGGTGCGTGCCGTGTAGATATTGGGAAGAGATAGCGCAATCATAAGGGCAAATGTTACCGATAGGGCGGTCGTCAAGGTTATGAGCCATTTCCCGGCCCACAAAACAGCTAAAACGTGTTTAAAGTCAAAGGCTTCTTCTGAATTCGCGTGTAATCGGTCCTGCGGTTCAGTCATAGTTTTTCTCTAAGTTTTATCTGTGAATTAAAGTTTGGCAACCGCGGCTATTGATACAACCGATTGATAGATTATCTGAGTGATTTCGCGCCAACTTGCTAGGGACTCTTTGTACTGAGTGTTAATTGGGACAACAACCGTATCACCTGGATCAAGAACGGCGGTATCCGGCG
>Ga0206130_10006802_pt1 | contig 12925 bp, 11 predicted proteins | sample Helgoland_Spring_9_FD_148637 | JGI IMG/M metagenome (GOLD analysis project Ga0206130, IMG submission 148637) | Pelagic subsurface seawater microbial communities from Kabeltonne, Helgoland, North Sea - Helgoland_Spring_Bloom_20160512_1 | ecosystem: Environmental > Aquatic > Marine > Epipelagic ... | reverse complement strand
TAATGATCCGTATTGAAACCTGTCAATTTCCCGTTTTCTATTTTAATAGTATTCACAGCTCCAATTTCTTGTGCTTCAGAATCAATGGCATCTAAATAAGGAATGACGACTTGTTTGTAAGGGATGGTAACATTTAGGCCTGTAATTTCTATGTCAGAAGTTATCAAAGACTCAAAATCTTCGATTGTTTCTAAGTCAAAGTTGTTATAAGTACAATCTAATTTGTTGGTTTCAAATTTATCTTTAAAATAACTTCTCGAAAAGGAGTAGTCAATATGTTTACCGAGAAGTCCAAAATTCTTCATATTTGCTGTTTACGTTTGTTTCCATACCATTCCAATCCTATAACAATGGCAGCTCCAAAAATTATAAATAGAAGGGCATAAATGGTTTGTGTGTTCATTTCAGGTAAGTATCGCTGATAGTTTTCAATAATTTGTTCGCCATTTGTGTCTGTAATAAAGTTTCCTAAGGGATCTTGTCTGTACAGGGCAGCTTTCCAGGGCCAAACCACTCCAAGGGATCCTGTAATAAATCCCATAATGAGGGCCAATGTTTTGAATTTGTAATGTTTCAGAATATAACTTAATAGGTGCGAAAGACTGACCAGTCCTGCTATAGAACCTAGCGTGAAAACCAATAAAACTTTTAGAAGTCTTAGATGTTGTGGATCTGACACAAAACTAAAATCGCCAGAAAAAACAAACACAAACGTATCAAAAAGAACGTTTACGGAGTCTACTAATAACAACACATAATTACCTAACAAAATCAATATAAAAGACCCAGAGAACCCTGGTAGTGCCATCCCAGTAACACTAATCATACCACATAGAAAGACAAACCAAAGGTTGTCATTTTGTGTGGCAGGACTTAAAAAACTGATGCTTATTCCAACAATGATTCCAAGAGAAGCCATTGCTATTGTTTTTGTATTCCAAGATTTGAAATCTTTATATATATAATAAATGGATCCTACAATCATTCCAAAAAACACACTCCATACATAGAGTTCGTGACGTTCAATTAAGTAATCCAACAGTTTAGAAACACTAAAATAACTAAGGATCATCCCTAGAAATAGCAAGGCTAAAAACCGACCATTGACATAATTGTAAAAGATTTTAAATCGTCCACTAAAAACCAATTTCAGAGCTTTAATATTGAATTTTTGCAAGGAATATATAAACTCTTCATAAAAACCCATTACAAAAGCAACAATTCCACCAGAAACGCCAGGAACCTTGTTGGCAGCTCCCATAATGACTCCTTTTAGAATCAACAAAAAAGGATTTGTATGCTCGTTAGGATGTTTCAATAGGTTTTTTTTTAGCGCTCATTTTTTCTAAGACAAGAATGATTAAAACTCCAAATACCATCAATGTGATGGCTTGTAAAAGTTGTGGGTCACCATCAAAATTAAACGGCGAAATACTTTCTTCGTTTAAAGGAACTTGAACTCCTTTTGAGTTGGTTCTGAATGTTAAGGTTTCTTTCCAAGGCCATATTTTATTCAAAGATCCAATCATGAATCCAGTAATGACGGCTAATGTCAAGCGGTGGTATTTTTCAAACAACCATTTTAGTAGTTTTGAAAACGATAATAAACCAATAACCGCACCTGCACCTATTATGAGAATGGTTTTAATATCTCTATTATTGAGAGCTTCAAGAACAGGGCTGTAAGCGCCTATAATTACCAGAATAAAAGCTCCAGAAATACCTGGCAGTATCATCGCACATATTGCCAAGGCTCCTGCAAAAAATAAAAATAAATTTGTATCCGAAGTTTCAGCAGGGTTGAGAGTGGTGATTAGGTATGCAACCACGGTCCCTATGGTCATAGCTAAAAATATTTTAATGTCAGAAGGTGTGGTTTTAATCTGTTTTCCGACGTATATAATACTTGCGAGAACCAATCCAAAAAAGAACGACCACAGTAAAATAGGTTGATGTTCCAACAGCCATTCCACTCCTTTTGCTAATGAGATAACACTCACAAAAACCCCGGATAAAAGCGCTATTAGAAAACTCCCGTTCGCTTTTTCCCAAGTACTTTTAATGCCTTCTTGTTTTAAATGCTTTAAAAGTGAAAAATTGATATTATTTAAGGTGTCGATCAGTTCTTCATAAATTCCAGAAATAAATGCGATGGTTCCTCCAGAAACTCCTGGCACAACATCCGCTGCACCCATGGCCATTCCTTTAAGTGAAAGTATCAAGTAATCTAGTGGAGATCGGTTCATTTGTTTTTTATTTTATCGCCTTTAATTGGTGAATAATCATTTTTCGAGATGCCATTAGTGTACAGTGTCTCAAAATAACATTTTACTCCTGTAGCTTTATTCATATCTTCAATATTTTGAATATGAAAGTGTAAATGTGCCTCCGATGAATTTCCAGAGTTCCCACAAAGTCCTAACAACTCACCTTGTTTTATTTTTTCTCCTTGCTTAACAACAATAGAGTTTTGTTTAAAATGAGCAAAGAACAAATATTCATCGTTTGTGGTTTTTAACACAACCGTATTTCCAGGAATATAGGTTGGGTTCATTTCTCCTGGTATATTATCCTTTATTCCATCAACGACCAAAACGACTTCAGCATCTAATGGTGCAATTATGTTTTTTCCAAAAGCGTAATAATCTATATTTGTTTTTCCGTCTGTTTTAAATGTCTTTCCTTTATCGTCTGTGATTACAATATCAAAAGCATTTTTTTGAGCTTGATTTTCTAAATGATAATTTAGTTCTTTTGTGTCTCCACCCCAAGCAACAGTCCATTCTCCATTAAACGGTAAAATCAAAGCTGTTTGATTTCTTTCAAGTTTTGGGAAGTCACTTTCTTTAAAAGGTTTTACAAAAAATCCATTTATTTTAACGTCTGTGTCAAGTGATATGTTCACAGAAAGCACTGCCCGCTCAAAATTTGTTTTGTAACAAGCATAGGTTACATTTTCATAGTTTGTGAATTCTCTTTTTTCAATTTTCCCAACTTGACTTTTAAGCCCTTTAAGAAAGTCAATGGTTTGTTCAATAGGCAAAGCTGTTTTCATTTCTTCCGAAAAAAAAGAAAATATTTCATTGTAGTTGCCTGAATTATATGATTTCTCAAACTCTGCAGAAACCTTTTTTGAAGTCTCTTTTTCAATCTGACCGAAGTTTAAAAATGGAGACAGAATTAAGATTATGAAACTTAATTTTTTCATCAGTAATTTTAAATTGTTAATAGCCCTAAAATACAAATTTTACTGATGCGTGTTCCTGAAATTCTCAATTAATTGAAGGACGGCTTTGCGCTGATAGACTTCCGGAAACAATTCTTCTAAAATAAACACATGTTCTAAGTTTATATGCATCGCCGTCAAAAGGTGTGCATAGCCCGCATCCATATTGTTAAGCTTCAAACAGACGCCTGAAAGTCGAAATTCTAACTCTTCACTTTTTGGGTGATATTCTAAGGCTTGTACAAAATTGAATTTTGCAGCTTCATACTCGCTAAGCTTGATTAAAATATCGCCGCGAGATAACCAGGTGCTTAACTCACAATCGCCTAACTCAAGCGTTCTTTTGTACCCACGTTCGGCTTCTTCCAAAAGAAGCAGGCGTTCATTGATAGTAGAGTATAATAACCAGTAGGCTGCATTGTCACCATCAATATCAATAGCTTTATTGATGTAGGTCAAGGCTTTTTGGAAGTCTTTTTTAGCAATAAAAAATTTTGTAATGTGCATCCAACCTTTATCCAAAGCAGGGTCTTCTTCTACCGCCTGATAGTAGTGCTGGAGTGCAAGATCATCAATTTTTAAACGCTCGTAACAATACCCAATTTTTATGAGAGCATAAGCAGTTGAATCTTCAATAGCAATCGTAATTTTATAATTTTCAATCGCTTCTTCAAAACGATTTAAATGCTCTAATACTTTTGCTTTTTCTAGGTAAGCACCAATGAATAGGTCATCTGAAATAATCGCAAAATCAAATGCAGTGACCGCTTTCAATAGTTGTTTGGTTTCTACGTATTGTTTGCCAAGTTGATGCCATGCCACTTCGCTATACGGATTTTTGTCTAAGTAACTATTTAGGTATTCAATAGCTTCGTTGGTTTCATCTAAAAAGTCAAAACAATATATGATGTTATAAAGTGCAGAATAATCTTCCAAGTCCAACTCTATACATTTTTTAAAATTTTGTTTTGCATCCTGATATTGATCTAGAAATAGATATTCCATGCCAATTAAAGAGTAGAGGTCGGCACTATCGTCGGCAATTTCAATTGCTTTTTTGAATATTTCAATTGCTTTTTCGTGTTGATCTTTTTTGGAGTAAATATTCGCTTTTTGAATATATAACTCTTCATTATTAGGTTCTATTTCAAATAGGGGAGACAGGAGTCGATCTGCTTCATTTAGGTTGTTTTCAAAAATTAAAATTTCAACTTGAAATAATTTCAGGTTTAAAGATGCAGGGTGCTGACTTAGCCCTAGTTTGATGGCTTTTTTTGCAAGCGCAATTTTGCCACTTTCTAAGTAGTGATGTATTATGTTTTCAAACTCATTGGAATCAAAGAAAAAAACGTTGTTTGTTTTTAACATCGACTCAAATTTTGAGAGGGTTACTTTTTGATTATCGTCAGATTGACCGAACTCCATAAAAGATATTTTTTACACTAATAAATTTAATGGTATATCCAATTGAATCCCCTAGATATCTCTAATGTTTTCAACAAAATAATTAACAGTCTTGTTTAAATGGAATTTAGAATCTTGATAATAATGTTACAGCCTTTTATAATATCTTCTTTTGAAATAGTGAGTGGTGGAGAAATTCGGACTGCTTTTGGTTCGTAAAGCAGCCAAAATAAAATCAATCCATCTTCTTTAGCTTGCAATACAATTTTGTTGGCAATTTCATAAGAATCAACCATTAAAGCGAGCATCAAACCTTTTCCTCTGATTTCTTTAATAAGAAGGTGTTGTAGGTGTTTTCGAATCAGGGCTTCTTTTACTAATGTTTCTGGAATTAAGTTGCTAGTTGTAATCTCTTCAAGGGTTGCTAGTGCAGCAGCAGCTATAACGGGGTGTCCGCCAAAGGTAGTGATATGTCCTAATTTTGGATGGTCAGATAAACTATCCATCATTTCTTCAGAAGCTGTAAAAGCACCAATAGGCATGCCGCCTCCAAGCCCTTTTCCAGTCACCACAACATCTGGAATGCAATTGTAATTTTCAAACCCAAAAAGTGTTCCTGTTCTTCCAATACCAGGTTGTATTTCATCTAAAATTAACAGTGCGCCAACTTGATTGCATTTTTCTTGAACTTTAGTCAAATAACCATTTCTTGGTTCAATAAATCCAGCACCGCCTTGAATTGTTTCTAAAATAACCGCCGCAGTTTTTGTGGTGATTTGTGATAGGTCTTCTAGGTTATTGAATTCTATAAATCGGATGTCTGGAATAAGGGGGCGGAACGGTTGTTTTCTTTGTTCATAGCCCATAACACTTAAAGCACCCATTGTGTTTCCATGGTAGGCATTCTTTGCCGCGATAATTTCGGACCTTCCCGTATAGCGGCGCGCCAGTTTCATGGCACCATCAATTGCTTCTGTACCAGAGTTTGTTAAATAGGTTGTTTCGAGTTAGGTGGTAAATTTGAAGCGAGTAATTTGCACAGTTTTACAGCAGGAGATTGAACGTATTCTCCATAAACCATCACATGCATGTATGAGTCCAATTGCTTTTTAATGGCCGCTACAACCTTTGGATGTCGATGCCCTAAACTACAAGCAGAAACACCGGCAACAAAATCTAAATACGGCGTTTTATTTTGATCATAAATATAAGACCCTTCTGCGCGGGATATTTCCATCGCAAATGGATGTGGTGTTGTTTGTGCTTGGTGTTTGAAAAAATCGTTTGTAATCAATTTTTCTTTTTTGGTTTCTTAAATAATGCAGGCTTTTCCATAAATTCTTTGGGTAATTTTCTAGCGGCTTTATTTTTTGGTTTTAGTTTAGTTGCATCTAAATTTTTGGGTGAATTTGGTTGTGCTTTTTCTATTCGTTCTATTAGTTTTGGATCAAAAAACTCCTTTTGAGGCATATAGGCATCCAACCCTTTTATTGTGGGAAGTACAAGAGGCGCATCATCTTTAAATAAATCCTCGACACTTGTTGGACGTTCAGATTCTCGCCATTGAAACCCTTTAAGAATTTTTTCATTTTTAGGAAATTCATCTTCAGGGTGTGTTTTACCACCAATTTGATTGTATTTCCGCATTTCATCAATTGTGTTTTCAGAAATCCATACTTTAATGGCACCCGACTTTGATTTATCAATTCCCACCAATTCATTGTCTTCATTTCGGAGGTAGTAAATACTTTCAGCATTTTTGATAATGTCGATAGTTGACAAGCTATTATTTTCAAATAAACCAAATAGTTTTTGCCCCGAAATTTGATTGTATCCATCCCCTAGACTGTCCTTACTAATGATGAATGCATTATTAAACACTTTTAAAGAATCTAAGGTTTCGGTTTTAGAATTAGAAATTAAGTGAATGGAATCCCCTGTAATTTGATTTTTTAAATTCCATAAAATAGGATGTTTAGCTTTGTAAAAGGGATCATTTTCTAGGTTTTTATCTAAATTAATAAGTTGAGTCAGTCCAGTTTCTTGATTCATGTGAATTGAGTCGGCTTTACCACTTAAATCAGATTTATAAATTTTAGCATTATAATAGCCCCGCGTAATTCTTTTTTCAGGTTTCCCCGTCACCATCAAGGTATCACTATGAACAAAAATAGAGTCGTTTTCTTGAAGAGTAATAGCCAATGCACGTTTGGTTACAAATACAGAGTCTTTAGCCCTAAACACTTCTGCATAATGACTTTTAACTATTGTATTGTTAAGAGTGTCAGTGATTGTAATATTATTGGTAGCAGATGCAAATTTTTCATTGCGGTCAAAATAGATGCTGTCACCTTCTACAACGCGCTCGTCATAATTAATTTTGGAATTTTTCACAAAATAGCCTGTATCATTTTGGGTATCATAAAACCCACGTTCGCAATAAATGACACTTGTTTCGCTTGTAATTGTTGTGGGACCAAATAAAAATGCAAATCCAGAAAGGGTATAAAAATCAAGTTGATTGGATTCAATAACATATTCGGGATTTATAAGTTTGACTTTATTTACAAACTGGTATTTTTTAGAATTCATATAATAACGACCAATTTTACTTGTAATGGTTCCGGAAGTATCCCGAACTACTTTGCCATAACTTTGGTAAAAGGCTTGTTGTTTGACTCGGTCAAAATATAAAGTGTCTGTAGTGAGTACAGAACTCGGTTCTTTTAAAACGACCGAACCACTTGCAAATGCTAATTGCGTTACGCCGCTATATTCAACATATTTAGAGGTCATGTTAATCGTATCGCCTTGCTTGACATGAACCTTTCCGTAAGCTTCTATAAAATCTTGTTTGCCATAATAGATGGCTTCATCACACCATAATTCAATGCCTTCATGTTTGATGTGTACCTGCTTCGAGTTATTTCTTGTAAGTATGGTTGCATCTGGATTTGATTCGTCAAAAGTCATGAACGGAGCATATTCAATTTCGATTCTTCGTCGCTCTTGTGCTTGTAATATGGATCCTAAAAAAAGTAGAATACATATAAAGTGATAAATGCTCTTGTGTTTCAACGTGATATAGTTTATTACAAAAATAGGTAATATTGAGTTCTTTGAATAAAACTTAAGATTATTTTAAGTTCTAAAAAAAAATCTACCCTTAGGATAGATTTTAATTGTTATCTAAAAATCGTTTGTTTTCGATCCGGTCCAACTGAAACTACTTTGATTGGAATTTGTAATTCTTTTTCAAGGAAATCAATGTAAGCATTCAGAGTTTTTGGAAGTGTTGATTCATTGTTCATTTCAGTTAAATCTTCAGACCAACCTTCAAAATCAGTGTATATTGGAGTTATGTTTTCTGGATCTACATTATACGGCAAATGGTGAATGATGTCTCCTTTATAATTATATGCAGTACATACTTTTAAAGATTTAAAACCAGATAAAACATCGGCTTTCATCATCATAAGTTGTGTTACGCCGTTTACTTGGCACGCATAGCGCAATGCTACAAGATCGAGCCATCCACAACGTCGTGAGCGTCCTGTCGTAGCTCCAAATTCATTGCCCACACGTCCCATAGTTTCACCATCTTCATCAAACAATTCAGTAGGGAAGGGGCCAGAGCCTACTCTAGTGGTATAGGCTTTAAAAATTCCAAAAACCTCACCTATTGAATTTGGTGCAATTCCCAACCCTGTACAAGCACCTGCAGCAGTTGTATTTGAAGAGGTTACAAATGGATAGGTACCAAAATCAATATCTAACAAAGAACCTTGAGCACCTTCTGCTAATATTGATTTGTTGTCTCTTTGAGCTTGGTGTAAATATTCTTCAGAATCAATAAATTTTAATGATTTTAGTACTTTAACTGCTTCAAAAAATTCAGATTCAAGTTCTTCTAAATTATATTCTAAATCAACGTTATAAAAACGTACCATGGACTCGTGTTTATTGGCCAGTGCACGGTATTTGTCTTTCCAGTTATCTAATTCAAGATCGCCAACACGAATGCCATTACGTCCTGTTTTGTCCATGTATGTTGGGCCGATACCTTTGAGTGTAGATCCAATTTTAGCTTTTCCTTTGGATGCTTCTGAAGCGGCGTCTAACAAACGGTGTGTAGGTAGTATTAAATGTGCTTTACGCGAAATGACTAGTGATTTAGCGTAATCTACATTTTGAGCAGCTAACTTATCTAATTCGTTTTTAAATATCACCGGATCAATTACGACTCCATTTCCAACTAAATTCACAGCGTCTTCATGAAAAATTCCGGAAGGAATCGTATGAAGTACATGTTTCATCCCATTGAACACTAGAGTATGGCCTGCATTAGGTCCCCCTTGAAATCGTGCTATAATATTGTAATTGGAAGTCAAAACGTCCACAATTTTTCCTTTGCCTTCGTCACCCCATTGTAATCCAAGTAGTAAATCTACTGCCATGCTATTTAATCGTTAATTTTAGTATCTTTTTTTGTTCCGTAGAAGTATAGAGAATGTTTTTGAATATCAATATTAAATACTTCTTCTATTGTTTTTTGAATGGATTGAATTCTTGGGTCGCAAAACTCAAAAACTTCACCAGTATCAGTAAGAATCACATGATCGTGTTGTTTGTCAAAATACGATTTTTCATATTGTGCTTGATTTTGCCCAAATTGATGTTTTCGTACCAAAGCACAGTCCATTAACAGTTCAATAGTATTGTACAAGGTTGCTCTAGAAACACGGTAATTTTTATTTTTCATTTTGGTGTATAGAGATTCAATATCAAAGTGGTCGTCGTTATCATATATTTCTTGAAGAATTGCAAATCGCTCTGGTGTTTTGCGATGGCCATTTTCTTCTAAAAATTTCGTAAAAACATTTTTTACGATATCTTGATTTTTATTTTTTGATTTTACACTCATACAACCGTCAAATTTAAACTAATTTTAGACTCTAAACACTTTTTCTATGCCATTTATTTTTTGCAAACGTTCCATTAATTTTTCTACAAAATTATTGTTATTGACTTCAACAGAAATTTGACCTTTAAAAACACCACCATCAGTATCAAAATTTATATTTTTAATATTGACATTCATGTTTTCTGATACTATTTTTGTAATTGAATTTACCAAACCTAATTTATCAATCCCCGTTAGTTTTATCATTGCTCTAAAAACTTGTTGAGAGGAGTCAATCCATTTTGCCGACATAATTCTGTAAGCATAATTTGATTGTAAACTCAATGCATTTGGACAAACTTTTTTATGAATTTTAATTCCGTCTCTTATACTTAAAAACCCGAAGACCATATCACCTGGAATTGGATTGCAACAAGAAGAGAGTTTGTAGTTTAATTTTTCTTCTTCTTTTCCAAAAACCAACATATCGTATTTGGAAGTGATTTCTTCTTTTTCTACTGCTAATTTAGTAACGCTTTTGGTTCGGGTAATTTTATTTTTAATGTAACTAACAAGTGCATTACTTCTTGAAGTTGCAAAGTTTTTCAACATCGTATTGTCAATACTGCCAATACCAACTCGGTAGAATAAATCTAAACTTGTGTTGAGTTTGAAGTAATTAACCAATTCATTAATAGATCGTTCATTTAGAGTGATTTTGAGCTGTTTAAGTTTACGTCTCAATATTTCTTTTCCATCAATAGCAATGGTTTTCTTTTCTTCTTTAAGAGATGATTTTATCTTACTTTTTGCGCGTGTTGTAGTTACATAATCCAGCCAGTTTGAATTTGGTTTAGCATTTTCTGAAGTAATGATATCAACTTGGTCACCACTTTGTAAAGTATGATTTAAAGGGACTAGCTTACCATTGACTTTAGCACCTCTAGTTTTCATTCCAATTTCAGTATGAATACTAAAAGAAAAATCTAATGGAGTGGCGTCTTTTGGAAGCGATTTTAAATCGCCATTTGGAGTAAATACAAATATTTCCTTCGCATATAGGTTGAGTTTAAATTGCTCAACAAATTCTACAGCGCTCGATTCAGGGTTCTCTATAACTTCTTGGAGTTTTCCAATCCAGCTTTCTAAATTTTCATCCTGTTCTTTTTCACCTTCTTTATATTTGTAATGAGCAGCATAGCCTTTTTCTGCTATCTCGTTCATTCGTTCACTTCTAATTTGAACTTCTACCCAACGACCTTTGGGCCCCATAACTGTTATATGAAGTGCTTCGTAGCCTGTAGATTTTGGTGCAGAAATCCAATCTCTTAAACGTGTTGGATTGGGTCTAAAGTGATCGGTTACAATGGAATATATTTTCCAAGCCAGAAATTTTTCATTCTTTAGGTTAGATTTATAGATGATTCGTACAGCAAATTTATCATAGACTTCATCAAATGAAACCCCTTGTTTCATTATTTTTCGACGTATTGAAAAAATAGATTTTGGACGACCCTTGATTTCATAATTAATTTTTTCTTTGTTCAAGGCTTCAGTTAAAACCTGACTGATATCTTTGATGTAAAGGTCTTGTTCTTCCTTACTTTCTTCTAGCTTCAGTAAAATATCATCATAAACTTCGGGCTCTGTATATTTTAAAGCTAAGTCTTCTAACATTGTTTTAATGTTGTAAAGCCCAATCTTATGTGCAAGAGGTGCATAAATATATAACGTTTCAGAAGCAATTTTTAATTGTTTGTCCTCACGCATCGAATGAATCGTTTGCATGTTGTGCAATCGATCTGCAATTTTGATGATAATCACCCTAATATCGTCATGAAGTGTGAGCAACATTTTTCTGAAATTCTCAGCTTGCATTGACACATTCATGTCCTTATTTAAAGAAGAAATTTTTGTCAATCCATCAACAATTCGAGCTACAGTTTCTCCAAATAATTGTTGAATGTCATTAATAGTATAACGTGGGCAATCTTCTACAACGTCATGAATCAGTGCAGCAGCAATAGAAGTTGCATCGAGTCCAATTTTGGAGGCAACAATTTTTGCCACAGCAATAGGATGAAATACATAGGCTTCGCCAGATTTTCTTCTTTGATCTGAATGGGCATCTACAGCAACGTCAAATGCTTTTCTAATTAACTTTTTGTCTGCGGCTGACAGGGTTCTGTAGCTAATCTTAAGGAGTTCTTTATACTCCTTAGCAATGGCTGCATTTTCTTGTGCTATTTCTGCTACTGTCATAATCTAAAATTACTACAATCAAACGGAACACGCAATAACTAAAGTTAGTTTTTACAAAAATTGTTTTAACAAATGATTAAAAGTAGTATTTAGCTTAATTTTCGCTGCCTTTTTGCTTCAAAAACTAAAATACCTGCTGCAACTGACACATTCATAGAATCAATTTTTCCTTGCATTGGAATGCGAATTTTTGCGGTAGCAACATCACGCCAAATTGAACTTAATCCTACAGATTCTGCTCCAACAATTAGAGCCGTTGCTTTTTTATAATTAACAGAATCATATTCCACGGAGTCTTGTAGTGTTGCCGCATAGATGAAGATATTCTGTTTTTTTAAATATGTAATGATATCTTCAGATGACCCTGTCGCAATTGGAACTGTAAATATCCCACCAACACTTGATCTTATGATGTTGGGATTGTATAAGTCTGTCAATGGATTTGAAATGATAATTGCGTCTACATTGGCTGCCTCCGCTGTTCGAAGTAAAGCTCCAATATTTCCTGGTTTTTCGGGTGCTTCTGCCACTAGAATCAAGGGGGTTTCACTTTTAAACTTCAAATTATTTAAATCAAAGTTTTTGGCTTTAGCTACAGCAACGATACCTTCTGTAGTTCCACGGTGAGCTACTTTTTCATAGACTGTTTGGGTAATTTCTATGATATCAATTCCATAGATCTCTAAGGAAGCTGCTTCTGATGCAGAAAATAAATCTGCATAGTAGTAAAGTGTTTCAATTGTGTAATTTCCTTTGATGGCTAAAGATAACTCACGTTTTCCTTCAATAATAAATAAGCCCGTTTGTTTTCTTAATTTCGACTTTTCTTTGAGTTGAATCAGTTGTTTAATAAAAGGGTTTTGAAGACTGCTTATCGTTTTAACCATACCATAAAAATAGTGTTTAATTTTAAGCTATAACAAAAAAAGTCTAAGCCGAAACTTGAACCTTTTAATTGTAATAGGAATGAAATTCTTAGTTGTTTTCATATTTTTTAGAATACCGTTTCCAGAGTTCTGTTTGGTGGGTTTCTAAGCTAATCTTACGACCGTCAATAAACGCGTTGGTTAAATTGTTGGTTCGAATATCTAACGCATCTCCACTGCTTATGAACAAGGTAGCACTTTTCC
>Ga0206130_10006797_pt1 | contig 12931 bp, 9 predicted proteins | sample Helgoland_Spring_9_FD_148637 | JGI IMG/M metagenome (GOLD analysis project Ga0206130, IMG submission 148637) | Pelagic subsurface seawater microbial communities from Kabeltonne, Helgoland, North Sea - Helgoland_Spring_Bloom_20160512_1 | ecosystem: Environmental > Aquatic > Marine > Epipelagic ... | reverse complement strand
GCTTAAAAATGCAACACCATAATGTCCTTTTTGCCCCCAGTACTCTGGGTGATAACCAATTTCTTCGATAACCTCTAAAGGAAAGTCAGGGTCATTCACCTTTGTTTCTTGAAGACCAATTACATCTGGGTCTAGAGTATCTCTAAGATGAATAAGTTGATGAGGCCTAGCTCTAATACTATTGATATTAAATGATACTATTTTCATATGTTTAGTTTACTTTAGTTAAAACAATTTTTTTATTTAAATCCAAGTAATCACCTATAATTTTTGTAGATTCAATTAATAAAAAATCATTTTCTAAATCAATATTATTTCTATCTGTAAGCTCTTCATATTCAGAATCTTTTAATGCTTCATAGGAGTCATATATTTCTAATCCTAGACCTAACCTTCTTTTATTTTCAATCTCTAGTAGCCATGATTTTCTTAAATTTTTTTCATTAATTCGCTCATTAATATTAAGACTTAACTCCTTTTTATTCTTATTGTCGTCATACCTTTTTCTTACTGCACCTAGGTAAAGTAAATTTGGGTCCATATTTAATCTTTTTTTATGGAGCTCCCTCACAGTTTTTAATTTGTTATAGTTTAATGGAAATTTATTATGTCTATATGGCCTTACTCTGTCCCACTCTAGAGCAGTAGGGTAGGAACTTTCTCCAACAGTTTCAATATCCCATGTTGATGGCAATGATATGTCTGGCACTACTCCTTTATTTTGAGTGCTAGTTCCATCCACCCTGTAATACTTAGATTCAGTTATTTTGATTTGTCCTTTTGAGATATCTTCTAAGCTTTGGACCGTTCCCTTTCCGAAAGTTCTTTGACCAACAATTATTCCTCTCTGGTAATCCTGAATCGCAGCAGCGACAATTTCTGATGCTGAAGCTGAGTACCTATTAACAAGAACGAGAAGGGGCTTATCCCAAATTTGAGAAGCTTTACTATCACCATATGGCTGAATGTAACCAGTACTATGTTTAACTTGGACAGTAGGTCCCGAAGCAACAAAAAGACCAATAATCTTATTCGCTTCAATTAATGCTCCACCACCATTATTTCTTAAATCTAAGATCACTGCATCAACAGATTTTTTATTGAAATCCTCAAGTATTTTTTTTACATCGCCACTGCTACTTTTATAATCATTTGTTCTTTTCTGATAGGCATTGAAATCAATATAAAATGAAGGAAGATCAATAATTCCGATTTTTGACCCTTCTTCTGAGACATGAATCTCACCTTTAGCTGCTCTATCCTCTAATTTAATTTCTTCTCTTTTTAAAGTTACGATCTTCCTAACATCATCATTCTCTTTAGATGATATAAATTCAATTTCAACTTCTGAACCAGATTCACCTCTTATCAGATTAACAACTTCATCAATTCTCCAGCCTATAACATCAATATATTCTTCATCATTATCTTTTTGCCTTATTCGAGTTATCTTGTCATCAGGTGAAATTCTTCCTGATTTTTCAGCAGGACCTCCTGGGACAAGGCTTATAATTTTTGTGTAATCATCTTCTATACCAAGTAATGCACCAATTCCCTCTAGCTTTAACGACATATTCATATCAAAATCTTCTGCTGATCTTGGTGATAAATACGAAGAGTGTGGATCAAATTGATTAGCCATCACAGTCATAGCTATTGAAAAAATATCTTCCTCTTTTTGCTGATTAACTCTTTTTATTCTATTTTTATATCTTTTAATTAAATCTTTTTTTGGATCTACAGATGGCTCATCAGACATTTGAGCTAATAAAAATTCATTTTTTGTCTGAAGTTTCCATTGGTGATTTAATGTTTTTTGATCATCCGGCCACTCATTATCCTTGCTATAAATATCTAAAAAATCATCCTTCTCAAATGAAAATGAAAAGTTATTAACAAGGTATATTTGAAACTCTGAAAATTCAATTACTCTTTTAAAATAAAGATTAATAATTTCATAAGAAATATCAATATCAAAAGCTGCCTCATCATATGAATCAGATCTGTTGATAAAACCCTCAACTTCATTCTTAGTAAAATATTGTTTACTACCATCAAGCTTATCAATTAGAGCAATGATGTAATTTTTATTAAAATCTTTATCAACAAAATTACTGACATAATGACTTCTTTCAATTTTATCAAAAACTTCTTGACTGATTTTTATTTTATCTACACTTAAATTTTGAGATACATATTCTTTTCTTGTATCGTCACTATTTCCGCATGCAATTACAAAAATGCTGCACACTAAAATAGAGAGATAAGAATATTTATTTTTCACAGATAATTTTATAAGTTTTGTATTTTTGCCGCTTCTTCTCTTAAGAGTTCAGGCGCTCCAAGAGTATGCCTATTCACTCCAATTCTTTTGAACCAATAGTGTACCCCCATTAGATCAGTAAATCCCATTCCGCCATGAACTTCTGTTGCTTTTTTAGCAATTATTTTTGATATTTCTGAGACATGAGATTTTGCATGACATGCCATTAGCCTTGATTCTTCTGGAGAATTATCAAAGCAATGAGCAGCATGCCAGACTAAAGAATAGCAAGGCTCTAAATCAGCCACCATTTCGGCACACATATGCTTTACTGCTTGAAAAGACCCAATTACTCGACCAAATTGTTTTCGTTCTTTGGAATACTCAACAGCCTTATCAATGAGCCTCTGTGAGGCGCCAACGCTATCAGCTGCAAGAATTATTCTCCCAGCATCAATGGCTCTATTAATAGCATCTTTATGAGATACAGTTTGCTCAAGAATATCTATATCTACGTTATTTAATTTAACCTCTGAAAAACTTCTAGTATTATCAACTGTTATCAATTTAACTATTTCAACTCCGGGAGAGTTTGCTGATATTAAGCCAATGACCCCATCTGAATCTGAAAACATCAAATGAGAAGCATCTTTTGTATCTAGAACAAATAGTGATCTTCCTGATATTTTATTATTTTTAATTTCGATAGCTGAGCTATCTCTAGCTCCAAAATATTCTGAAAATCCAACTCCAATCCTTATTAAGTTGTTTGACATCTGGGTTAAATATTTTTCCTTTTGTTTTTGATTTCCTCCATAAACAATTGCTAACGGTGCCATTACATATGAACCAGCAAAGGCTATCGGTGCTACTCCACCACCCAGGCTCTGACTGATAGCGGTTGCAAAAAGAAGGTCTAATCCAAGCCCACCAAACTCTTCAGGTATAAGAAGAGAACTCAGCCCTAGATTTACTAAGCCACTATGGATTTCTTTTTGAGTATCTAATGATTTTCCTTCTGAAATAGATCTAATTACATCTAAATCAGCCTGATTTTTTAAGAATTTTGAGACGTTTTCTTGAAAAAATACTTGATCTTCTGATAATCCAAAATACATCCTAAACTCCTTGAACCTTAGGTTCCCTTGGCATACCTAGACCTCTTTCTGAGATAATATTTTTTTGAATTTGACTAGTTCCGCCACCTATTATTAATCCCAAATAGTACATATAAAGAAACTGCCATGATCCGCTATCCCTCAAATGAGGACTATCTTCATATAGTGTTCCAATTTCTCCCATAATATCTATAGCAAATCCTTCTAGCTCATGTCTTAGCTCAGTACCAACAAGTTTCTGAATCATTCCAGCTATTTTTGTATCCTGTCCTTTATTGAGCTTGGAGGATAGAACTCTTAATGAATTAGACTGAAATGCCATAACTTTTGCTTGAATAGACATAAGTTTATCCCTGTAAACAGGTATATCAATTAATCTTACTCCATCTAATTGCTCTTCTTTCATTCTATCAATTAAAAAATTTACTCGATTAAAAGTTGCATTAGGGTCTGTCAAAGATCCTCTCTCATGTCCAAGAGTAGCGTTAGCTACAGCCCATCCTTCTCCTCTTTTACCTATTATGTTTTCTTCAGGGATTGTCACATCTGTAAAAAAGACTTCGTTAAATCCTGGTTTTAAAGTCATGTCAACAAGGGGTCTTATTTCTATCCCTGGTGTATCCATTGGTATTAGTAGATAGCTTATTCCAGCATGTTTTTGTGCGTCTGGCTCAGTTCTCACAAGACAAAACATCATTTGTGAGTACTGAGCAGTACTTGTCCAAATTTTTTGCCCATTAATAACCCAATTTCCATTAACAAGTTCTCCTTTAGTTTGCAAACTAGCAAGATCGCTTCCAGCATTTGGCTCAGAGTATCCTTGGCACCAAATAATTTCTCCATGAAGGGTAGGTTTAATATATTGTTTCTTTTGTTCTTCTGTTCCAAGTTCTAGTAGGGTAGGTACCAACATATCTATACCTTGACCACCCATGGCGGCTGGTATTTTTGCATTTGAGAATTCTGATGCAATTATCCTGCTCTTAATAATATCGCTCTCACCACCGAAGCCGCCATAATCTTTTGGAACAGATCTAGCAAAATAGCCTTTTTTAATTAGTATAGATTGCCACTCTGATCTAGATATAGTTATACCAGTTGCTTCATAATCTTGTGCCAATGGCGCTTTTGAAGAATCTTTGAAATTTACCCCTTCCCATTCTTTACAAAATTCTTGAACCTCTTTTCGAAAATTCTCATACTTCTCGCCGTAATTCAAATCCATTTAGTATCTCTCTAATAAATTATTAATCCCATTTAGGATCTCTTTTTTCTAAAAATGCTGCAATACCTTCTTGTGCATCATCACTTTTAAAGCATTCTTCAATTTGTTTTTGTAGATAGGGTAAAGCTTCATTAAAACTCATATTATCCTGATGTGCATATGCTTTTAATCCTATCTGCATAGTACCTGGAGCAAGACTAGAAAGTTCTTTGGCTAAATTATCTACATGCTCATCCAGTTGAGCTTGTTCCACTGATTTATTAATTAGGCCCCATTCTTCAGCTTTAGATGCATTTATATAATTACCTCTCATAATAAAATCTAATCCAGCTCTTTTTGGCATGACTCTAAACAAGCCTGCCATAACCATAAACGGCCACAATCCTCTTTTAATTTCAGGTGCTGAAAATTTTGCCTCCTTAACTGCAATCGCATGGGTTGCATTTGAGACCATTAAAAGCGCTCCAGCCAAAACAGATCCTTGGATTTTACATATTACAGGTTTATATAAATGTCTAATTGAAAGACTTAAATCGTTATGATTTAGTAATTTTGGAACATTGGACTCAGACTTTGAATTACTTAAATCTGCACCAGCACAAAAAATATCTCCTTCAGCATCTATAATTACGACTCTAATTTTTCTCTCTTGTTTTGCATATGCCAAAGCATAATTAAGCTCATTCATCATTACACTATTTATTGCATTCTTCTTATCAGGCCTATTTAGGGTAATAGTTAAAATATGATCTTTAATAGCAACCTTGGTTGCTTCAAAAATTAGACCATCTAAAGAAAGTTTCTCATTGCTCATAGTTTTTTCCGTTTAATATTGAAGAGGGAACTTGTATCAGCTTAGCTCTCAGATACTCACCAAGAGATTTTGCTTGGCTATCTATTTTATTATTTGAAGAAACCCCATCTTGAAGAATGTCCTCGATGTAAAAGTTCAGAGAATAAATATTAGCTAAATCATATCTATCTATTTTAAAATTTTTAAGATCAGGTAAAAGCTCTTTAAGATTTTCAACTGTTAAAAATTCATACAGAAATGCATAGGAGGATAAGTCCTTTGCCCAAACACCTAAATTTGCGCACCCGCCTTTATCACCTGATCTAGTCCCATATATTTCTCCAAAATAAATTTGTGACATTTCTCCTTCTTTAATCTCAGGGATTTTGATAGGTTCTTTTTGATAGTAAATATCTTCAAAATCAAGCTGACTTGTCGGAAGGACATCAATTTTTTTTCCGTTAATATTGACTGTTTCTTTTATATGTCTACTGTCCACCAAAGCAGGCCAATAAACTATTACAGGACCATTCGGCTTAGCAGCAGCTCTTGCAAAAAAACCAGGAAAATTTGATAAAGATAATTCAACAATTTTTGCAGTAAATAGCCTTCCGACTAAATCAGGATTCATTGATTTTACAGATATATTAAGAGAAGCCATTGCCTCTTCATTCGTTTTGGGATTATTTTTTTGAGTTTGATGTAAATCAACAGATACTTCATCAAATTGATCCATGCCACCCACTGAATTGAGCAAGGTATCTGTAAATACTTTAGCCTTTTCTTCAATATCTAGGCCAGTGAGAATTATTTCCATTCCATTTCTATAACCCCCAGCAAGATTAATACAAACCTTATGAGATGGAGGGGGTGAGCTACCTCTGCAATCAGAAACATAAACTCTATCTTTTGCAATTTCTTCAATTTTTAAAGTATCAAAATGGGCAATTACATCGGGATTGATATATGAAGGAGAGCTAATTTCATATAAAAGTTGAGCAGTTACTGTTCCAACAGATACAAGCCCGCCGGTATTTGGGTGCTTGGTGATTGTAAAATTACCATTTTCTTCAATTTCTGCAATTGGATAACCTACATTATCAAAACTTGGGACTTCTTTAAAAAAAGCATAATTCCCTCCAGTTGCCTGACATCCACATTCAATAATGTGCCCAGCCGCCAATGCACCAGCTAAAGCATCGTAATTATTTCTGCTCCAATTAAATTTCCATGCAGCTGGGCCAATCACAACGGCAGCATCAGTAACCCTTGGACACACCACAATATCTGCACCATTATCAAGAGCTTCTTTAATACCCCATGCTCCAAAGTAGACATTTGCAGTTAAGGGATTAAATCCAGAATCTTTTAAAGCCTTCCCTTTATCTATATTGACAAAATTCTCACCTTGTTGTGATAGTTCATCTATTCTTGGTATCAGATCATCTCCGTCTATGTAAGCAACTTTTAAATCAACAGATAGTTCTTTTAAAATTTTTTCAATTTCAATTGCCATTGATTTTGGATTTAAACCGCCAGCGTTAGTAACAATTTTTATATTTTTATTTTTACAATCCTCGGCAATCTCTTTTACTTGCTTTAGGAAAGTACCAACATACCCTTTATCCTCTCCTCTTTGTATTTTTTGACTGTAAAGAATAGTCATAGTTAGTTCAGCAAGATAATCACCTGTAAGGACATCAATGGGACCACCATCCACCATTTCTTTTGCAGCAGAAAGCTTATCGCCGTAGTAGCCACTGCAGTTAGCTATTTTTATAACATTTTTATCCAAATTAATTCTCCAACCTAATTCCTTTTAAAATAACTCTTGTTACCGAATTAGCAGACTTCTCAGGAGATTCATTTATTGATGATCTATTTTTATTTTTTGCAAATTCTCTTCCAATACCCCCAAGTAAAATCGCAAATGCCTTTGGATCTATTTTTTGTATTTCCCTAGTATTCATAGCCTCAACCAAAAGTTTTTCAGTGTACTTTGTAATAAAATCTTCATGATAATCAATCATCTCAGAAGAGCCATCAATTTTCCCTAAGCCTTTAATATAGGCATCAAACTTTGGACCAACGGCCTGATTTACAATGCCTAAATATGTATCAAGCTTATCTATAGGTGATTCAATTTTAGAAACCTGTTCTAAAGCACTCTTACCTAATTTTTTTAAAATGTTATCCACAGTCATTGTGATTAATTGATCTTTACTAGGAGCAATTTCATATAAAGTTCTTAAAGATATTTTCAATCTTGATGCAAGCTCCGACATAGTTAGTTCTGGGATGCCTTTTTCAAGCATTTTTTCAAGAGTACTAATTATCTCTTTATGTTTTTTAGTTAAAGGTTTTAGTGGTTCTAATCTTGAGGTATGAATATTTTGTGAATACTGCATTATTTCGAATCAACTATCATAAGAGGAGCTCCATTTTCTACTTGGTCATCTTTTGAAATAAGTACCTTTGATACTATTCCATTGTGAGAGGCCTTTATCGAATGTTCCATTTTCATAGCTTCCAGTATCACCAAAACGTCTCCTATTTTTACTTTTGAGCCTTTTTTAACATTCAATGCAATAACTTTCCCTGGCATAGGGGCTGTTAAACTTCCGGCTTGAATTTCAATCCCTGGTAAGACAAATCTTGGCTTTATCTTTAGCATGACGTCACCAAATGGCATATGTACAAGAATATTTTCATTTTTTAAAGTTATTCTTGAATAATGTCTTTTTGCATTAAATTCTAAATCAATACCAAAATCATCTTCTGCATGAATTATCCCAATTTTCTCCGAATCAAATATGAATCCTTTATTTTTTTCATATCTATAAGAAACACTATGTTCATCATCATTAATAACAAAATCAATTTTTTGTTTAGGCAACCTACCATTTGTCCATCCTGATGGCATAAAGCTTGCAATACCTGTCTTTTGTCTATTTCCTCTTTGAATCCATAGCGCAGCTATAGAAGCAGCATGCTCAATTTCAGCTGGAGCAAGTTTTCGTTTTTTATTAGGTTGAACATGGCTTATAAAATCTGTAGTGGTATTTCCATCAAAAAATTCTTTTGCCTTAAGGCATTCAATTAAAAACTCTCTGTTAGTAATTACGCCTCCAATATGAGCAGATTCTAAAGTACGAATTAATTTTATAATTGCATCATTTCTTGTATCACCAAAAGAAATTATTTTTGCCAGCATTGGATCAAAATTAGTTCCTATATTTGAGCCAGTGCTAATGCCTGAGTCCCATCTTGCATCATTTGCAGCACCTGCCTCAAATGCAATTATTTCACCAGTTTCTGGAAGAAAGTCATTATCTGGATTCTCAGCATAAAGTCTTGCTTCAATAGAATGACCTATAAAAGTAATATCATCTTGGTCATATCCTAGCTTTTCTTCTCTAGCAATTCTTAATTGTTCTGAAACCAGGTCTATCCCAGTTACCTCCTCTGTAACCGGGTGTTCAACTTGTAATCTTGTATTGACTTCTAAAAACCAGAACTCTTCTGTTTTATCATCAAATAAAAATTCAACAGTTCCAGCTGATTTGTATTTAATTTTCTTTGCGAGTTTGATTGCGGCATTCCCCATTTCAGCCCTAACATTTTCGGAGACTCTAGGGGAGGGTGACTCTTCAATGATTTTTTGGTGTCTTCTTTGAATAGAGCACTCTCTTTCTCCTAGGTGAACTAGATTTCCATGAGCATCGCCAAGTATTTGAATTTCTATATGTCTAGATTTTTGTACATATCTCTCTATAAAAACTCTATCATCACCAAATCCTGATTGAGCTTCTCTTTGTGCGCTTTTAATGGATTCTTTTAGATCTTTTTCTTTTTGAACGACCCTCATACCTTTTCCTCCACCACCCGCGGCGGCTTTTATAAGGAGAGGGAACCCGATATTTTTTGCATTTTTAATATTTGATGTCATTGGAAGTGTAGGTACGCCAGCTTTTTCTGCTAATTCTTTTGCTTTTAACTTATCTCCCATAACAGACATTACGTGAGGCGATGGACCAACCCATATCAAACCTTCTTTAATTACTCTTCTTGCAAAAGAGGCATTCTCAGATAAAAAACCATATCCTGGATGAATTGCTTGAGCACCAGATTCTTTAGCAGCTTTTATAATTTCCTTGCTATCTAGATAGCCCCCATCATTTAATCTAATTGATTGATCAGACATATGTACAAAAGGCTCATTTTTGTCTGCATCTACATATACTGAAATACATTTAATACCCATTTCTTGAGCAGTTTGAATAATTCTGCAAGCTATCTCACCTCTGTTGGCAATTAATAAGGAGTCAAAAATCATAATCTAAATACTCCGTATTCTCTTGCACCCTCAATAGGCACGTTATTAATTATTGATAAACAAAAACCAATGATATCCCTTGTGTCTCTTGGATCTATAATTCCATCATCGGTAACCATACTACTTGCAACCAATCCTCTTGATAATTTTTCTAAATAACTAATTACCATCTTTTTTAATGCTTCATCGGCTTTTTCATCAAAATCTTTTCCTTCTCTTAATGCTTTAGCTTTTCTTACAATAGACATTACTCCAGCCATTTGCTCAGGCCCCATAACAGCAATTTTTGCTGTGGGCCATAAGAACGTAAACCTATTATTAAAAGCTTTTCCAGACATTGCATAAGTTCCAGCACCATAAGATGCACCAACTATAAATGTTATGTGAGGCACTGTAGAGTTTGATACGGCATTTATTAATTGAGATCCCTTTTTTATAATTCCCTGACTTTCAAAATCTTTACCAACTAAAAAACCAGTGACATTATGAAGAAATATTAAAGGGATATTTCTCTTATTACAAAGTTGAATAAAGGTGGCTGCCTTTTCTGCACTTTCAGGATAAATTGGACCATTATTTCCCAGGATAGCAACCTGATAACCATGGACTGAAGTCCACCCACATACCATTGTTGGGCCGTATAATGGCTTAAATTCTTCAAACTTAGAGCCATCAGAAAATCTTGCAATAATTTCCCTGATATCAACAGCAGATTTAAGGTCCTCACTTATTATTCCTAGAAGTTCCTCTGAATCATAAACTGGGTTCGTACTAATTTTTTGTGGACCCATTCCTTTTTTAATCCAATTTAAATGGGAAACAACCTGTCTACATATTCTCAATGCATCCATTTCATTTTCTGCTAAATAATCAGATAACCCAGATTGTTCAGAATGCATTTTGGCACCACCCAAGGTTTCGTCATCTGATTCTTCACCAGTTGCCATTTTTACTAAAGGTGGTCCAGCTAGAAAGGCTTTTGATTGACCTTTAATAAAAATATTGTAATCCGACATACCTGGTTGATATGCACCTCCGGCTGTTGAGGAGCCAAAAACAACTGAAATTACAGGTATTCTTAATTTTGAAAGCTCGGTCATGTCATAAAAAAATCTTCCAGTAGAGGCGAAATGACCTTGATCAAGAGAGGGTGCCTCTGGAGGATTTTCACCACTACCAGATCCAGACACACTTAAATCTCCTCCTGCAGATTCAACAAAACTTATGAAAGGTATTTGGTTATCACGAGATATTTCCATAGCTCTATTCCATTTTTCACCCACATATACTGTCATAGCGCCAGCTTTAACTGTTGGATCATTAGCAAATATTACGCATTCAACACCAGAAATGATTCCCACTCCGGAAACACATCCTCCACCAACGTTGTAATTATTAGTTCCATAGCCAGCATAAGGTTGTATTTCTAAAAATGGACTATCGGGGTCGAGAACATTCATTATCCTCTCCCGAACTGGCATTTTTCCTCTTTTAGCCAATCTTTCATGATGCCTAGAACCACCACCCAATTCAGCAAGATCTAATAACTCATCGAGAAATACTAATTTCTCATACATCATTTTTTTATTTTTTTTATATTGTTGAGATTTAGTATCTAAATTTGATTTGAATATAGGAGCAATATTTTCTGTCATCATAAGCTTAAAAAATTAGCAGTATTTATTATGGTAATATAATAGCATTAATATTACCAATATTAGGATGTATCATATAAATTTAAATATAATAAAAACTTTATGTTAAAAATATACGGAACACAAAATTCAAGAGCAATGAGACCGATATGGACTGCTGAAGAAATGGGTCTCGAATATGAGCTTGAAATGATGCCTTTTCCACCGAGAGTCTTTTTAAAAAAATATTTAGAAATAAATATGCTTGGAACTGTTCCTTATTTAATTGACGGAGATATCAAAATGACAGAGTCTGTTGCAATGGCTCAGTATTTGGTAGAAAAATATGGCCCAACAGATTTAAGAGTTATGCCAGAAGAGAAAGATTATCCAGCTTATTTAAATTGGCTCTTTCATGCAGATGCAACACTAACTTTTCCCCAGACAATAGTTTTAAGATATAAGTATCAAGAACCTGGAGTTGCAGATGCAGCAGTAGATGGATATAGCAGATGGTTTGTATCAAGATTGAAGCTTCTTGAAAAAGAGTTAGAAAATAAAGAGTATTTATGTTCTGGTAGATTTACTATTGCTGATATTTGCGTAAGTTACGCTATCAATTTAGCTGGTTCTTTGGGAATAGAGCAAGCATACAAACCAAATATTAAAAGGTGGTCAGACATGCTATTTGACAGGCCAGCTTTTAAAAAAAGTAGGAGTTATAAGTATGAAGAAGCATAATAAGCTCTTCCTCATAATATCAATCTATCTCTCATTTTTTCTCCAAAGCGAAGAGAGTATTCATACTTCTCATCTTGATACCATTGTGCTTGGCTCAGGGTGTTTTTGGGGAGCAGAGAAGGGATATGAATCTCTAGCAGGGGTAGAGAATGCAGTTTCAGGTTATTCAGATGGTTATGGTATAAAACCAAATTATCGATCAATAACTAAGCTAAAAAATAAATTTAATAAGAATAACTTTGCTGAAGTAGTAGAAGTTACTTACAACAAAAGTGAAATCTCTCTAGAATCTTTACTTCATCATTTTTTTGAATCTCATGACCCAACTCAATTAAATCGACAAGGGAATGATATTGGAACTCAGTACAGGTCAATTATTTTATATAAAAACGAATTACAAAGAGAAATAATTGAAAGGGTGATGAGTGAGTATCAAATTCTTTTAACAGAAGCAGGGTATGGAGAAATACAAACCTCAATAAAGTTACTAGAACAATTCTTTGATGCTGAAGATTACCACCAAGACTATATTAAGAAAAATCCAAATGGATATTGCCCAGACCACTCTACTGGGGTTGTTTTTAATAAAGAAAATAAAAAACCTAATGATATAGACAACTCATTTTTACTAACCGGTAAACATATTTTGGTAATTGATTCAGAAAATTATTGCCCGTATTGTGAAAAATTTAATGAAGATGTTGTTAGTAAATATCAGGGATCTATTCCAATTTCAAAGAGAATAGCTAGGAATTTAAATCAATTAGAAATAAAAACACCAACCTGGGCAACTCCTACTATTATTTTTTTAGAAGATGGAA
>Ga0206130_10006793_pt1 | contig 12933 bp, 19 predicted proteins | sample Helgoland_Spring_9_FD_148637 | JGI IMG/M metagenome (GOLD analysis project Ga0206130, IMG submission 148637) | Pelagic subsurface seawater microbial communities from Kabeltonne, Helgoland, North Sea - Helgoland_Spring_Bloom_20160512_1 | ecosystem: Environmental > Aquatic > Marine > Epipelagic ... | reverse complement strand
AAGCCAAGTGACTTTATTCGTATTGGTAAACTAGCAGTACGTGGACTTGATGCACTACTCAGTTATCAGAACTATCCAGTAATTGCGGCAGAAATGGCAACCATGGGCAGACGTCCACTTGGTGTTGGTATTATTAACTTAGCATACTGGATGGCACGTAACAATATGACATATAGTGAGCCTAATCTAGAGTTAATTGACGAGTATGCGGAAGCATGGAGTTATAGTTTAATTAAAGCAAGTGCTGATTTGGCACAGGATAAAGGTGCCTGCTTGTGGAATGATCAAACAAAATATAGCGATGGTATCCTGCCTATTGACACATACAAGCGTGATGTTGACGAGTTAGTAGCACCAGTAGAGCGTATGCCTTGGACAGAACTACGTACACAGTTACGTGAAACAGGTATTCGTAACTCAACACTAATGGCACTTATGCCTGCTGAAACATCAGCACAGATTAGTAATGCCACAAACGGCATTGAGCCACCACGTAGTCTTGTTAGTATTAAACAAAGTAAACATGGTGTACTAAAACAAGTTGTACCTGGTATACACCATCTTAAAAATAAGTATGAGCTACTATGGGATCAAGAATCTCCAGAAGGTTATTTAAAGATTATGGCAGTGTTACAAAAATATATTGATCAGGGTATCAGTGTAAACACAAGTTACAACCCACAACACTTCCCAGATGAAAAGATCCCAATGAGTAGTATGCTACAACACTTAATGATGTTTTACAAATACGGTGGGAAACAATTATATTACTTTAATACATTCGATGGTGCTGGTGAAATAGATATTGACAAAATGGAACAATCAAGTATAGTAGTGGAAGATAGTATTATCATAGAAGACGAAGCTTGCGATAGTTGCACAATTTAAAAGAGAGACAAAGATGAGTGTATTTAATACAGAAAATAAAGGTAGCCAAGCGAATAATTTGGCATTCCTAGACCCATCAGGAGGAGTAACAATTCAACGTTACGATACAATGAAGTATCCTAGCTTTGATAAGTTTACAGATAAGCAATTGGGATTCTTTTGGCGTCCCGAAGAAGTAGACACATATCGTGATGGTAAAGATTTTAAGTTGTTAACAGATCATGAACAGCATATTTTTACAAGTAATCTAAAACGTCAGATTCTATTAGACAGTGTACAAGGTCGTGCACCTGCAGAATCGTTTGGTAGCATTGTAAGTCTTCCTGAACTAGAAAACTGGATTATTACTTGGACATTTAGTGAAACAATTCACAGTCGTAGTTATACGCACATTATTCGTAATGTGTATAATGACCCAAGTGTTATCTTTGATGGACTTATGGATATTCCAGAAATTATTGATTGTGCTGGAGACATTTCAAAGTACTACGATGACCTTATTGAAGGCGCTAGTTACTATAACCTATTAGGCGAAGGTACACATACAGTTAACGGCAAAAAAGTTATAGTTGATATGTATGAGCTTAAAAAGAAACTATGGCTAGCACTTATGAGTGTTAACATTTTGGAAGGTGTTCGCTTTTATGTTTCGTTTGCATGTAGTTGGGCGTTTGCTGAACTTAAAAAGATGGAAGGCAACGCTAAGATTATTAAGTTTATTGCACGTGATGAAAACCTACACCTAGGATCAACACAGCTATTGCTTAAAACACTGAAAAAAGATGATCCTGTATTTGAAGAAATTGCAAGAGAAACAGAAGAAGAATGTATTCAAATGTTTGTTGATGCAGTTGAGCAAGAGAAAGCCTGGGCTGACTATTTGTTTAAAGACGGTAGTATGCTTGGACTAAACAAGGAACTACTAAGTCAGTATATTGAACACATTGCAATGAAACGTATGAATAATGCAGGACTTCCTAAAATTTACACACAAACCAACAACCCATTACCTTGGACACAAAAATGGATTGCAGGTGGTGATGTGCAAGTAGCACCACAAGAAACTGAAATTACTAGTTACATTAATGGTGGTACAAAGCAGGATGTAAATGCAGATACATTCAAAGGATTTAGTTTATGATTACAGTATATAGTAAAAATTTATGCGGTTACTGTGACATGGCTAAAGATTATCTCAAAAAGAACGGATTTGAATTTGAAGAAATTAATGTAGATTCAAACCCAGGAGCTCGTGAGTTTTTAATTAATGAAGGTCACAGAACAATGCCACAGATTTATCATAATGGCAGACTATTAGTAGAAGGCGGAGGTATGGCGTTAGTAAGACTACAACCCAATACTGTACGTGAACTTATTGGAGAAGTAAAACTAGATGTTAGTAATTTCAAACTTTAAAAAAGGCGATGTAATGACTATCAAATGCAGTACTGGCGAAGAAGTCGTTGCTAGATTTGATGCAGATACAGGAAGCGAATTAAAAGTAATTAAGCCAACAGTGCTTACTATTAATCCACAGGATGGCAAAGCTATGCTAATTCCGTGGCTTATGAGTATTGACACAAACAATAGTGACCCAGTTATTATTGGAAAAAGTCAAGTCGTGGCGATCACTAGAACACAAAAACAGTTAGCGGATGGATACATGCAAAGTACTACGGGTATTGCATCACCAAGTTCAATTCTTGTCTAATAAATACGTGTATGAACTTTGTACACCGAGATAATGACAAGAGACAATGTGGAGCATCAACTAGCGCCACAGTCAATAATGTTAGAGTAAACAATCAATTTATTAGTACAGAGGGCGACACCAACAGTCATAGTGGTGGCGCTCTTCGTGCTACTGCGACAAGCGGTAGAACTCGTGCTGGCGGTAAGCCAATAATTATACTTAATGATCCAGCACAGCAAGATAGTTTTTGCGGAAAAATAGGCCATGCTGGACATGGACATTGTAATCCAAAAGCAACAAGTGCAAGCGGCAACGTAAGGGCTGGAGGATAATATGCCAGATTTAACTGATTTTAAAAACGGCCTTCAAGATGCCAATGAGTATCTTGATACTAAACACCATTTAAGTGGTACAGCCGCATTTGGCAATAGTAACTTGCGAGCAGTTGCACAAGCTGAATATAGTTTTACACTTCGTGAGTTATTATGTGGTGTACTTGGCGGCAATGGTATAAAACTTCCAAACATTCAAATTTGTATGAGTGCAAATATTGCAGAGTTATTAAAAATTCCTGCACTTCAAGGAGAACTATACGATGCGCTAAGTCAGCTTGATGGTGCAATGAATGACTTTATGGATCATACTAAACTAGACAGTGTACTAGGCAGACTTAATGGTGTATTAGCAGAAGCACAAAACGTTGCAAATATGATTGCTTTTTGTAGCACACCAGTAGACCCAATTGCTATTCCAAATATGTTAGAACGTGCTATGGGTAGTTTTCTTGGTGCAGGCAAAGAGTTAATTGACCAAATTGGTAGTATTGTTCCTGGGCAAGTATGTGCATGTATTGGTACCAATGGGTTTAACGGTAATGTATTTAATGGTGGAATTTTAGGTAAAATTGCCAATAATATTGATGCAATTAATGCAGGTAACCTTGGACAAAGTGTAATTGACAGTATACGTGGCGATATTGAAAATGTTGCTAGTAGTGTTAAAAATTTAATCAATTTTGAGAATAATATTAATGGCGCTTATAGTTTAGGTGGCAGCCAGTTTGCCACACCTGATCCAAGTTGTCACAGTGGCGTTGGTGTCATGCATAACCCAAATAATGGCAGTATTGCTGGCAATGCAAGACTTGCTAGTAGTATGAAAGGATTGTATGATAGACTTGCTGGATATCCAGTAACATATAGACCTGGAACTACACTTGGCGGAACAGCAGGTGATGTGCCAAATAGTGCAAGTAATCTTGACCCTAGTGATGCTGAGCCAATTGAATATGAGAATATTTTTAAACTACTATTTGATGATGACTTCTTAACACTATTAGATCAAGCAGATGATCCACAAAGCAATGTAGATAATCAAATACCAGTATATGACTATTGTGGAACAGTTATTGGTTATACTACACAAGTGATACAAAAAGAAGGCGATAAAAGTAAAGGAAGTGATCCAACTGCACCAGACAGTCCTGGTTATTTGGCTGGTGGATTAAACACAAGTGACGGAAATAGTGCAACTAATACAGAAACAGTTGCTGAAGGTTCCATTACTGTGCAAGGTGCTGGAGGTGCTAATGTCTACTTAGTTAATAGTGAACAAGCACAAGTAGCACTACAAACAAACACTCACGATTTAGTAGTAAGAACTGATATTTTAACTATCTTTGCACGCCTAAGCACTGAAACAAATAATTTTGGTACAATGGCGGACTACCAACAGAGTAGTGTAACCTTTACTACATTTGGGGAAAATGTTAATGAACTATCTGGCGAGGGGTTTGTTTCAAAAGACGGTACAGTTGCTATTGCAAGATCTATTACTGGAACTAATAATGAAATAACTGTTATTAATGGTAATGGCGCAGGCGGTAATCCTATTATTGGATTATCTGATAATGCAGTTATACCAGGATTTGGATCAATTACCTTACCAGTTGGTAATACTGCACAGCGCAGTAGCCCAGCACAATCAGGTATGATGCGTTATAATAATAGCACTGATGATATGGAAGTGTATTATGCTGATACTAATAGCTGGCGTAATTTAGCAACTATTGAAGACATTACATCACAAAGTAATATATTTGTTAACATTGGTACTGGAGCAGAAGTTTATAAACAAAAAAACTCAAGTCTTGAACAAGAGTTTAGAAAAGTTAATACTACTGGTGCACTTAATATTGTACAAAATTCAGATGATATTACTATTAGTGATACGCTAACTGCTAGTAATTTGGGCACTGGTGCAGAGCTATTTAAATCACGAGTAACAAATGATTTACAATTTAGAAAAATAAAATCATCTAACAATAGTGTAACAATTACTCAAGACACAAATGAAATTGATTTAACTATTCCTGGTGTAGCAAATACTACATTAACAACCACAGATGCAAATTCAACACCTGTTTTATTTAATACAGTAGCACTAAGACCAGACACAGGCAAGACTTGGTTCTTTAAACTCTATGTGTTAGCAGGTCGTGATTCGACAAAAAGAGCATGGCAACTAAACGGTGTAGTACAAAATAATTCAGACACTGATAGCTTTGTTGGTGCAGTTGGTCGAAATGATTATCAACGTAATACTGGTGAATCAACTATTAATCCATGGAGCGCAAATAGTGCGTATTCAAGTGGCACACAAGTTGAATATGATATGATTATATATGAATCAAATACTAATATTTCTAGCGGTAGTTCTAGTAGTACAACTAGCCCAGATACAAATAGTGATTGGAATCTTATTGATTCTGGATGGAACACTAGTGTAGTACTTAATAATAATCAAATGTCAATACGAGTACGTGGAGACACTTCTACTGTAAATTGGAGTTTAAAACTTGAATATGTTGAACTGTAAAAACATTAAATAAAATACTTGACAAATGAGTCGTTTTGCCGTATATTATGCGAAGTAATAGGTTATGGTAAGACGTCATGGCATACTATAACTTAACTTTAGGCAAATGAAAGGCAAACAAATGCGATCAAAAGACAATGGCGATGGGCGCAAAATTATGGCAAAGGTCGAAGTCCCACTAGGGATAGACGATATTACACTTTATGCACTACGGTATCTTGATGAGATTGGCGACAACGATCCACGAGAAACTATGGTATCAAGCACAAAGCGAGAAATATTCGGATATGCAAAACGAGCAATATTCCTATATGGATCAAATGAACCCAAAGAATATGTAACACAAAAACTTAATGGACAGGTAAAAGTTATTCGAAAAATTGTTGAATACAAATTTCCAGAGTGTGATTAATGAATAATATAATAGACTTCAATCTAGAGAGAGCAGTACGTAAAAGCGGACTGCATCGAGCAGAATGTAAACAAATGATTGAAGATGGATTTAATCCAATGGTTCCAAATGATATAGAAGAATATGGAGACTGGTTTTCAGTATCAGGTGAATTTTACCAGGAACATAATTGGACAGATGAAGCAATACAACGATTGCTTACTGATATTTTAGCTCAAGACCCAGAATAAATACATAAAACAAAGAAGTGGACTAAAACTTGAGTGATACCTTGGTTCTGAATGCAGATGCACAACCTGTTAGTTTCTTACCACTAAGTGTGGTGCAATGGAAAGAAGCAGTAATGTATATGTACCACGATAAATGTACAGTACTCGACTGGTATGATGATTGGGTTGTCCGATCTCCTAGTTGGGAAACTAGAGTACCAGCAGTTATTATGCTCAAAGAATACATGCACAAAACACGTAGACCTCGCTTTAGCAAAAATAATTTATATTTGCGAGATCTATATAAATGTGGATACTGTGGTGAAAGACATCTGAAAAGTGATCTTACAATGGACCATGTTACACCTGTATCAAAAGGCGGAAAGACGTCTTGGGTCAATTGTATTACAGCATGTAAGCCTTGTAACTGGAGTAAAAGTGATAAAGTAGGTCCAAATTGGCGTCCACTATATAAACCTTATCAACCAGGATATTATGAACTAGTGCGCAAACGTAAACAATTAGAGTTTACTGTACGTCATCCAAGTTGGTACCAGTGGCTTGATTTAGAAAAAAATTTATAACTCCCTGATTTTCAACAATATTTTTGTTCTGTTTTCTGTTGACTACCAAGACGTCTTACTTTATAGTGATGGTATAAGTTAAGGAGAAAACAATGCATACTAAACAAGATTACGAATTTGTTACTGAAGCCGATGCAACTAAGTTTGCTGACCAACGAAAAGTACCATTTGATCCGTCAGCAGATGTTTATGTACGTGGCCCGTTTTTAGTAGATGAGAAAAAAATATTTAAAGATATGCCTATTACTGAATTCCGTGAGCCTTACTGGAAAGTTACTGTAGAAATTTATAAATAAATTGCCTTTTATGGCTTGACACCAAGACGTATTGGTGCTATATTATAAGAGTAAACAACGGAGATATACGCAATGAAAGTTTTAGTTCAACACGCAAAGTTCGATAACCAAACAGGTGAAGTTTTGGGTTACACTGATGTAGCACTAATTGATGCAAGATTATTCAGTGATACAGTTGAAAAAGCACTTGAATATGCATATCGTTATACAAACAATGTAATGGGCTCTTGGAGTATACAAGAACAATATTTGCCGATGCGTGATGGCACGATGGTTGAGAACGGTGACTACAATCCAGATGTTACTGTGTTGCACACACGCCCAGACGGCATGGGTCAGCGTTCAAGCATGATAGGTGACCGTTTTATCATTGATGATGTTGTTTACAAGTGTGCAGTTTTTGGATTTAAAGAAGTGGAGACCGTATAATGGGTATTGAACAAGAACTTCCAGTTGATGTACTCAACAAAGTCACTAATATATATGACGATGTGCATGGCGGCCCGTTTGATAGGGGAGGTGCTGACAGCTATTATGGCAGACCATTTGACCCACATTACTGGCCATTGGGTACGTCAAAAGGTGTTCGTGTCGAAATGAAAGACATGACCCCTGAACAAATTACAGCCTATACTAAAGGTTTTAATGATAATGAAGAACAAGGCCATTTTAAAGAATGGTAATATAATACTTGACAAAAGTATATATCTTCATTATATTAATAACTAAGGAGTAACGTTTATGGCTACATTTGAAATTGAAACAATTGAATACAACAACTACGGAAGTGTTAAAAAAGAGTGTGAATTATTTGGTAGTAAAAAAGAAGCTATCAATCATATGCGGAAAAAAATTAAAGATCGTCACGGACTTCTACAACGAGGTGAGATTAAAGACGGCGAAGTTAAACTTCTCGATGATCGAGGAACTGTTCGAAAAGAAATTAAATTTGGACAGATTATCTAATCCCTAAAAACTGAGGCAGTAATGAAAAAACTTTTGATGAACGCACTAAGTGACGTATACAATATCTGTTTGGTTATTGTATTAGCAGTACTAGTAACACCAGCAAGTGCACAAACAACCTTTGCTGGATATAGTGAAGATTCCTTTCCAGAAACATATTGCATGGCACTAAACATTTATTATGAAGCACGTGGTAGTAGTATGGCTGACCAAATTGGTGTTAGTGATGTTGTATTAAATCGTGTACGTGATGCTCGCTATCCAGACACTGTGTGTGCAGTAGTTAAGCAAGGACGTCAGGACAGCAATGGCAATATGGTACGCAATGCGTGTCAATTTAGCTGGTATTGCGATGGCAAGGCAGATAATCCTCAAGACCAAGATGCTTGGGTTAGTGCACAAACACTTGCTTGGCGTATTATGAAGTTTGAGGAGTTTCGTGGACTAACAGAAGGCGCAACTCACTATCACGCACATTATGTAAATCCACGTTGGGCTCGTGACCTTACACTCACAGGATCTATTGGAGTACATAAATTTTATCGTTGGGACTAAAAATACATAAATATATGTATGAAAATAAACGAAGTAATAAATCAACCACTTGAAGAAGGTCCAAACGACCCTCACATTTTTAAAGCAGTTTTTATGGCTGGTGGCCCTGGATCTGGAAAGTCATACGTGGCTGGAAAGATGTTAGGCGGCACTGGCCTTAAAACTGTCAATAGTGATGAAATTTATGAGTACTTAGCACAGAAACAAGATATTGACCTAAGTGACCCAGAGCAAGTGTATTCCCCACAAGGACAAGAAGTACGCAATAAAGCAAAAGCCCTTACACAAAAAAGACGTGGACACTTTTTAGATGGTAGACTGGGTGTACTAATTGATGGTACAGGTAAAGATGTTGCTAAGGTTAAAAAAGATAGTGAAGCATTAAAGTCATTGGGTTACGACACAATGATGATTATGGTAAACACTAGTCTTGAACAAGCAACAACATTAAACCAAAAAAGAGCTAGAAGACTACCAGACGAAGTAGTAAGAGACATGTGGCATACAGTTCAGAATAACTTAATGCAATTCCAGCAAGTTTTCGGCGCCGCAAACTTTCATGTGGTAGATAATACAATGGGGCAGGAAAATAAAGAACGTAAAGAAAACTTCAATACTGTATACAAAAATGTACAGAAATTTTTAAATACTCCTCCTACTGATCGCCGTGCAATAAAATGGTTATCTAACCAACAAGACACAAGATAGGAGAATCAGTATGTATGAATATAAGTGTTTCACAATGCGAGTAATTGACGGTAATACTATTGATGCTGAGATCGATTTAGGATTTAACGTATTAGTAAGACAGCGAATCAAATTACATGGCATAGATTGTCCAGATATTAGAAGTAACGATCCAGCTACAAAAGAACGTGCACAGCAAGCACGATCTCGATTAGTAGAGCTAGTTGGAAAACAATTTTATTGTAATACAATTATGAATAAACGTGGTAAGATTGGCAGAACTCTCGGACATGTTTATACTATGGACAGTAACGATAGCCGTGTTGATATAAATCAGACACTTATAGACGACGGATTTGCTAACCGGTACGGAGATTAAAAAATGTTTTTTGGTATTTTAACTTTATTAGTCGCACTAACTATCAGCGGCGTTGCGATTTATTATAGTGTTGCTGGTTTAGTTGCTATTTTTGCAGCGGCTAGTATACCTATTATTATCATGGGCGGTGCACTAGAAGTAGGCAAACTGGTAGCCGCAGTGTGGTTGCATCGTTATTGGAGTCGTGCTGCCTGGTGGTTACGCTTATATTTAAGTGTAGCTGTATTGGTACTAATGTTTATTACAAGTATGGGTATCTTTGGCTTCCTATCAAAAGCACATATTGAACAGACTGCTGCTGCCAGTGAACAAGTAGCAACACTAGCAAGGTTTGATGAAGAAATTTTAAGAGAACGAGAAGTTATCGAAAGAGCAGAAGCACGTATTGCCAAGGGCGAACAAGATGCTAATGAAGAAGATATTGGCATACAAGAAAAGATAGATAAAGAACAAGAACGTATTGACAGTGCATATACAAGACGTCAACCGAGTATACGTGAACAACTGGACATCATTGAAGCACAGGAACTAGCACTTGATACAAGGGTTGCTGTATTTGAAGATGAAATTGCTAGTTTAGATACTGAAATTGTTCGACTGAATGGCCTAGTATCTGAATATAGAACTGAACTTGCTAATGCTAATGTTGCTAGTGTTGAAGAACAAGTACAACCTTATCGTGATCAAATAACAGAACTTGATAATGATATTACTAGACTAGACACTCAAGCGGCGGCATACGAAGTTCGTATTAGTGAACTAGTACCAGACTATAGTGCAGTCGACACACTAAACGTACAAATTGCTGCAATTGAAGAATCGATTGTTGTTACTACAAACAAACTACAAAGTCGTGAACGTGATAAGATTCGTGAAGGACAAGCTGTAATTGGTGTTACTAGTGATGGATTATTCGGTAATAACACAACCCGTGCGTTGAATACTTGGGTAACAGCACAACAAGCACGTATTGTACAATTACAATCACAAGAGACAGAACTAAGATCACAGGCACAATTAGTTATTAGTTCAGAGCGTGATCGTTTAACTGGTTTGGTTACTGGGCTACGTGGACCACAAACAGAAAGTGTACAAGCCCGCAAGCAAGGATTGTTAGATACAATTGAACGTATTAGAAATGACGCTTCAAGTAGTTTACAAACACAGCGTGATAACATACAATCAAAAATTACTATAGTACTAGATACAGACATACCTGCTGTTAGAGATCAACGTAAACTATCACAAGATAGTATTACAGAGTTACGTAATTCGCCAGATCGTAAAATTGAAAATGCGCAAGCAGAAATAGCTAGACTACGTGAACTAGCAGAAGCAGAAATTGCACAGTCCCAAAGTGTTATTGAAAGATTACGTGCTGAAATTCAGATAGGTGACAATGTAGATTTAGATGAATTAACTGACGCACAGTTAGCTAGAATTAAAACAGCAAACGATAACATTGATCGTATTACAAATGAAAAATTTGCACTACAAGCAGAAGCTAGAAAGCTAGAAGCAGAAGTAGGCCCTGTTAAGTATTTGGCAGAGTTTATATATGAAGATGCAGACCGTACTACACTAGAAGATGCAGTACGTTGGGTAATACTTATTATTATATTTGTGTTTGACCCATTAGCAGTTGCATTGCTAATTAGTGCACAGTACATATTTGAATGGCGTAGGGAAGATAGACTAAAGCTAAAAATAAAAAAGCCTGAACCTCAAGTTGAACCAGAATTGGAAGAACAAGAGGTAGAAAAAGATAATACACCATCAATTTTGCCAGAGTTACAAGAGACAATTGAAGCTAATTTAACACCAATGTCAAAAACAGTTGTGCCAGAACCGGATAATAAAAAGGTTGACAAACCACCTTATGACCCGTATAATGACACAAGGCCAACAAAAGAATTGTCTCCTAGTGAAAGAATAGAACGTGAAATATTATGGCCAGACGATTATGATGGCAAATTAGCCCCACCTAAACCATACAAAGAGGATTAATATAAACCCAATGAGGGAAAATAGTATATACCACATTACACCGCCTGATATGAAATTATTAGATACAGGACCAGTAGTAACCGTTTTATCCAGTGATACTAACTTTTTAGATAGTGTAGAACGTATGCATGAACAATTGTATAAAAGTGTTCCTGTTGCTATTTACAACTCTAATGGTCCAATCAATGATAATAATATAGCTTGGCTGGTTAGTGTAATGCGTCTTAGTGATAATGTGTTTGTTGACTTGGATACAGTTTCACAAACTGAACTAGTAGCAAGTTTACTAAATGAATCTAATGTAATTTACTTTAGTGAAAATAATCGTCAGCCTGATATTTTAAAGTTATTCAATATACGAGAAGGATACTCAGTATATGGAGATATGGAAGAATACGCAATAATGGTTGCAAATCAATATGTATAAAGGAGAAATAATGATTAACAAATTTTATATGGAACCAAATGAAAAAGTTTAATAAACCAGAAGCCAAAGCACCGATTAACTCGAGAATTATCTACAATACGTTAAGAGTAGTTGACGGAGATAATCAACTAGGTGTGATGAGTAAGAATAAAGCACTAAGTATTGCCAAAGATCGAGGATTAGATTTAGTTATTGTTACTGAATCAGCAAACCCTCCAGTCGCTAAAATACTAGACGCTAGTAAATATCTCTACGAACAAAAGCGGCGTGAAAAAGAAGTGGCTAAACGGCAACGTGAAAGTCGCATCGAGGTTAAAGAAATTCAGTTTCGGCCAGGTATTGGTGATCATGATTTCGATACAAAGATGAAAAATATTGAAAAGTTTCTTTCAAAAGGAAACAAAGTAAAATTAATGGTACGGTTTAAAGGCCGTCAAAATGCAAATAAACAAATAGGGTTTGATATACTTGAGCGTGTAGCGACTACACTTACTGAAGTTGAGTGGGACGCAAAGCCTAGTTTGAATGGAAATAGATTAATAGGGATCCTGAAACGAGGTAAAAATGGATAATAGACGACCAAGAAAAAAAGACAATAACGATAATAAAGGACTTTACGTTGAAGTACACAACAATGATGTTAGTAGAGCTTTACGTAAATTAAAAAAAATAATTAATAACGATGGCTTACTTAAAGAGTTACGTGATCGTGAGTATTATGAGAAGCCAAGTCTAAAGCGGAAGAAAGCAAAAGCTGCAGCTCGAAAGCGGTGGTTGAAACAGCAAGAAAAAAATAAAGACAGATAGCTTGACAATCAGTATCATATGTACTATATTAATACTATGATAAGAACATAGCCACTCAATGCGGTATAACGTCAAGTGAGCATGATAAGAAATACATAATACGGAACTACGGTTTGCATACGTAATAAGCACGTGAAGGGCCATAT
>Ga0206130_10006789_pt1 | contig 12937 bp, 9 predicted proteins | sample Helgoland_Spring_9_FD_148637 | JGI IMG/M metagenome (GOLD analysis project Ga0206130, IMG submission 148637) | Pelagic subsurface seawater microbial communities from Kabeltonne, Helgoland, North Sea - Helgoland_Spring_Bloom_20160512_1 | ecosystem: Environmental > Aquatic > Marine > Epipelagic ... | reverse complement strand
AGAGAATATCTTCGAACCAATATAACTAATTCCTTGGTGGATAACCTTTTATTTAATGAAAGAAGGCAAAAAGATTCAATCAAGCTTTTTGAGATATCAGATGTTTATTCATCTAGCAATGGTATTGATAAAAAAAGAAAGTTATCTATTATTGCAAGCGGAAGAGTAGGCGAAAATTACATTAACTTCTCAAAAAAAATTAATAAGAAATACCTCTCAACCTTATTTCAAGAAATACTACCAAATGAAGTGTTTGATTTTAAATTAGTATCAAGAGATTTGTTAGATACAAAAATAAAAAATGAAATAGTTTCTTTGGAAGTGGATATTAATAGTTTTTCTCCTGATATTCTTTCCTATAAAGAAGTATCTCAAGCACCAGAAGGCTTTGCTCAATATAGCCTTATATCTGATTTCCCATCTTCTTTTAAAGACATTTCGTATTCAATTAAAGATTACAGTAAAACTCAAGAACTCCAAGATTTATTGCTTAATTATCAATCTGATATTATTAAAAATATTTATATTTTTGATTACTTTAAAAATGAAAAGAAAGAAGAAATTAAAATTGGTTTTAGATTTACTTTTCAATCTAAAAAAGCAACCTTAAATTCAGCTGAAATTGAATTAGTTTATAATGAGATAGTTAATAAATCTTTAAACATAAGTGGAATTTCAATTCCAGGATTATAAATAGACATATGAATTTTAGTAAGGCTGATTTAGTAAAAAATATAACTAATAAATCTTTGGTATCTTCATCAGATGCCTCAAAAATACTAGAATTTGTAATACTATTAATAAAACGAAAGGCCATATCTAACAGAGTAAAAGTGAGTGGTTTTGGTTCTTTTAGTTTTAAAAAAACACCTAAACGTATTGGAAGAAACCCTAAAACAGGTGAATCATATATAATACCAGAGTTAACAAAATTAAATTTTAAACCTTCTAACAATATAAAGGGAAAAATCAACTAATGAAAAAACTAGTATTATTATTATTATTACTTCCTGCTATTTCTGTAAATACCCAAGAGCTAGATTCCGCCTTCTTAGAGAGTCTTCCTGAAGAAATTCAAAAAGATGTTCTTGACCGGGCTGAAAATCGAAATGATTCAGAAAAACCAATATATAGAAGGCCATCAACAATGATTAGAAAAAATTATTGTTCGGATATAAAAAATGAAAATTGGATTATCGAAGATAATTACAATTCAATGAATTTTAATAATCCTAGTCAAGAATTCAGTGATAAATCTATTTACGAAGATTGTATTTCTAAATCAGAAAGATTTGGTAATAACTTTTTTGATAAGATGCAATCATCATTCATGCCGATAAATGAACCTAATTTAGATAGCTCTTATATTTTAGATTTTGGAGATTCGTTACAGATACAACTTGTAGGTCAAAAAAACTCGATGGAAGAGTTTTTGATAAAAAGAGATGGGTCAATTAGTATCCCAGAAATTGGAAAGGTATTTCTTGCAGGAATCTCATTAGATGATGCAAATAATATAATCAAAAATAAATATAGCAATGCTTATATTGGAGTTCAGGCTTATATAACACTTACTAATATTCGTGATATACAAGTTTTAATAACTGGCAATGCATATAGTCCTGGTATTTATACATTAAACGGTAATTCAAATGTGCTGCATGCTTTAAGTATGGCGGGTGGTATTGATGAAATGGGCAGTTATAGAAAAGTTGACCTTCTCCGCAACAACGTTGTTATAAAATCAATAGATTTATATGACATCTTCATATATGGAAAATCAGGTTTTGGGCAAAGACTCAGAACCGGAGATACCATTTTAGTTAATAAGGCATTTAATCTTGTCACTGTTTCAGGCGCAATTAATAGACCAGCAGTTTATGAAATAAAACCATCAGAATCATTTCTTGATTTATTTGAATTTGCTAATGGCTTTACTGATGCTGCAGATCAAACTTCTTTAAGAATTGAAAGATTATTAGGAGAGAACTCACGCTTTATAAATATAAGTAGTAAAACTGATCTAGGATCAATTAAAGCTCAAGCTGGAGATAGATTAAATATAGGAGAGTATTTAAGAAAGAAAGTAAAAATTACAGGTGCGGTGCAGACGCCTGGCACTTATGCAATAACTAATGGTGAAACCCTTTCAAGTATTATTAAAAAAGCTAATGGTTATAGAGATGAGGCATATCCTTTTGGAGGCATTCTAAACAATAAAAAAACTTTAGAGCTTAATAAGCATGCAACAGAGGTTTTGTACAGAACCTTTGTTCAGAAATTAATGACAAAAGGAGATCCTCTTTTTGCATCTGATTCTTTACCATTTGCTCTAAGAGAGCTTAAAAAGTCTAACCCTTCTGGGCGTGTCATTGCTGAATTTGATATAGATATTATTAGTTCAGATCCCAACCTTGACACCATATTAGATGACGGTGATGAGATAATTATCCCAATTAAAACACAGCAAGTTTATATTTTTGGTGAAGTTAATAATAATGGTGCAGTAAGATATATGCCAAATAAAAATATAAATGATTATCTATTAAAATCTGGTGGCATCACAGAAAGTGCAGATAAAAAATATATTTATATTGTTCATCCTAATGGAGAGGTGAATAAAGTACAAAATATAAGAACTTCTTTTTTAAGCAATAGGGGTAACGATATTCTTGTATATCCTGGGAGTGTAATTTATGTTCCTAGAAAGGTTAATGCTCGCGAGGCTGCCATGACTGCATCAATATGGGCACCTATCTTGAGTGCAATGGCTACAAGTATTACTGCGCTAAGTGTATTAGATAGAAATTAGAAATAAAAATGAGATTTTTTCTCTTAATATTTTCGGTATCTTTATCTGCTAGTTTCAACAATCACTATCAGGGCTTAGGACTATCTTATAACTCATTTGGACAGGTTGGATTAATACAAACACCTACTGCAGACTCAAAACAAGAGGGTTCTGTAGCATTTACTTATAACAAGAATAATATCTGGAAATTTGGTACGCTAACTGTGTCACCATTTAATTGGCTTGAGGCAAGTTATTTTTATTACCGTCCATCAGATCTTATATGGCTTGGAAATGACCCTGGACTTTATTTAGACAAAGGTTTTAACGTAAAATTTAAATATCAATCAAGGAATAGAAATTTACCTAATTTGGCTATTGGTCTTGATGATTTCGCAGGAACTGGCCTATTTACTAAGGAATATATTGTAGCCACACAAGAATTAAGAGATGTAAAAGTTACTGCTGGCTTGGGGTGGGGTAAATTCGCAGGACAGAACAGTTTTAAGAATCCATTATCTTTTATATCAGATGGTTTTAATGTGAGGCCTAACAAATCAGATAATTATGATTTTGGCGGGACTCCCTCATTTGATAAGTGGTTTAGGGGTAATACAAGTTTTATTGGTGGCTTAGAATACTTTTTTCCAAATAAAGAAGGTTTAAGCATAAAGTTGGAATATGATCCATATAATTATTTTGATCTTTCTGCCTTTCGTAAACCTGGTGCTTCCTATGAATTAAGAAAAAAGGACTCTAACATTAATATTGGAGTTAGTTATGCATTAAACAGATTTGTTACCATGGATGCTTCATTTATAAAAGGCAATACTTTTAATCTAAGCTTTACTATTGGTACTGCATTTAACAAAGATCTTTATAATAAACCAGAATTTATACCTTCACTAATTGTGCAAAAAAATAAAAATAGTTCTGAGCTTGCTTTTTATGAAAGTATTTTACTTAATTTAAACAATAATAACTTGTATTTACAGACAGCATCTTTGACCAATAAAAATTTAGACGTATCAATTTCCACTTCAGAATATAGAAACTCAATTAGATCAGCATCTTATGCTGCTTCAATAGTTCATGAGTTATCAAAAGACCATAATATTGACCTAACCACAGTTAATATATCTCATATAAATGTTGGTATTGAGGCAAATAATATAACCTTCTTTTCTAACCACTTGGACAAAAAAAATAATACACCTATAGAAATTATTAAAAGGCATACTAAATTAAATTCTGGAACAAAAAATGGCTATGAAAAACATAAATTTAAGCCTAAAGTAAATTTTCCAGCAGTCTTCTCAACCACAAGCCCTGTTATTGTTAGTAACATAGGAAGCCCTGAAAAATTCTATTATGGCGGTATTGATATTACTAATATTAGTGAAATACAATTTAGTAGAAAAATGTTGCTTTCTACTCAAGTTAATTATGCTCTTATTAATAACTTTGACGAGGTAGTTTATAACCCAAAATCAGTTTTAGAGCATGTTAGGACTGATAATGCTCTTTATCTAAAGGAGTCTGATTTATATTTAAAAAGAATGCAGCTTGATTACATATGGAACCCAAATAAAAACATTTATGCTAAATTAAGTGGTGGTATCTTAGAGGACATGTTTGGTGGTTTTGGTGGGCAGATTCTATATAAGCCCTTTGATGGTAATTTTAATGTTAGTGTTGAGGGTTTTTATGTCAGGCAAAGAGATTACGATAGGCTACTAGATTTTAAAAAATATAAAACTTTTACCGGACATTTAAATTTCAGCTATTTATTCCCTTACGGCATAGAATCCAATATAAGTTTTGGTAGATATCTAGCTAAAGATGATGGGTATACATTTGATCTTTCAAGGCGAACTAAATCTGGCTTTAAGGCCGGCATTTATTTTACTAGAACAGATGTTTCAGCCATAAGATTTGGCGAGGGTAGTTTTGATAAAGGTTTTTACATTCAAATTCCTATGGATTTATTTTCTAAAAACTATAGTGGTAATTACAGTAATTTTAGCCTTTCTCCATTAACTAGAGATGGCGGAGCTAAGCTAAAATTCGATAAAGATCTTAGAGGTTTGATGTACAACACAACTCTTAATGAATTAAAGCAAGGCTGGTACTATTAAAGACAAATAAATTATTATTTTAAAAGATACACATAAAAAAATAGCTGAATAAATCAGCTATTTTTTTATAATCAACTAATTAAGTTCCAGTTGTGGTTCCTGTGCTAGTGCTGGTACCTGTGCTAGTACTGGTACTTGTACTTGTACTTGTTGTAGATTCTGTACTCTCTGTACTTTCAGTAGATTCTGTACTTTCAGTAGATTCTGTACTTTCAGTAGATTCTGTACTCTCTGTACTTTCAGTAGATTCTGTACTTTCAGTAGATTCTGTACTTTCAGTAGATTCTGTACTTTCAGTAGATTCTGTACTTTCAGTAGATTCTGTACTTTCTGTACTTTCAGTAGATTCTGTGCTCTCTGTACTTTCAGTAGATTCTGTACTCTCTGTACTTTCAGTAGATTCTGTACTTTCAGTAGATTCTGTACTTTCAGTAGATTCTGTACTTTCAGTAGATTCTGTACTTTCTGTACTTTCAGTAGATTCTGTGCTCTCTGTACTTTCAGTAGATTCTGTACTCTCTGTACTCTCTGTACTCTCTGTACTCTCTGTACTTTCAGTAGATTCAGTAGATTCTGTGCTTTCAGTAGATTCTGTACTGGTACTAGGCGCTGTTGTTGGCGCAGTTGTTGGCGCTGTTGTTGGTGCAGTTGTTGGTGCAGTTGTTGGTGCAGTTGTTGGTGCAGTTGTTGGTGCAGTTGTTGGCGCTGTTGTTGGTGCAGTTGTTGGCGCTGTTGTTGGCGCTGTTGTTGGCGCTGTTGTTGGTGCTGTTGTTGGTGCAGTTGTTGGTGCAGTTGTTGGTGCAGGACCATCTCCAGTTCCGTCAAGAAGTGCTGCTGCTGCTGCTACAGCTGCTGCGATAGCTCCAGGACTTAAATCAGCTTCTTCTTTAACCTCTTTTTCAGCTTTTGAATCGTTATTATCTTCAACTTCTTGAGCTGTAACATTTGATGAAATGAACATTCCAGCAAAAAAGCTAAACACTGTTCCCCATAAAACTCTAAATTTTGACTTTATAAATTTTGCCATTTTAAATACTCCACCTTGTATTGTTGTTATTATATATAAAGATATATTCGCTGATTATAGGACAAAATAATAAAATTGCATACATAAAACACCTTTTTTTATGTAAAATGTGTTTTTTAAAGTTATTCTTGGTCGGGATGGCCGGATTTGAACCGACGACCACTACACCCCCAGTGTAGTGCGCTACCAGGCTGCGCTACATCCCGTCGATTTTTATATATATTTACAATGCATATATGTATAATTTAAATTAACTAAATCTTACTAAACAGAACAAGTTAATATATATTTAAACTAAAAAAAATACTAATAAAATATGAGATTTATATACCTAATAACACTTTTGTTACTCTCCAATACTATTGTTGCTGAAGATTTAAATATTTCTACAACTTCAGGCGTTTCAAAAGGTTTTTTAATTAATGGAGTTGCTAATTGGGATGATATTCCATATGCACAGCCTCCAGTTGGGGACTTAAGATGGAGAGCACCAAGAGTAATTCTTAAAAAAAATAATCTGCTTACTCCAAAAATTAACAATTTTTGCATACAAAAACCGAGCGGTATGGGTGGATCAGAGTTTGATGGTGACGAATTTTACTCTGGTTCTGAGGATTGTTTGTATCTAGACATAAAAGCACCAAAATCTGAATCTAACAACTTATTACCTGTAATGTTTTGGATTCATGGAGGTGGAAATACATCCGGGCTCAAAGATACTTATGATTTTTCTAAAATGGTTAGAAAGCATAACGTAATAGTCGTAACCATTAATTACAGGTTAGGGCCTTTTGGGTGGTTTACTCACCCTTCAATTCAAGCATTGCAGAATGATGATGATAAATCTTCAAATTTTGGAACATTAGATATTATTGCAGCTTTAGAATGGGTTAAGTCTAATATATCTTTATTTGGCGGCAATCCAAATAATGTAACTATATTTGGAGAATCAGCTGGAGGGCATAACGTACTTAGTTTACTTGCCTCAAAAAAGGCAAAAGGTCTTTTCCATAAAGCAATTAGTCAATCTGGATACACCACATCCATTTCAACAGATAAAGCTTATAGACAAGATAAGTCTTCTCCCACCTCTGAACATACAAGTTGGAAAATTGTAAATAAGGTTTTAGATAAAGCTGGGCTTAAATCCCAAAATGATTTACCAAATATAGAAATTAGAAAAATACTTAAAGAATTAGACGCTAGAGATTTCTTTATAAACTATTCTGACAGACCCTCATATCAAGAAATACCTTTGTTGACTGGTGATGGTATTGCAATTCCATTGGAGGGGTTAAAAAAAACCCTTTCAAATAAAGATCATGTCAACATTGTTCCAACAATAGCCGGATCAAATAAAGATGAAGTAAAGTTATGGCTTGCTTCTGCTGAGTATTTTGTTGGCCTTGAATATTCCTTATTTGGCTCTTTATTGGGTGTTCCCCGAGTTGCATTAAAAGATGAGGCGGCATTCGAATTATTTAATAGTTACAGAAGCAGGGCTTGGAAATTAAGAGGAGTAGATAACCCTTTAAGAAGTTTAGCTTCTGCAGGGAATAACAATCTTTATGCTTATAGATATGATTGGGATGATCATAGAAAATGGCCCATAGCAAATTTTAAAAAATTAATCGGAGCTGCTCATGCTACCGAAATCCCATTACTAGCAGGCAATAATAAGCTTGTTGGTGATTATGGATTTTTAATATATCCCAAAGGTCCTTCAAAGTCGTTCTTGTCAAAAAATATGATGAATTTCTGGGCAAATTTTGCAAAGACAGGCAAGCCTGGTATATCTTCAAATAAGCAAGAATGGATTAAATACAATGGACTTAATGAGATAGATTCAAATTTTATGGTTCTTGATAACAGAAAGAATTTAAGAATGAGTAAAGATCAGAATTCTTTTAAATCTCTTGTTAATGATTTGTACTATGAAGAAGATATTACTGACTTAGAAAAGTGTGTAGTTCTGCTTCAAATGCTCACCTTTGTAGGTGATGATTTGTATGATGATTACGTTAATTTCTATCCTGGACAATGTAACAGAGGTGATGCGGAGAATTTTTTGCAAGCTAATGCTAGCTTTATAGATTATTAAATATACCTTTAATTTCTAGCCTTATCTTTTAATTTAAGAACCTCGACATCTTTAATTCTAATTAAATCAGCTATTCTTCTTATAAGGCGCTCTTCATCAACATCCAACTGAGAGTCAGCAAAAGCGACATCCCAAAGAAAACTTATTAATGATAGTTTTTCTTCTTTACTAAAATCATTATTTATATCTGCAATAAACTCATGAAAAGATACGCTATCTTTACTGTAGGTTTCAATGATTGAAAATATTTCTTCATCAGTTTTATTTACTTTCTTTGATATTTTTTTTATCTCTTCAATCAAGAGATTGAGCTCTAAATCAGAAATATCACCATCAGATCGAGCAATCTCATAAGCAAGGACAGCACCAATAAGCTCTATTTCAAATCCAGGGTTTTTTTGAATATCTTGTGTTACTTTTTTCTTTTTAAATATATTAAGCATTTTTATTTAGTTGGGTTCTTGTAATTACATAATAACAAAGAGAGAAGATAACAAAAATTAAAAATGATATATATTCTTGAGCAAGAAAATATTTTTGCAAAAATAATCCAAATAAACATAAAAGAGTTGAAGCAAAGATATAGCAGACAAGCGTTTGGCTTGAGGATAAGCCTTTATCAAGTAACATATGGTGGAGATGATCTCTTCCTGGTCTAAAGGGCATCACTCCTTTAATTATCCTGGACGTCATAACACTAATACAGTCCAGTACTGGGATAGCAACAAACCATAAAGCTGTTACTGGGTTTATGACAACTCCACCAGGTGCATAGCCTTGACTATAAAATATGCAGGCAGCTGCAATACAAAAACCTATTAGATTCGATCCCGTATCACCCAAAAATACTCTTCGTTTTTTTCCAAAGTAACCCAGGTTATATAAAAGAAATCCTATAATACTTCCAATAAGCAAAAGAGATCCTGGATGATAGGACCCTAAAAGCAATAGAAATGAAAGGGGTACAAGACCAAGCATTGCGCACATGCCATTAAGACCATCACTCATATTAAAAGCATTCATAAGACCAACAATACAAAAGACTGTAAAGATAGTTGAAGCAGACCCTAAAAGTATTGAACCATCACCCAGAAGGTTGCCAACACTCAACAATGACTCACCGCTAAAAACAACAAATATATATGCAATAACAGCCTGAAATACCAATCTATAGGATGCTCTAAGACCAAATAGATCATCAAACAACATTATAGCTATTATTAAACCTCCACATATTAATGCTGAGAGAGTAACAGTATCAATAATAATATTATTAGAACTTACAAGACTGGTTAATAGCACCTTCTCAACATTGGATTCATCCAATTCAACTTTTGAAACCTCCCCATTATCATAGTGATAAATTTGAGTTTCTCCTGAAGCCAACGTAACCAAAAAATTACCATCACTAGTTGGCTCAACTTTTATTTGGGTCGGGACTTGATTGTTAGTTTCTATGTCAATAGATACAGATTGAGATTGAGTATCTTTTTCTATAGAAAGATCATATTCGACATCATCAACCTGATATTTTCTTGTTAAAGTTTTTCCAAGGATTTCAGAATTTTTAAATAAGCCTTTATCAGAGTATTGAGTATCAATATTAATATTAGTAAGACCGCTTAATAATAAGGCAGATACCAATATACCAACATATATTGAAATCCCTCCAGTGAGAGGGGTAGCCCTATCGTGAAATTTTCTACTTTTTTCAGGTATATCAATTAAGATATTATTACTTTTTGCAATATTTCTAAAAAAACCATTGAAAGTAATCGAGGCAAAAATACTGAAAAATAATATAGAAAGATTTGCGCTGGTTAACATTTGTTTCCCTATTGAGAATATAAATATATTATAAGGTAAATAATTTAAGAAACTATGTTTACAAATAAATCATTTATAAATCTTTACAAGTCTTTGTTTACCGTAAGAATTAATTATTTAAATAACATATGAATTTATTAGACCTGCATCAACAAATAGAAATCGCAAAAAATGCAGCCAAAGAAGCTGGCAAAGCTCTTTTAAATGAAAAAGATAGTTTAAACCAATCAATATTTTCGTCGGATAAAGATATTAAATTGAAGGCCGATATAGAGGCCGAGAATAGAATCAAATCAATCCTTGAAAAGGAATCACCTTTCCCTATTCTGGCTGAGGAGAGTGGTAAATCTAAAGAGCATTTGGATGAGACTTTTTGGGTTGTTGACCCTCTTGATGGGACTGCAAATTATGCAAGAGATATTCCTCTTTGTTGTGTATCCATAGCTCTAATGCATAAAATGAATCCTGTCCTTGGTGTTATATATGATTTTAATAATAATGACCTCTATGAGGGTCATTTGGATGGAGAGGCTAAATTAAACGAAATGGCTATTAAAGTATCTGGCACAACCCTCCCCAGTGAAGGTATCTTAGTTACTGGTCTTCCAAACAACACAGACTACTCTGACCAAGCGTTACTAGGAATGGTTAAAGATTTTCAAAAATGGAGAAAAGTCAGAATGATAGGATCTGCAGCTATAGCATCATGCTATGTTGCTTCTGCAAAAGCTGATGTATATAAAGAGTTTGGAACATATATATGGGATGTTGCTGCAGGAGCTGCGATAGTCAATGCCTCAGGTGGAAGAGCTGAAATCACAAATCAAAGAGATAACTTTCAGGTAGATGTTCATTTTTCCAATTCTTATATCCTGGATTAGTATATGAAAAGTATTATTTGGTTTAGAAATGATCTTAGGTTAGATGATAATCCTTCCTTACGTGAGGCATGTAAAAATTCATCAGAATTACATGCAATTTTTTTGTATTCCCATGATCAGTTAGAAAAACATAACGAGGCCAACGTTAAAATAGATTTCCTAATAAAAAGCCTTCAATCTCTTAATGTTAGCCTTCAAAAACTTAATATCCCATTAACGATTGTTAACAGCGAAGGGTTTGAACAAGATCCTGATATTATCCTAAACCTTGCCAAAGAAAGAAATATAGAAAAAGTTTTTATCAACAAACAGTTTGGTAACGATGAGCAAAATAGGGATAAAAGAGCTCGAGAGTTGCTGAATTCTGCAAACATTAAAACTGAATTTTTTAATGATCAAATAGTATATGAAGCTGGTTCAATAAGAACTGGTCAAGATAACCCATATTCAGTTTTCACTCCGTTTAAAAGAAAGTGGGTTGAAAGTTTTGATATGGAATTTTTAGATATTGACTTCGACTATGCTCCACAAAAAAATATTGATTTGAAGTCTAACTTTGATAGTTTTGATTTTAAGCATGAAATAAAACATAAGGCCGATATGTCACTTTGGCCAGCGGGAGAAGAACACGCATTAAATAGACTAGTAGATTTTTTAAAAAACAGAGCTGTTAACTACTCAAAAGATAGAAATGATCCCATAAAAGATGGGACCAGTAAAATGTCTCCATACTTGGCATTGGGAGTTATTTCATCAAAAAGGTGCATTCTTGAGGGCCTAAAATTAAATAATTTTGAATTCAATTCAGGCAATAGCGGAATTACTAAATGGATTGACGAAATTGTTTGGAGAGAGTTTTATAGAAATATTATGTTTTCTTTTCCAAAAGTTGGCCGCAATCAACCATTTCAAGATTTTTCTAAATCTATACAGTGGAGGTTTGAAGAGGCAGAGCTTCATGCATGGAAGACAGGTATGACGGGCTTTCCTATTATTGATGCAGCAATGAGGCAATTACTCCATGAGGGATGGATGCATAATAGATTAAGGATGGTAGTAGCAATGTTCTTCACAAAGAATATGCTTCATGACTGGAGACTGGGTGAGGCGTACTTTATGCAAAATCTTATAGATGGTGATTTTTCATCTAATAATGGCGGGTGGCAGTGGAGTAGCTCAACTGGAACGGATGCGGCACCTTATTTTAGAATTTTTAACCCCATCACTCAGTCAACAAATTTTGATAAAGAAGGATTATTTATCAAAAAATATGTTCCTGAATTGAAGGATCTAGATAAATCAGTTATTCACGATCCTCCAAAAGAACATAGAAAATATTGTGGATACCCAGATCAAATATTGGATCTAAAGACATCTCGATTAAGAGCTATAGATGCTTTTAAAGCAGCAAAAAGTTAATAAATTTTCTTATAGTTAACAATTTTTTTCTTCTGTATACTTTATGCACAACTTAAGTATTGAGACGAGGTTATTATGAGTAGTTTTCTAACGGATTTAGAGATTGCTAATCAGGCAAATAAAAAACATATTAATCATATTGCAAAACAAATTGATGTTCCTGAAGAAGCGCTAATTGTTTATGGAAATGATAAAGCAAAGATTAATTATGATTTTTTAGATAAGTGTAAAGATAAAAAAGATGGCAAGTTAATTTTAGTAACTGCAATTTCTCCAACCCCAGCTGGAGAGGGAAAAACAACAACGAGTGTGGGTTTGGTAGACGGTCTTTGCCATAATGGAAAAAAGGCCATGATTTGCTTGAGAGAACCTAGTCTTGGACCATGTTTTGGTATGAAAGGAGGAGCTGCAGGTGGTGGATATGCTCAAGTAGTTCCAATGACAGATATAAACCTTCATTTCACAGGCGACTTTCACGCAATTGGCGCAGCGCATAATTTATTATCAGCACTAATTGATAATCATATTCATTGGGAAAATGATTTAAACATTGATCCTAGAAGAATTACTTGGAAAAGGGTTGTTGATATGAATGATAGATCATTGAGAGATATCACTTGCGGTTTGGGTGGAACAGGTAATGGCATTCCACGCCAGAGTGGCTTTGATATTACAGTTGCATCAGAGATTATGGCCGTTTTTTGTTTAGCTAGTGACTTAGAGGATTTGGAGAATAGAATTGGTAATATTCTA
>Ga0206130_10006784_pt1 | contig 12947 bp, 10 predicted proteins | sample Helgoland_Spring_9_FD_148637 | JGI IMG/M metagenome (GOLD analysis project Ga0206130, IMG submission 148637) | Pelagic subsurface seawater microbial communities from Kabeltonne, Helgoland, North Sea - Helgoland_Spring_Bloom_20160512_1 | ecosystem: Environmental > Aquatic > Marine > Epipelagic ... | reverse complement strand
AGCGGTGATAGTAACTGGCAATCAAATTGTGGCGGTCATAAATACTGACCATATCCCAGAAGAGGCGATTAAAATTGACCTCTCAGGCACAACCTTGATGCCAGGAATGATTAATGCCCATGAGCACCCCCTGCTGTACAAAAGCGACTACCAGAATGCGCATTTACAGGCATCCTCAGCCTACAAAGCACTCTTGGGCCTAAAGAACCTGCAACGCCTGCTGAGAGCCGGATGGACAACTATAAGAGTAATGGGTGATGGCGATGTTTATTATGCTAATCAAGATATTCGCAAGGTAATCGACAGCGGCGTATTTATTGGCCCTCGTCTTACCGGTGCCGCGCATTATATTTCCATTACCGGTGGTGGTGGCGATGTTAACTATTTTTCACCAGAACAAACTGTTATCGCTGATGGCTTAATCGCCGATGGGCCAGATGAAATTCGCAAGGCAATCCGCAAAGAAATCAAGTATGGATCAGATTGGATAAAAATAATGGTCACTGGTGCTTTCATGTCGGTGGGCGATAATCCAAGAAACGTGTCATTTAGTCCTGAAGAATTGGCCGCTGCAATTGATGAAGCATCCAGACACAACATTCCCGTGGCCGCTCACGCCCATGCCACAGAAGGCATAAATCAAGCCATTATTGCTGGGGCAAGATCTATAGAGCATGGCAGTTATCTTGATGAAGAATCTATCGCCCTAATGGTAAAACACCAAACCTTTTATGTTCCAACCATCTACATTGGTGACTACTATGCTAATAGTGGCAAGTTACTAGCGCAGAGTAAAAACGATGAGTTTTATACCTCCTTTAGAGACGAGTGGCTGAAGATGATTGGCAAGGCTTACAACGCAGGAGTGAAAATTACTGTTGGATCAGATCTATGTGGCTATGCCATCCAATCACATGTATGCGCGCGTGAATTTGCCACACTGATCGAGGCGGGCTTAAGCCCTATGGATGCCATTAAAGCTGGCACCATTGTCGGCGCTGAACTACTGCAGTGGGATGACAAGCTAGGTAGCATTGAAGCTAATAAATTGGCCGATATTATTGCAGTATCTGGAAACCCACTAGAGGATATAAGCGCCCTAGAGAACCCAGTGTTTGTTATGAAAGATGGTGAAATTATTATCAATGACTTTGAAAGCTATTCTGCTATTAGGGATTAGAATATCCATTCAAAGGGTCACAACGAGCCATGAAACGATTATTCGGAACAGACTCGCTTGATCTTTATTAAACAATTATGTGATTTAGGTGCTGGCTAAATCATTGTCGCCAGCATAGTGCCGGGACTCTCTAAATAAGCTTTCCAGCAATTGTTAAACCGTGCAATTGTGGCGCCGTCTATAACGCGATGATCGCCTGACCAGCTTACTGACATAATCTTGCGAGATAGGACTTGGTTGTTATTACCAAAGCGCGGTAAGTCCTGAATTTTTCCTAAAGCTACTATAGCAACCTCAGGGCTATTGATAATAGGTGCGGCAGAGATACCACCAATAGCACCAATGTTAGAAATAGTGATAGTGCCACCTCTTAGCTCTTCAAGGTTAATAATGCCGCTGCGTGCAGCATCCGTTAGCCTAGACACCTCAGCGGCTATCTCCACGATAGAACGGGTCTGTACATCTTTGATATTAGGTACTAATAGCCCATTTCTCCCATCCACAGCCATGCCAACATTATGGCTGGCCACATAAGTGAGTTCAGTAAAATCATCGTTCACTCGGCTGTTCATAATAGGGAACTCGCTAAGGGATAGTGATAATGACTTGATCAACAGTGGCATTAAGGTGATCTTTACTTGATCGGCATAAGTGTCTTTTAGCTGAGCTCGCAACTGTACCAGCTCAGTCACATCGATCTCATCCACAAAGGTAAAATGTGGGATTGTGGACACTGACTTAGACATGTGCTGAGCCATAATTTTTCGAACGCCAACAATAGCTTCAGTGCGATCTTTATTGCGCGCAGTTATTTGTTGGGCTGACGCTTTCTCCAGGGTATTCAGATATAAGTGAACATCCTCTTTGAGAACACGTCCATTTTTGCCGGTACCTGAAATCATCGACAAATCGAGCTCGTATTCACGTGCTAACTTTCGTACTGCTGGTGTGGTCAACACTTTGCTACTTTGATTTTCTCTCGCGTCCCGAGATGGCTGTCTTACCAGCTCTAATTTCAATTCGGCAGCCTCATTGACCTCAGAATCTTCTGACACTGACTCGCTGCTATTGCTATCAAGAGCTTCCTCATCGGTATCAATAGCAAATAAAGGCGAATGCACCTTAGCAATGTCCCCATCGGCATAGTAAAGCTTGGTTATCCGACCCGAATACATGGAGGGTATTTCAACGACGGCCTTATCGGTGCTAACATCCGCGATCACTTGATCTTCACTGATCATGTCCCCTTCTTTGACTTTCCACTCAAGGACTTCACATTCAACGATACCTTCACCGATATCTGGTAAAATAAATTCTCTTTTCATCACTCATTCCCCTTTGCCACAGTAGCCATAATGACTAAAAGTTGACACTTTGCTTGATGGCTTCATAGACCTTTAGATAATCGGGTAAATACTCTTTTTCAAACACCAGTGGAAAAGGCGTATCCATTCCTGTTACGCGCATAATTGGCGACTCTAGCGATAAAAAGCACTGCTCTTGAACAGCGGCAGAAATCTCTCCTGCAAAGCCGCCGGTGCGCGGTGCTTCGTGACTAATAATGAGTCGACCCGTCTTAGTTACCGATGCTGCGACGGTTTCAAGATCCCATGGCAGTAATGTCCGTAGATCAATTACCTCACAGTGAATGCCGTCTTTAAGCGCCATTTTTGCAGCACGATGCAGTTGATGCATCTGTGCACCCCAACCTACTAAGGTAATGTCAGTGCCCTCAGTAACCACTTCTGCGACGCCGAGGGGTATCTCATAATCATGGTCAGGAACTTCACCGACTTCAGCACGATAGATAGCTTTAGGCTCAAAAAATATGACTGGGTCAGGATCTCGTATTGCTGAAAGAAGCAGTCCTTTAGCTTGATAGGCCGTACTGGGAATAACCACCTTTAGTCCTGGGGTATGGCAAAAGTAGGCCTCTGGCGACTGTGAATGGTAGAGACCCCCAGCGATGCCGCCACCATAGGGAGTACGAATGGTCAGACCACCACAACTAAATTCATCGCCACTACGATAGCGAAACTTTGCAGCCTCATTGACGATTTGATCGAAGGCAGGAAAAATATAGTCTGCAAACTGTATTTCTGCTACAGCAATAGACCCTTGAGCTGCCAAGCCTATGGAGAAACCAACGATACCCTGCTCAGTAATTGGCGTATTAAAGCACCGTTGTTTTCCATACTTCTCTTGAAGTTTACTGGTCGCCCTAAATACCCCACCAAACTGACCAATATCCTGCCCTAGACAGATTACTCGCGGATCATGTGCCATAGCTATATCAAGCGCACTGTTTACCGCTTGGAGAAGATTAATTTGAGGCATGGTTAAAAACCTAGTTAACCTGCGTTAAGGCAGATTGATGATCAATATTATTAGGGTTTGGTAAGTAATGATCTGGATACTTAGCAATATGATTTAACAACTCTGTATATTGCTGACGTAGGTGCAGTGGTGGTGTTTTATAGACATCAGTAATCAAGTCACTCAATGGTGGCGAGGGCCTTTTTTCCTGACTTTTTAGAGCATCAAGGATTTCTTTTTTATACTGGGTCTTCAATTGATGATCTTGTTGGTCACTCCACCAGCCTCTATCCAATAGCCATTTCTTCATTCGCAGAATAGGATCTTTTTGACGCCAAATTTCTTCCTCATCAGCATGTCGATAACTGCTAGGGTCATCCGAGGTGGAATGGGCCCCAAGTCGGTAACTCATGGTCTCTATAATGACCGGTGCATTGGTCTGCAATGCTAACCTGCGAGCCTCAACTGATGCAGCATAAACTGCCAAGATGTCATTACCATCGACTCTGATACTACTAATCCCATAGCCTATGCCTCTTGGTGCAATGCCATCGCCAGCAAATTGCTCTGAGGTAGTTGTTGAGATGGCGTATCCATTGTTTCGCACTACAAACACTACCGGACAATTAGAGACAGCTGCCATATTTAGTCCAGCATGGAAATCTCCTTCAGAAGCGGCGCCATCGCCAAAATAGCAGATAGTACAGGCATCTTTACCTACCAACTTTTGGCCATAGGCATAACCGGCTGCCTGTGGAATTTGGGTCGCCAATGGAGAGCTTATGGTCATATAGTTAAGCTCACGACTCCCATAGTGAATGGGCATTTGACGACCCTTACCCAAGTCAAGATCGTTGCTTAGTAGTTGATTCATAAACTGCTCGGAGCTAAAACCACGATAGCGCAATGCCGCCTGTTCTCGATATTGACTCATCACCATGTCGTGGCTTTTGAAGCCAGCAATTGAACCAACGACAGAGGCTTCCTCGCCAGTGCAAGTAAGATAAAAGCTCAGTCTTCCTTGTCGCTGAGCAGCTACCATACGCTCGTCAAGGACACGGATATAGGTCATATTTTCGTATATTTTTAGCGCTGTGGCCTTATCAATGGCAGGTTCATGAGCGTTCTTACGAAGCTTACCGTCTGCATCCAAAATTGTCAGGGTAGGAATCGTTAAGTCCGTGGTTTCTGTAAATCGAGGAACACCTATTACATTAGATTTAGCCGTCATAACCTCTCCGCCTTAAAGCATTATTTATTCCTTTATATAAGGCTCAAAGTAGCATGCTAAAAGACAAATAATCATGCCAAAATAGGCGCTATCTTTTCATTGAATACATTATTTATTGCTGAAAATTGTCATAAGTTAGTGACTAATTGCTTAGTCCTCAAATAATAGTAAGAGTAGTGTTTAAAAATTCACAAGGATTAGCAATCTGGAGGATTTTCGGTTTAAATCACAGCTAGACAAAAATCGTCTTTAGGGCGCACGAAAGAAAAGGGTAAGTAATGGCCAACGATACGCTAGATTCAACCGACTGGAAAATTCTATCTATTCTGCAGAGTAATGCGGCGATACCTAACATCGAACTTGCCGAAATGGTTTTTTTATCGCCATCCCCTTGCTCTCGACGAGTCAAAAATCTTGAAGAAAAAGGTTATATTAGTAAGCGTGTGAGTCTTATCGATCCAATTAAGGCAGGGCTTCCTGTTACTGTGTTTATTCAAGTAACCTTGGATCATCAAGTTAAGAAAGAACTGGATGACTTCGCTAAACAGGTGGCGTCGTGGCCGGAGGTTATGGAATGCTATCTCATGACCGGCGAATTTGACTATTTAATTAGAGTAGTCAGCCCTGACCTTCAAAGTTATCAAGAATTTCTTGACCAGCGACTAACGCAGTTCGAAGGCATCAGTCATGTCAAAAGTAGCTTTTCTCTGAAGCCCATATGCTACAAGACCGAGCTACCTCTCGGCCATCTCACCAGTAAAAAATAATGCGGTTAAAAACAGTATATAACTCAACACTGTGATGAGAGTCTCACTTCGATAGCAGCTTTTATGCTTAACTAATAGTATGAAACCATTTATATTTAGCGATAAGCGGAGATTCCAATGATCAATAAATTAATTCCCATTTCAGTGTTACTGTTGATTGCTTCCTGCGCGTCTACTGTAGCCACTGATCCTGAACCAGAGCTTGTCGATGTGCGACAAGGTGACGCTGTGAAACAAATTTGTTTTGCCCGTTCAATCAATGGTTGGCGTGAACTCAAAGGGCAACGGCAGTCAGTTATCTTGACCAAAGGTATAAAAGATGAATACAAACTAGATTTGTCAGGTGTCTGCGATGTATCTAACGCCATGAATAACATCGCCACCCGAACACGCGGATCGTCGTGTCTAACACGTGGCGACGAAATTATTGTTTCCAATGGTTTTTCAGGGCCAGATCGGTGTTTGATTAAGAAAATTTACCGATGGGATTCCAGTCTACTTGAGGAAGATAAAGCGCCCGAAGACGCTACCGCTACTGATAACTCCAAGTAATTAGACGCCAAAGGCAAAGAGACTCTAGCGAGATACTTAATCGATCTCGCTGATAGCTTCTCCCATGGCATTGATTATCGAGTCAATCTCGGCAGGCGTAGTAGCAAACGGTAATCCCAACTGAAGGGTGTCGCCGCCATAGCGAACATAAAATCCTTTCTCCCAACACTTCATCGCCGCCTCAAAAGGACGTTTGGCTGGCTCCCCAGGCAATGATGCCAACGTAATACCTCCCGCTGCCCCATAATTACGAATATCAACAACATGCTTAGTGCCACGTAAACTGTGTATTGCCTTCTCCAATATCGGCGCCATCGTCGCAACCTGCTCAAAACTATGCTCTTTCTCAAGAAGATCTAGAGTTGCCAGTCCCGCAGCACAAGCCAATGGATGTCCTGAGTAGGTATATCCATGGGGGAACTCAATCATATAGTCTGCACCGCCACCATCCATGAACGTATCATGGATTTCTTGTTTAGCGATCACTGCACCCATTGGCACGGAACCATTGGTAAGCTGTTTAGCTATATTGATCATATCGGGCACCACGCCGTACTCTTCGGCAGCCGTGGCAGCTCCCACTCGACCAAAGGCAGTAATAACTTCATCAAAGATCAATAATATTTGATTCTGATCACAGATTTCTCTGAGCCGCTTTAAATAGCCCACTGGAGGCGGTATTACTCCGGCAGATCCCGCCATTGGTTCGACGATAACCGCTGCGATATTACTGGCATCATGTAGAGCAATCATCGCTAATAGTTCATCGGCTAGATGAGCACCCCTCTCGGGCATACCTTTACTGAATACGTTCTCTGGCAGCATGGTATGAGGTAAATGATCAGACTCAAGGGTCTGTCCAAAGGTTGCACGGTTACCCACAATACCACCGACACTAATGCCACCGAAGTTCACTCCATGATAACCTTTGGCTCGACCAATCAAGCGTGTTTTAGACGCCATTCCTTTCTTGCGCCAGTAAGCCCGAGCCATTTTGAGCGAGGTATCAGCACTCTCAGAGCCAGACCCTGTATAAAAAACGCGGTTAAGACCTTTCGGCATAAATTGGGTAATTCGGTCAGCAAGTTCAAAGGACTTTGGATGCCCGTATTGAAAGCCACTAAAAAAGTCTAGAGTCGATGTCTGCTCAGCAATAGCTTTACTAATTTCCGGGCGGCAGTGCCCCAAACCCGTGGTCCAAAGCCCAGACAAACCATCGAACACTTTTCGTCCATCGGCAGCGGTGATGTAACTACCCTCAGCAGAAACAATCATTCGCGGATTCTTTTTAAACTCACGATTACCTGAAAAAGGCATCCAATGAGCATCAAACTGTTCTTTGGTCACACCAGCACGATTATAGAATTGCTGATGTTTGGCTCGATCATGGGTTTTGAATAATTTTTTTAACATCTCATTATCTACTCTGCAGACTTTTAATGCCGTTGATTATAGAGCAACCGCATCCCTCGGAGCATACCCTAGCGGGGATAGATTAAGAAAAACCCTACTTTTGGATATCTCTGAAAAGCTTATAAATACCGCTTAAACTTGTTCTGTTTGATCGATATACTGTGTCAAACAGTGGCTGTTTAACCATGGGATTCCGAACAATGAAGTATAAAACGATCGATTACACTACTCAAGATTCTATATTAACACTGACCCTATCGCGACCCGATCATATGAACGCTTTCACTACAGAAATGAGTCACGAACTGATTGATGCGTTCAGCAGAGCCAGTGATGATGATGCCGTCGGTGCAGTTGTCATCACTGGAGCCGGTAAAGCATTTTGTGCCGGTATGGATTTAAATAGTACAGGTAACGTATTTGGCTTAAATGAAGCGCTAAATCCAACATTGCAAGATATGCGTGAGCGCTCCCATGAACCGGAAATTGAAGATGGCGTACGAGATTCTGGTGGGCGTGTCGTACTGGCCATGTATGACTGCAAGAAACCTATTATTGGTGCTATCAATGGCGCTGCAGTGGGAATTGGCGCTACCATGGCCTGTGCCATGGATATCCGTCTTGCCTCAGAAAAAGCCAGAGTAGGTTTTGTATTTAACAAAATAGGTATTACACCGGAAGCCTGCTCTAGCTGGTTTTTGCCACGATTAGTCGGTATGCAAACTGCCCTAGAATGGTGTTATACCGCTGAAATATTAAGTGCAGAAACACTGCTTAAAGAACGTTTTGTAAAAGCCGTTTATGCGCCAGAAGACCTTCTAAATGAAGCCTATGCGCTGGCGGCTAGAATGGTCAATTTTAGCCAAGTCTCTATGGCTCTTACCCGGCAAATGATGTATCGAAACTCAGCACAAGACCACCCAATGAAAGCACATGAAGTGGACTCTTTGGCGATCTATTATGCTAGTCAAAACAGCGGTAAAGAGGGCGTAAAATCGTTCTTAGACAAACGTGCACCCAACTTCACCCAAAAAGCCTCTACCGACATGCCCTCTTTTTATCCATGGTGGAAGTAATCCCAATGATTAAACTAACTAATAATGACCAAATGCCAGCAATCATGCTTAGTCTTTATGATGGAACTGATGTCAGTAAAGATACGTTAGATAATTTTATAACGAACACGCTGAACGAGGAGAAACAGCCATTATTTTTGTTTGGCGCCAACTGGTGTCCTGACGCTCAGTGTTTAGATGCAATATTGCGCTTACCCACCTTTGCGAGTTATCTGAATGAACACTTTGCCATAATGCGAATAGACGTTGGCGAATACAATCGCAACATGTCATTGATGGAGCCTTTGGGGCTCTCATCTCAAGAGGGCATTCCGCGGGTAATTGTTTTAGATTTAGAGGGCGAGCCAACAAATGTAGAGACTAATGATCGTTGGCGATCTGCCCGACAGAGTGACCCCCAAGATATTTTTGAATATTTCCAGAACTTAAAAAGAACTTAAAAAAATAAGGCCCTCACTACAGCAGTGAGAGCCTTATTTATGCTACCTCGTACGGCCTATGGTAGATCGTCTACCAATTCACCTTCAACCGTCTCTAGCAAGTCTTCTCGATCGACATTAAGTGCCAACATGACAGTAGCAGCAACATAGATCGAAGAATAAGTTCCAATCCCCACGCCTATCATCAGCGCAATAGCAAAGTTATGGATTAATTCACCACCCATAAAGAATAGTGATAGCAATACCAACATCGTCGTTGCTGAGGTATTGATGGTTCGCCACAATGTCTGTGACAGCGATTCGTTAATGACTTCGATAGAGGACGCCTTACGAATTTTACGGAAATTCTCACGTATTCGGTCTGACACCACGATCGTATCATTGAGAGAATAACCCACCACCGCTAGGATTGCCGCCAACACCGTAAGATCAAACTCAAGTCTAGCCAATGAGAAAATACCTAAGGTAATAATCACATCATGAGCGAGCGCTAGCACTGCACCCACCGAAAATTTTAGCTGAAAACGTACAGCCACATAGAGCATTACCACCGCCAATGCAGCAAGCATGCCTAGACCGCCGTCCTCACGCAGTTCCTCACCAATTTGCGGGCCTACAAAGTCAACACGACGCAGATCAATCTCTTGCCCATCGGTTTTCAGAACCTCGACCATTTGCTCGGCTAGCTTTTGGTCAGGCTCACCCTGGAGGCGGATCAATACATCGGTTTCTGAACCAAAGTGCACAACAACAGGGTTTTTGAACCCAGCACTTTCCAATTTTTCACGCAGTTTACTAACATCTGCTGGGCTATCATAACCAACCTCGATCTGAGTACCGCCAGAGAAATCCAAGCCTAATACCAGACCCTGACTATAGAGCGACCATGCAGAAACAGTCAGCAAAATTGCTGAAAAGATCACCGCATATTTGCGAATACCCATAAAGTTATAAACTTTTAACGCTGTCATCATCTTTTCCCTATATCCAAAGCTTGTCGATTTTGCGGCCACCAACTACGAAATTCACCAGTCCGCGCGTCATGACAATGGAAGTAAACATTGATGTCAAAATACCAATTGATAGCGTGACGGCGAAACCTTGTACCGGACCAGATCCGATCAAGAATAAAATCAAGGCTACAATCAATGTGGTGATGTTAGCATCTAGAATTGATACGAAGGCACGATCATAACCAGCACTGATTGAACCTTGCACTGTGGCACCCGTTTTACGTTCCTCGCGAATTCTCGAAAAGATCAGTACGTTGGCATCAACCGCCATGCCCACTGTTAAGACGATACCGGCAATACCCGGCAGGGTTAAGGTAGCACCCAACAATGACATGAACGCCACCAGCAACAATAGATTCATTATTAAAGCAACATTTGCCGCTAGTCCAAATGCTCTGTAGATAACCACCATAAATAACAGCACCATTGCCATACCGACGGTGACTGACTTCACACCCATCTCAATGTTATCTGCACCAAGTGACGGTCCGATGGTGCGCTCTTCAACAATATACATTGGCGCAGCCAAAGCACCGGCACGCAATAATAGAGCCAATTCGGAAGATTCACGCTGACCATCAAGGCCGGTGATGCGAAACTGCTTACCCAACTGCGATTGAACCGTGGCCAAACTAATAATATGCTTCTCGACAAAGGGTACCGGGGTAATGACTACCTCGCCGGTTTCATCGATTGACTTCTCCAGCTTAGTTTTATACTCAATAAACAACACGCCAAGACGTCGACCAATGTTATCACGAGTGGCATGACCCATCTGCCAGCCGCCTTTTGAGTCAAGCGTTATGCTAACCTGCGGCCGTCCATTTTCGTCAAAGCTGGCACGTGCATCAGTGACATTCTCGCCGGATATAACCGCTTTCTTCTCAAGCATGGCATCTGGCCCTTGACCCGCAGGATTGCGAAAGTCAAAGCGCTCGCCCCCCCGCCCATCTGACTCTAGACGAAACTCAAGATTTGCTGTCTTGCCAATAATTCGCTTTGCCTCCGCGGTGTCTTGAACGCCGGGCAATTCAACCACAATACGATTTTTACCCTGACGAGATACCAGTGGTTCGGACACACCGAGTTCATTCACGCGGTTACGCAATGACGTCAGGTTTTGTTTAATGGCATTGTCTTCAAGAAGACTGGTGGCTACTTCACTGAGATTAAGCACAATAGATAACGGGTTTTGCCCAGGTGCATTGAGCGGCTGCATGTCTCTGTAGTTAGTGCGAATTATAGTATTGGCTTTTTCTACCTGCTCTACATCGCGGAACTGACCAATAATCTGCCGTCCTCGTAATTCAAAGCTGCGATAGCGAACGCGCTCTTCGCGCAGAGACGCCTTGATATCTTCCAGGTCGCCTTCCAGTCGCACTGTTACTGCCGAATCAAGATCAACCTCGAGTAAAAAGTGTACGCCACCACTCAGATCAAGACCCAGCTTCATCGGTGTGCCACCCAAATTACTCAGCCATTGCGGTGTGGTTGGTGCCAAATTAAGAGCAACAATGTAATCGCCACCCATCTCTGCTTGAATAACTTCTTTGGCGCGTAATTGAAGCTTTTTATCGGCAATACGTACTAAGGCACTCTCGCCGTCAGACTCACTGCCAAAGTACTCTATGCCCCCTTCATTAAGAGCGCTCTCAACCTTTGCTAGAACACTCTCATCAATCACCATAGCGCCACTTTGGCCAGATAACTGCACCGCCGCATCAGCAGGATAGAAGTTTGGAGCGGCATAGACAAAGCCGAAGGTAATCACCAGAAGAATCATCAAATTCTTCCATAGAGGAAACTTGTTTAACATGGGTCAATCGATCCTTTTGTTCTCGGGGCGCATTATAACGACATCCTTATTAAATAGGGGCAGATTCAGGGATTTAAACCCCCGCCATCACCAATTGCTTGTTTTCTGTAAAACTCATCAGCAAAGGCATCTAATTGACCCTCGGCAATTGCATTACGCAAACCCGCCATTAGGCTTTGGTAAAAACGTAAGTTATGAATAGTATTTAACTGCGAGCTGAGCATTTCTCCACACTTTTCAAGATGATGTAAATAAGCACGACTAAAGTTGGTACAGGTATAACAGTCGCACTCGGCATCCAGAGTTGCCGTGTCATGACGATGCCTTGCATTGCGTATCTTAATCACTCCGGTACTGGTAAAAAGGTGGCCATTGCGCGCATTTCGGGTGGGCATTACACAGTCGAACATATCAATGCCACGGCGGACTCCCTCTACTAAATCAGCAGGTTTACCAACACCCATAAGGTAGCGTGGTTTATCTGCAGGCATAGTATCGGCAAGGTGATCAAGCACTCGAAGCATATCGTCTTTTGGCTCACCGACTGACAAACCGCCGATAGCGAAACCATCAAAGTCAATATCCACCAGCCCTGCTAGTGATTGATCACGCAGCGACTCGTACATACCACCCTGAACAATACCAAACAGTGCCGATGGACTGTCACCATGAGCATCTTTGCTGCGTTGCGCCCAACGCAGTGACAACTGCATTGACACCTCAGCTTCTTTTTCAGTGGCAGGATATGGGGTACATTCATCAAAAATCATTACCACATCACTACCCAGATCCCGCTGCACCTGAATAGAGGTCTCTGGATCAATAAATACAGGGCTACCATCGATGGGTGACTTAAACTTAACACCCTCTTCGGTGATTTTACTCATGTCGCCTAAACTGAATACTTGAAAGCCACCGGAGTCGGTAAGAATCGGGCCCTGCCACTGAGTAAAGTCATGTAAATCGCCGTGGGCTTTGATCACTTCAGTACCCGGCCGCAACATTAAATGAAAAGTATTGCCAAGAATCATCTCAGCACCAATCTCAACAATATCACGCGGCAACATACCCTTGACCGTCCCATAGGTCCCGACAGGCATAAACGCTGGCGTCTGCACCTTACCACGAGGAAACTGCATCTCA
>Ga0206130_10006782_pt1 | contig 12948 bp, 9 predicted proteins | sample Helgoland_Spring_9_FD_148637 | JGI IMG/M metagenome (GOLD analysis project Ga0206130, IMG submission 148637) | Pelagic subsurface seawater microbial communities from Kabeltonne, Helgoland, North Sea - Helgoland_Spring_Bloom_20160512_1 | ecosystem: Environmental > Aquatic > Marine > Epipelagic ... | reverse complement strand
CGTGATGAACATAATGAAATTCAGCAACACTGGTGTATCCGTGACGAACCATTTCAGCATAGAGCATTGTAGCAATATCTTCTAGCTGATCTGGAGAAATATTTAAAGCCAGTCTGTACATTGCTTCTCTCCAACTCCAAAAATCGCCATTTGTAGCATTAGCATCATTTTTCTCAGCTAAACCAGCCATTGCATATTGAAAAGCATGTGAGTGCGCATTTTGAAATCCAGGTAAAGCATATCCATTATCTACTTCATTCGTATTGACCTGTTCAATATCGACAATGATGCCATCTCTATCAATAGTTACGCCTCTGTTTTCTAACCAGCCTTCGTTTTGTAAAATTCCTTTAAAAGTATATTGTTTCATTTCTTCAAACTATAGGTAGTTTAGCGATTTAATAAGGTTTTCGAAAATTGGAATAAGCATCTTTCTCATGTTATTTGCTCTGTCTTCAGAATAAACCAACTCATCATCTTTCATGTACAGTTTCTTAACCATTTCTAATTGTAGTGCATGAATTCCATTTTCAGGTTTTCCAAAATACCGTGTAATATGTCCACCTTTAAATGGAGTGTTATGTGTGACGATATGCCCAGAGTCTTTTAGACCACTCAAAGTGACTGAAATCAAATTTTGATGGGCAGTTTTCTCATCATTGTTGCCTAAAATTAAATCTGGAAAATTATCTTTTCGAATGGTTTTTACTGATTGCCGAATAGAATGTGCATCCCAAAGTAGGACATCGTCAAATTCTGTTTTTAAATCAGACAATAAACCTTCAATCTTATTATAGTAAGGCCAGTAATATTCCTTTAGTCTCCGATCTACCTCTTGCTTGTTAGGAGTGTGCTCCTCATCAATGTAAATATCTTTCCCGAAAAAATCAGTTAATGTAGTTAGTCCTGTAATAATTCTTCCATCATTATACAATGGAGCACTTTCAGGGTCTCGATTTAAATCAATTACCCATCTGCTATATTTAGCGTGTATAATTGTAATGCCTAATTCCGTTGCAAATTCATATAATTGATGAACAAACCAATCCGTATCATCAGGTTGCTGCATTAAATCTTTTTGGTAGGAGTTTTTCAACTCACTTGGAAATTTCACTCCACAATGTGGAACACTTATTACAATTGGTACTCTTTGTCCTTTTGGACTTATAATATGAAATGGTTCATTCATTGATGTGTTTTCCGCAATATTAGTTGGCTAAGATAGTTAGTATATTAGAAAGTCGAAATGATTTTTAATACAGAAGAGAAAAAACAATTATATTTAGACAAAATTATTCAAAATATGTACAAAACGGACGTGGAAGCTGTTGACGCTTTAGTTGAAAAATACCAAGCATTAAAAAAGGAAATAAGTAAAGTTATTGTTGGTCAAGATGATGTTGTAGAACAAGTCTTGATTTCTATTTTTAGTGGAGGTCATTGCTTATTAGTAGGCGTTCCCGGATTAGCAAAAACATTATTAGTGAATACTATATCAGATGTATTAGGATTGAAATTTAATAGAATTCAATTTACACCAGATTTAATGCCATCAGATATTATAGGGGCTGAAATATTAGATGAAAACAAAAAATTTAAATTTATAAAAGGACCCTTATTTTCAAATATAATATTAGCAGATGAGATAAATCGAACGCCACCTAAGACACAAGCGGCATTATTAGAAGCCATGCAAGAAAAGGCTGTTACTACTGCTGGCCAAAGATTTGAGTTAGATAAGCCATTTTTCGTTTTGGCAACACAAAACCCAATTGAGCAAGAAGGAACTTATCCGCTTCCTGAAGCACAATTAGACAGGTTTATGTTTAATGTATGGGTTGATTATCCTTCTTATGAAGAAGAATTGGCAATTGTGAAAACAACAACTTCAGACTCTAAAGTTGCGTTAGATCACATATTAAATGCAGAAGAGATAATTTATTTTCAGCAATTAATTCGCAGGATTCCTATACCAGAAAATGTATTGGAATATGCGGTAAAGTTAAGCACGAAAACTAGGCCGAATACTCCAGATTCTCCAGAAATGATTAATAAGTATGTCTCATGGGGAGCTGGTCCAAGAGCTTCACAATATTTGGTTATAGGAGCAAAATGTCATGCAGCAATTAACGGTAAGTACTCTCCAGATATTGAGAACGTGCAAGCAGTTGCAGAGCCAATTTTGCGTCATCGTTTGGTTAGAAACTATATGGCAGAAGCAGAAGGCTATACTATTGGGAGAATAGTAAAAGAATTGATGTAGTTCTCTACTAATAAATAGGTGTTTGTTAATAATATATCTATGATTTATATTTATGGTATCTAATTAAACCTGAGTTATGAAGAACGTTAATTTAATTTCTATTACATTAAGTGGTTTTCACTTATTTGGTCAGATTGAGAATAGTTTTTATCAGTAATATAGAAGCTATTCTTGTTTTTGGTTGGAAAGTTAAACAGTCTCAGGTAGCGCAAAAAAAAACATTGTCGAAGACGAAACATATTGCTTTTATAGAAACTTTACGAGCTTTTGCTGCATGTTCTGTTATGGGATTCCATTTTATCACATGGAATAATGGAATAGGGGATATATATTGGAACGAAACAGTAAAAGGTATTGCAACATATGGTGCGCAAGGTGTTGAATTATTCTATATAATATCTGGTTTCGTAATAACCTTTGCTTTAACGAGATCGGGATATAGAATTATGCATTATGGTAAATATGTATTGAAACGAGTAATTCGTATTATACCTGTTTTCTTCATGACCATTTTTGCAATTTATAGCTTTGAGATTTTCATGGCCAAAATATTTTGGGGGTATGAAATACAATTGGATTATTCAAATATATTAGCCAATCTAACATTTACAGTGGATCTTTGGGAAGGCGCTACATGGATTAATCCTATTTTCTCTACACTTGGAGTTGAATTTCAATTTTACTTGCTAATAGGACTCCTTTTGCCAATTATTCAGTGCAAGGCATGGCACAAGTATGTTGTTCTTTCTTTATTAATTTTAGCAGGACTAAGCACTATGGAGCATCAGACAGTTTTGGTTAATATGCCTTATTTTGCAATAGGTATTGTTATCCATGATATTCATGCAAAAAAATTATTGCATTCATCATATGTATTTTTAGGCCTATTGTTTATTGTTTTGTTAAGGTATTATATGTTAGAAGATTTTATAGTTAGCGTCATAACGTTGTTATTTTTCTTGGTAATTAAGCCTTCGTTTCGGGCATCAAATGAAATAGGAAAGATTTCTTATTCATTATACCTTACTCATGGTTTATTTGGGGGGTGGTTATTGTTTTTCCTTTCCAGAGATGAGTATATTAATCTATCACCCTATTTAATTATTCCAATGGCATTTGTATTTAGTTTAATAGGAGCTAAGGTTTTTTATTTACTATTTGAAAAATCCTCCATAAGTTGGGGTAAGAAAATTAAGTATAAATAAAAAAGCCAAACTAGTTTTATTAGTCTGACTTTTTTAGATTACCTATTATCTTGTTCCGATACTCCGGGGTGTTTAGCTTTTTGCCATTTAAAAATGGCATCAACGATTTCTGAATTTACAATAAACTTATTAATTGTAAATATAAGCGTTACTCCATCTTTTGTTTTGATAATCACTTTTTTAATTTGTTTTAAATTCCTGTTTACCGTTAATACAATTGTATGATACTTACTTTCCTTTGGGTTAGTAGGAAATAGTTTTATTTCATGAACGTTAGACCCAACAGAAACTTCTTTAATATATTGGTGGTTGAAGTTTTTATCCCAAATTGTCATAATTTCACTTGGATTGAAATCACTTACCTCTTCTGCGTCATCAATATAACATTCGTTATCTTCTTCAATATAAGACCAAACTGTTTCCCCGTCACAAAAAACTTCTCTATCCGATGTTGTATAATGAAATTTAGTTCCTTTAGTTTGTGCTTTACCAGCCTGTGATTCATTAATCTCTTTACTCTTAACGGTTAATTTAAAATCGATACGCATCGATTTATATGTTTTTGTTTTCTCACTAAGTTCCGTTAATATTTTTTTAGCCAATATATCTTTGTCTTCTTGTGCGTTAAAGCTAAGCAAAAACAAACCTAGTGTTAGTGATAATAATATGCGTTTCATAATGGTTTAATTAATTCAATTTACCTTTATCTCTGAGGTCTTTCAAAAACTGTTCCAAAGCGAGAACATCTGGTATTAAAACTTCTCTTGCCTTACTTCCTCTGTGTCCTCCAATCAATCCAGTAGCCTCTAATTGGTCAATAATTCTGCCGGCCCGGTTATAGCCTAGTTTTAATTTTCTTTGTAATAATGATGCCGATCCTTGCTGGCTATTGACAATTATTTCAGCTGCATCTTCAAACAGAGAGTCTAATTCGTCGTCAATTTCTCTAGTTTCTGCTGTTTCCTCAATATATTCTGGCAATAGAAATGCCTCAGGATAACCGCGTTGAGTCCCAATGTAGTCAACTATTTCATCCACTTCAGGAGTGTCAACAAATCCACATTGTATTCGAATAACATCATTTCCATTTGAAAATAACATATCACCACGTCCAATTAATTGATTGGCTCCGCCGGAATCTAAAATTGTTTTAGAATCAATACTGGAAGTAACTCTAAAAGCAATACGTGCCGGGAAATTAGCCTTAATAATTCCAGTAATAACATTTACAGAAGGTCTTTGAGTTGCAACGATTAAGTGAATTCCAATTGCACGAGCCAATTGGGCTAATCGTGCAATGGGTGTTTCTACTTCTTTCCCTGCAGTCATTATTAAATCAGCAAATTCATCTATAACCAAAACTATATAGGGTAAATATCGGTGTCCTTTTTCTGGATTTAATTTTCGGTTAATGAATTTCTGATTATACTCTTTTATATTCCTAACCAGCGCTTCTTTTAATAACTCATAACGTTGATCCATTTCTACACAAAGACTATTCAATGTAGCTACAACTTTGCTTGTATCGGTAATTATAGCGTCTCCATCATCGGGTAGTTTAGCTAAAAAATGTCGCTCAATTTTATTGTAGATAGCAAGTTCAACTTTTTTTGGATCGACTAAAACAAATTTTATTTGAGAAGGGTGTTTTTTATAAAGTAGCGAAACTAAAATAGCATTTAACCCAACAGACTTACCTTGTCCAGTAGCCCCAGCCATTAATAAGTGTGGCATCTTAGATAAATCTGCTACAAAGGTTTCATTAGAAATTGTTTTTCCCAGTGCTACAGGTAATTCCATATTGGAATTTTGAAACTTGTCAGAAGCAATAAGCGCTTTCATAGACACAATGTCAGGATTAGAATTAGGGACTTCAATACCAACAGTTCCTTTTCCGGGCATTGGAGCAATAATACGAATGCCTAGAGCAGATAAACTCAATGCAATATCGTCTTCTAAATTTTTGATTTTAGAAATTCTCACACCTGCCGCAGGAACTATTTCGTATAATGTAACGCTTGGACCTATTGTTGCTTTTATTTTAGAGATTTCAATCTTATAGTGTCCTAAGGTCTCAATAATTCTATTTTTATTAAGCTCAAGTTCTTCTTTGTTAACTTGAATATTTCCACTACCGTGGTCGGCTAACAATTCAATGCCAGGCAATTGATATTGAGATAAATCTAATTTTGGATCGTACAATCCAAATTCTTTTACCTTATCACTTAATTCTGTTTCGCTTAAAGCTTCTTCTTCTTTTGGAGCCTCAACTTCCAATTCTTTAGAGTCTTGATCAGATATTTCAGTAACAACTGTCTCTACTATTGGCTCTGGTGCTAGTTCATTTTCCAAGTCCAAAATAGGAGTTGCTATTTCTTCTTTTATCGGAAATTCAATTGGTTCATGCACTTCCTCCTTTATAATATCTTCTTCTTTAATTAAATTTTGAGCTATATTTTCATCTTCAGGAATAAAATCAAGTTTTTCAATTTTCATCGAAGCTATTAAATTACTTACCCAATTAAATGAAGGGTTAAATAGCACAATTACCGATAAAAAACCTGTAAAACAGACAAAAGATGCCGCTCCTACGCTACCTGCTATATTTGTTATCCATGAAATAATTTCAGCTCCATATAACCCACCCATAAAGTCATAAGGGCTTTCAAAAAAGAAGCCCATGCAAATAGATAGCCATACTAATGAAACTACGGAAATTTTTAGGGTTTTGGTAATAGGTAGTAGGCTGGTTTTTAATAATATTCTTACGCCAATAATAAAAAATATAAAGGAGAAAATGTAAGATGAAATCCCAAACCAAACTTTTAAAAATTTATGAGCGGAGTATGCACCTAATTTTCCTAGCCAATTAGAAACTTGGATTGAGTCATCGGAAAAAACAAAAGAAAATGATTTGCCATCTATGATATTGTAATCAACTTTCCATGTAAATAAATAAGATGTAAATGCTATTAGTAAATAAAAAGAAAAAAGAATAAATAAAAGTCCAATTGATTTGTGTAATCGTTCATCTTTTAAAAAAGAGATAACACTTTTAAACTTTGAGGTTCCCTTTTTTTTCTTACTCTTCTTTGTTGAAGATTCTTTTTTTTTATATGCATTTTTAACTTTGTCCATGGAAGATACTATCAGCTTTACCAAAAGTAAAAGAAAAGTATAAGTTTATGGTAGTTGTTGAATGCTCTTTTAAACGAATTAATGTTAGCAACAAACAAAAAAAGCTGCCTTAACATAAAGCAGCTTTTAAAATAAAGTTCTTGTAGGTTTACTGACCCATTGACTTCATGAAATCTTCCATTGACATTTCTTCATATCCTTCAGGGATTTCAAACAACTTTTTAGAAACTTTTTCTTTAGAAACAGATTTTGCAGCTAAAGTCATTAGCATTCCTTGCGCATTAATAGAATATTCTAAAGGGTACCCTTTTAATCCAGGAAGTTTATCGTTTGCTTCAGAAGGAATTTCCTCCGTATAGAATACTTCCAATTCCTGTTCTTCTCCAGCTTGGTCTTTAGTAGTATATATTGCCTTTTTACATTCATAGCCAGCAATTGTTTTTGTTTCTTTCGAGTACACTATAGTTGGTGTTGGTTGTTCCTTGCCGTCATCATTCATTGTGATTGCCATTTTTTTACCCATCATATTCATGAGTAAAACAGTTGTTTTTGCTTTTGTATCTGTAATAACATTTTGGTCTCCCATCATTGTTTTTTGTTCAATGCGAACATGTCCTTTAGTAATGTAAACTATCATTTCCGAAGGAAGCATAGAACGCTGAGCTTCCATCGCTTCGGGCAATTCATAGTCTATTCCGAATGTTATTTTTCCTTCAAAAACTTGTGCACTAACACTACCGATAAGTAGGCTTAAGCATAACAGTGATATTAATTTAGTTTTCATTTTATGTAGTTTTTAGTTTCGTAATTTCAATTTTCGTGCCAAGCAAATATTAAATTTCAAAGGTAATAATTACTTTTTTGATTGCGTGTTAATATCTGTTAATTAGTCTGTTTAGGAATTAAGAAGGGGTTGTGGTCAGTAATTAATATGAAAATGATTTTGAAATTTCATCCATTTCAAACAACATCCTTTCTAATGTGACCTCTTTATACCCCTGAGGAACATTAAAAATAGAGTCATTAACTTCCACAGTGTCCATTTTTGTTGCAATCATTCTAGCTTGAATTCCAAATTGTTTGAATTCATATGCTAAAAGAACCCCTTCAATTTCACTATATTGATTGCACCAGTTACTATTTTTTATGTCAACGTCAAACGTTTCATGTAATTCTACGTCATATCCGTCTGCTAAATAATCAAATATTGCATTTTTCTTTTCGCAAAAGGCACCAGCAATAGAGTCAAATTCACCTACTTTTAAAATATCTGGAGTAGGGTGATTTTTTAACATTGACCTAGAAAGTGACTTGTCCAATGCACAATAGATTCTTTTTGGGCCTAAGTCAAGAATTAGAATTAACGTTTCATTGTTACAATCTGCAATAACTGTTGAGGAGAATAAACCACCTTTAGAAACATGATTTCTATAGACATTGTTTTTAAATGTCATTTCCATCTCATCGGGCATAATGCTTGCCATAAAAGCATCTTCATAATAAGGGTAAGTTAATTCAAAGTGAATTACACCTTCACTAATTTTGGAGACAACCACCTTTTCTTCTTCACAGCTAGAAAATAAAGCCGAAATAAAGACAATAGTAATGGATAATAAAAGTAATCGTTTTGTTAGCATTAACAGGACCTCATTAAGTCAAGGCTTTACAAATATATTATATTATTCGTCAAATAAAAGATTATTCACAAATTGCTGTCACAAATAGTTAGTTAGCATTGTCTTAAATCAAGAAAGCTATTCTAAATCAATTTTTAGCCCTCTTTTTTCCATGGGGTAGATATTAAATGTTCCCAATGATTTCGAAACTAATTCCCCAGAATTTAATTTGATGATTTTCCCACTACATGCAATAATACTTTTTCCTTGAAATTCAATTTCGCCAGTACCAATTAAAATGTCATCTTCCAGTATCGGTTTAAAGTAGTTTATTTTAAATTCAATCGTTGAGACTAATTTTTTTTTGTGGAAAACTTGAGATAGAGCCGTGGTTCCGATAACAGCATCCATCATAGCAGCAATTACACCTCCATGACCAACTCCGGGAGAGCTCAAGTGCTTTTGTGATACTGTAAGTCTATATTCAATGTCTCCGGCTCTTTTTTCGTTAAGTTCTAAATCTAAATTTTTATCAAAAAAATTAAATGCTTCATACAATTGTTTTACCGTCATTTCATGGGTGTTTATTGGATTTAACAAAAGTAAAAATAACTTGTATTGTTAAACTTTAAAATGGATTTATGTATTTCTTTTTGCTCTGACTCATTTGCAACGGCAATTATTATTTGTGAATCATTAAGATTGACAGTATCACAATCCTCCATTATTAACCCATAGATATTGTGACCTATTTTTGATTTAGAATTACATAGCCATCTAAAAGAATTATTAGTTTTTAATAATATTTGCGCAATTTCTTTCCCTTTTTTACTTGCTCCCCAGAGATAGAGTTGTTTGTTTGGATTACTGTCAATATCCATGAAATATTTGACTTTGAGTTGGATGAAATGATTGTCTTTGTAGTTGCTGTCGGTTCGGGAGGCTCTGTTTTCTGAATCTCTCCAAAAGTGCAAGATTTCTTTCGAACATTTAGGTGTCATTTTATTTTGATACATTCTAAAAGCTAGATCATAATCTTCAGGGTAAGTATCTGAATTAAACCCTCCACATAATTCAAAGTCCTCTTTCCACATCATCCAACAAGGTGATGGTATTGTACATTCTTTGTAGATTTCAGCGTAATTTAATTCACTAGACGATAGCCTATTTAGCCATTGCTCATATTTAATGTAGCCATTGCCTAAAGGTTTTTCTGAGAAGTATTGAACAAGGCCACTTGCAACAAATCCTTTTCCCGAAGTAATTAAAAGTTTATGTAATTTGTCTAGTTTAATCTTCGGCATAATGTCATCTGCATCCATACGAGTTATAAAAGCACCCTTTGAAACATTGTATCCAGTTTTTAAAGCTTCTATGATACCATTTCTATGATTGTTTAATACGGTAATTCTAGAATCTAATGCAGAAAAACGTTTTAATATCTGAAGTGTACCGTCGCTTGAATGGTCATTTACAGCAAGCAATTCCCAGTTTGGGTAATTTTGGGAAATAATCGACTCAATACATTCATCTAGAAATAGAGCCGCATTTTTAACGGGCATTATGATAGATATAAGTTTTGACACAAATACAAAAGTATAAATTCTAAAATGGTAAAACGAATAATCAAATTTACATAACACTTAATCATTAAGTCTTTGATATATTTTCAAATAGCCTTAGAATTGCATTGTATAAATTACTAAATTGTTAAGCTTATTAAAATCAAAAATCATGAAAAGTTATAATTTACTATTTAAAGCAGCATTTTTCGTTTTTCTATTACTCCTTATTCAAGGTTGTTCTGAACAAGTTCAGAAAAAAATGCGCGTAAATACTGAATTTGCTTCTTATATAGGAGCCTATACTTCAGGTATGATTTCTAAAGAATCCACAATTCAAATTCAGCTAACAGAGGATTATGATGGAGAGATAAACTACGATGCTCCAATTGAAGCTGATTTATTTGATTTTTCTCCTTCAATTTCTGGGGAAGCATGGTGGGTTAATTCTAACACAATTGAATTTATACCGGATGAATTATTAGCGTCTGGTCAAGAATATGAAGTTAATTTTAGACTTTCTGCTCTTATGGATATTTCGGACGACCTAGAAGTGTTCGCATTTAATTTTTCAACGGTAAATCAAAACTTTATGGTTTATTCTGATGGTCTATCAACAGCAGATTTTAGTGACTTTAAAAAACAAAAGCTAGAAGGGAGATTAGTAACAGCCGATTTAGCCGATTCTTTAAATGTTGAAAAGACTTTAAAAGCATATCAGAATGGTAAAGAATTAACGGTTGGTTGGATTCATATCGATGGTTTAGTGCATCGGTTTGTTGTCAGTGGAATAGTACGTAAGAAGAAACAGTCGTCTGTAAAACTTGTTTACAATGGGGGCGCTTTGGACGTCGATGAAAGTTTTGAAGAAGTTTTTGAAATACCAGCTTTGGGAGATTTTAAAGTTACAAAAATGGATATCATTCATGAACCCGAGCAGTATGTGCGGATTCATTTTTCGGATCCATTAAAAACAGATCAAATCTTAAAGGGAATAATAACGATAGAAGATTTAAGTAATCTTCGATTTTCAGTTGAGGGACATAATGTAAATGTTTATTTACCAAATAGGGTAGCTGGAAATAGAACAGTCACAGTTGACCCCGGAGTAAAAAATAGTAATGGTTACAAAATGATTAATGGTGATGCTATTGAATTGGTTTTTGAGGGGATTAAACCTGATGTTCGATTGGTTGGAGATGGGGTAATCATTCCAAATACTAATGAAGGTCTACTATTTCCTTTTGAAGCGGTAAATCTGAGAGCAGTGGATGTATACATAACTAAAATTTACCAAAAGAATGTACTACAGTTTTTGCAAGTAAATAATTTGAATGGAAGCTATCAGCTAAAGCGGGTTTCCAATGAAGTTATGCGTAAAAGGATTGATTTAAATCAAATGTCAAAAGTTAACCTACATGAATGGAATAGGTTTCAATTAGATTTAAGTGAAATGTGTTCTGTTGATCCTGGAGCAATTTACCAAATTGAATTACGATTTAAACAAGCATATAGTGTATACGGTTGCGATGGACAGCAAATGGATGGAAATCTTGAAGGATTAGAAGTTGCTCAGGACAAAGATTGGAATGAAAACGGCTGGGAATCCTATGATTACTGGTACGATTACGATTATTGGGATTATGATGAAGATTATGATTATAAAGAAAGAGAGAACCCTTGTAATGCTTCCTATTATCGAAATAAATCTATTAAAGCAAATGTTTTGGCTTCAGATGTTGGTATTGTAGCAAAAGCAGGAGGCGATAAAACAATGCATATTTTCTTGAATAATATACTTTCTACGGACCCTATTCAGGGTTCTACAATTGAATTTTACGATTATCAACAGCAATTATTGGGGAGTACTGTTTCTGATGAAAAAGGAATGGCTTCTATTAAATTAAATAAAAAACCTTTTGTTGTAGTTGCTAAGTTTGGTAACCAAAGAGGGTATTTGAAACTTAGAGATGGAGAAGCACTTTCTATGAGTAAGTTTGATGTAGCAGGCGCAACTGTTCAGAAAGGAATTAAAGGGTTTATATATGCAGAGAGAGGAGTATGGAGACCTGGTGACTCTATATACGTTTCATTTATGCTCGAGGATAAAAATAATATTCTCCCCGTAAAACATCCTGTAACATTTGAACTATATAATCCAAAAGGTCAGGTAGTAGAAAAGAAAGTGACTTCTAAAAATGTAAATGGATTATTTGACTTCAGAACATCAACTGCAATGGAAGATGTTACAGGTAATTATTTAGCGCGCGTTAAGGTGGGAAATAGAATTTTCACTAAAAACTTAAAAGTTGAAACAGTAAAACCAAATCGTTTAAAAATATACCTTGATTTTGGAAAAGATAAGTTGTCTCAATTAGATGAATCAAATCAAGGGACAATTAGCGTGAAATGGTTACATGGAGCAATTGCAAAAAATCTTAAAGCAAAAATTGATTTAACCGTTAATTCAAAACGAACAACATTTAAAAAGTATGAGAGATTTGTTTTTGATGACCCTTTAAAAAGTTACAATACGGAAGAACAAACTGTGTTTGAAGCTTATGTTGATGAAAATGGAGAAGCAGCTGTTGATCCAGATATTTATATTGGAAATTCTGCTCCTGGTATGTTGACTGCTAACTTCGTTACAAAAGTATTTGAAGAAGGTGGTGGGTTCAGTATTGATCGTTATTCAATCCCTTATTCTCCCTATAAAAGTTATGTTGGGGTAGATGTTCCAGAAGGAAACCTTTACAGAGGAACGCTGGTTACAGATGAAGACCATACGATTGATATTGCAACTGTAGATGCAAATGGAAAACCTATTTCTAGAAGCAATTTAGATGTAAAAGTTTACAAAATTCAATGGCGTTGGTGGTGGGATAGTTATGATAATAATTTGGCAAGTTATCTTGCTAAATCCAGTACAATTCCAGTTTACACGAACAAAATTAGCACTGCAAAAGGAAAAGGACAATTTAAATTCAGAGTTAACCGACCAGAATGGGGTAGGTATGTAGTTCAAATTACAGATCCTATAAGCGGTCATACAACAGGGAAAGTGTTTTATATAGATTGGCCTTACTGGGCTAGAACAGAAAGAACAAATTCTGAAAACGCAACAATGTTAGCATTTTCTACGGATAAGGAAACTTATTCGGCTG
>Ga0206130_10006780_pt1 | contig 12949 bp, 14 predicted proteins | sample Helgoland_Spring_9_FD_148637 | JGI IMG/M metagenome (GOLD analysis project Ga0206130, IMG submission 148637) | Pelagic subsurface seawater microbial communities from Kabeltonne, Helgoland, North Sea - Helgoland_Spring_Bloom_20160512_1 | ecosystem: Environmental > Aquatic > Marine > Epipelagic ... | reverse complement strand
CTACTCCATGACACAATGGTATCCCAAACTTTGTGAATATGATTATCAAGGCTGGCACTCTAATCCGTACATTGGAAGAGAATTTCACGGTGTATGGGGTGATTTTGATGTCAGCATAACTATCGACAGTGATTTTGTGATTGGAGGCACTGGATACTTGCAGAACCCAGAATCAATTGGTTATGGTTATGCAGCTGATCCAACATCAAGACCTAAAAAACATACTTGGAGATTTTTAGCTCCAAATGTGCATGATTTTGCTTGGGGCGCAGATCCTGACTACACCCATAAGAGTTTTGTCAGAAAAGATGGAATTACAATGCATTTCTTCTACCAGGAGGGCGAAGAGACAAAAGAGAACTGGGAAATGCTTCCAGAGGTAATGGACAAAGCATTCGATTATATCAATGAAAGATTTGGTCAATATCCTTATGAGCAATATTCGTTTATTCAAGGTGGAGATGGTGGTATGGAATACCCTATGGCTACTTTAATTACAGGAAAAAGAACCTTAGGGTCATTAGTAGGTGTATCTGTGCATGAACTCATGCACTCTTGGTACCAGATGATGCTTGGAACAAATGAAAGTCTGTACTCTTGGATGGATGAAGGATTTACCACTTTCGGAACAAATGAGACGATGAATCATCTTTCTGGACTAGGTTACATTCCTGGCAGAAAGGAAGTAACAAATCCTTTTAGTCGAACCTATCAAGGATATAGTTACCTTATACAATCTGGAAAAGAAGAGCCCTTGAGCACCCACGCAGATCATTTCCAAACTAACTATGCTTATGGAAATGCCTCTTATACAAAAGGTTGTATTTTCTTGAAGCAAATGGAATATATTGTTGGCAAAGAAGTATTTGCTAGAGCAATCAAAAGGTATTTTGAGGAATGGAAGTTTAAACATCCAAATCCAAATGATTTCATTCGAGTATTTGAAAAAGAATCCGGCCTAGAATTGGATTGGTACAGAGAATACATGGTCAATAGTACCCACTTTATTGATTACGGCATAGAATCTTTTGGCCAATCTAAAACATCCCGAAAGGGAACCGATATTGTTATTAACAGAATTGGTCTAATGCCAATGCCCATAGACGTTGCCGTTACTAATAATAAAGGAGATATCGTCACATACAGTATTCCTTTAGTAATCATGCGCGGAAATAAAATAACGAACAGAAAAGACAAGAATTGGAAGGCAGCAGATGCATGGCCTTGGACCAATCGAAGCTATACACTTACTATTCCAATAGACCCGGATAAAATATCAAATATCCAAATTGATACATCTGGTGGTTTAGCAGATCAAGATGAAGAAAACAATACACTTAATTAATAAAAAAAGGGAGCCTAGCAGCTCCCTTTTTTTATACTGGATATTCAATTCGAACATGATTCATGCTCTTTAACCGAAGCTTAAAAATCGACTTACAGTGTTCTAACTCTTGAAAAGTAAGTGGAGATTCATTTAGTTGTCCATTTGCAACCTTAGAATCGACAATTTTATCAACTAAATCATCTATATCAATGGCTGTCGGAGCCTTCAAACTCTTTGATGCTGCTTCTAATGAATCTGCTAGCATTAGTATACTCTGCTCTTTGGTATAAGGAAGTGGACCTGGATAAGTATAATCTGATTCTGAAACTTCCCCATCAGGATTCTGAAGCATTGCAGTTTTGTAAAAGAATTCTGCCCGAGTGGTTCCATGATGGGTGCGGATAAACTCGATCAAAGGTTTTGGAAGTTTGTGCTCCAAGGCCACTTCTACCCCATTCGTAACGTGACCAATAATAATTCTAGCTGATTCTTCTGGCGAGAGTTTATTGTGAGGGTTATCCGCTTTTTGATTCTCAATGAACATTAGAGGATCCCGAAGTTTTCCAATATCATGGTACAGTGCACCTACTTTTACAAGTAAGCCATTTGCTTTAATCTTTTCAGCCGCAGCTTCTGCTAAATTGGACACTTGCAATGAATGCTGCAATGTTCCTGAAGCATGTTCTGCCATATCCTTGAGCAAAGGATGGTTAAGGTCGGAAAGTTCCACTAGAGTAAAGTCCGAGGTAAACCCAAAAAGGCGCTCTAATAATGGAATCAATGGGAATGCTAATAAACAAAGAAGTGCATTGAGGGCAAGCCAAATCAAAAATTGAAAATAAACAGCATCGAAAATAACGCCTTGCAATAAACTAGTGCCAAAGAATGCCAAAACATAGGATACAAAAATCCAGACAATTGATTTGAAAAAGGCATTCCAATTTCTAGCATTTGGCTTACTTAAAATAGCAGATATACCTACAATAAGTTGGATGACAGTAAATTGATATCCTTCCTTTGAAATCAAAGACGCGACAATTACAATGATCAAATGAACGAATAAAGCCAAGCGATCAGAATAAAATATTCGCACCACCATTGGTGCTATTGCAAATGGAATAATGTAAACACTCAGCCCTTCAATAGACTCTACCGCAAAGGTTAGGTAACTATAACCGACAATAAATAAAAGCATAAACAACAAATGCTTAAACTCTCTCAATATTTCTGGCATAGTATTCAAAAGATAAAGCCAAAACATAGTCATCAACAAGGTCAACAACAGAAAGTAACCACTAAAAACTAGCCAATAAGACATAGAATCTGTGGATGTATCATTTTGAAAAGCCTTAAATGAATACAATCTACGATAAGAAGATGGCCCAATATAATCCCCAGAATTAACAATAGGTGATCCTTGTTTCATGACCCCCTTGGCAACTAGGATTGCATCTGATTCTGCTTTAAGAAATTTCTGTGTAAGCGAATCAGAATAATAAATATTGGTCTTAATAAAGTCTGGTATAAGCGGCAACAAAAAATCAGAGTCAACTAATTCAGAATACTTGAGGGTATCGATCAAAAGTACTTTATAAGCATCTTCTGTCTTGAAGTCCGTTGCCAATTTTTGGCTAGCACTTATACCCTTAACAAGATTAAATACACGCCTATCTTTTTGGATTGAATCCTCGATAACACCTGCATTATAAATCTTATCTAGTAACTCTATGGAATAACTTTCATAGAGTTTTGAGTTCTTCTTTAAATGTGGGAACAGGCTGCTATTTCCTAATTGCTCTAAACGCAAATTAAATTCCACCTTAAAAGCACTAATTGCGGAGTCTTTTACGACTGAATTATACAAAAAGTAAGGCGTAAATCCCGAGACTAGGGCAATACGTTCTTCTTCTAATTCCTCTTCAAACTTGAGCAATGGAATGTCCTGCTGTGCGACCAGGTCGTCATATTGCCAATATTGGTCTTGTGCAAATTGATAGTCAAAAACTCTTTGTTTAGGACATAACAATGCAATTATAAAGATACTGCTCAAGATCAGGCTGAACTTGAACAGATTGGACCATTTAACTTGATTTAATTGTTCTTTTATTCCCATTCAGAATGTAAAATATGCTTTAAACCAAGATAAAGGAAAAATAGATTACTTTATGAATTAATCCCAAATTGATGCCCCTAATTTAGATTATCTAAGACCTTTCCATTCTTTTTCTTCGATATTAAGCTTGTGAGCATAATACCTAGAAAGAGTAAAGAAATAATCCGAAAGCCTATTCAGGTACATGATCAACAATGGATCGCAAGTCTCATTTTCATTCAATGCAACGACTAATCGTTCTGCCCTTCTGCATACAGTTCTACAAATATGAGCAGAAGAAATAAGCAGGTGTCCTGAGGGAAGAATAAAATTCTTCAAGGGTATTAGTTGCTCATCATACAAATCAATTTCCATTTCAAGAGACTTGATATGCTTTTCCTCGATATTAGGTACCACTAGCTCTTTGGCTGGGTCAGAGGCAAGCACACTACCAAGATTAAAGAGCTCATTCTGTACGAACTCAAGATGTGGCACAGAACAATCATACTGCTCTGATAAATCTACAAGATAGCCAAGATGTGCATTCAGTTCGTCTACCGTCCCATAGGCTTCTATCCTAAGATTATGCTTAGGTATTCGAGCACCTCCAAATAAACCAGTTGTCCCAGAATCACCAGTTTTAGTATATATTTTAAATGCCATTACATTAGTTTGTATTGTATCTGTGATTAACATCTAGGGAATCAACAATGTTTTCATTTTTCTCATCCGACTCCACCAAACCATCTCTCAATCTTATAATGCGATGAGCATGTTGAGCGATATCAGGTTCATGGGTTACTAGAATAACCGTATTTCCCATTTTATGAATACGTTCGAATATACTCATTATTTCAATAGACGTCTTGGTATCAAGGTTTCCAGTAGGTTCATCCGCCAAAATAATTGAAGGATTATTAACCAGAGCTCTAGCAATAGCTACCCGCTGCCTTTGGCCTCCTGACAATTCATTAGGCTTATGTGTAAGTCTATCTCCCAGTCCAACCATCCCAAGGGCATGCTCCGCTTTTTCATTTCTAATCTTCCGAGAATCCCCTGAATAAACCAAGGGTAAAGCGACATTATCTAAAGCAGAAAGACGTGGAAGTAAATTAAAGGTTTGAAAAACAAACCCAATTTCCTTGTTTCGAACTTCGGCAAGATCAGAATCAGCCATTTCAGACACGTCATTTCTGTTTAAGGAATATGCTCCACTTGTAGGTGTGTCCAAGCAACCAAGAAGATTCATCAAGGTTGACTTACCAGAACCCGAAGGACCCATTAAAGCGACAAATTCATTTTTATCAATATCAAGGGAAACTGTCTTTAGTGCTTCCACTCTCTCCGTACCCATTTGATAGATCTTACTTAGGTCTTTTATTTCAATTAATGCTGACATTCATTATTAGTTTTGCTCCTGCCAAGATAATAATTGATATGTTCTTGAATTAAATATTTAGATAAATCACTTAATTTCTCTGCTTAACTTTTTAGAATATCAAATATAATCTAAATTTGTAGCTGTTTATGATAACTAAAAATACTGGGCGTCTTATGAGCGACATTAAAAACCAAACAAATTTCAATCACATAGCCATTGCTGGAAATATAGGTGCAGGGAAGACTTCACTTTCTAGTAAACTCGCACAATTCTTCAAATGGGACGTGCACTTTGAATCTACAGATGACAACCCATACCTAAGTGATTTCTACCACGACATGCATCGATGGTCTTTCAATCTTCAAGTATACTTCTTACACAGCAGATATAGTCAAATACTAGATATCCAGAAAGGTGATAAAACTGTCATCCAAGACCGCACAATATTTGAAGACGCAAATATCTTTGCCCCGAACCTGTATGAAATGGGGCTAATGGATGGACGTGATTTTGAAAATTACCTAAATCTATTCAAAACCATGTCTCAGCAAGTAAAAGCACCAGACTTGCTAATATATCTGCGTGCATCTACTTCTACCCTAGTCAAACATATTCAAACTCGTGGAAGAGATTATGAAGGAACGATGAGTATCGACTACCTCAAAAGCTTAAATGAACGCTATGAAGAGTGGATCAAAAACTACAAGGAGGGTAATTTGTTAGTAATTGAAGTAGACAATTTAGATTTTGTCAACTCACCTGAAGATTTAGGCTATATTACGAATCGAGTTCAACGTGAACTTCACGGACTATTTTAACAAATGGAGATATATACAGACATCTTGGCATCTTGCCGAGAATCAAACGCTAAGCTTGTAGCAGTATCAAAGACCAAACCAGTAGAGCAAATTAAGGCACTATATGATAAAGGTCAACGTATTTTTGGGGAAAATAAAGTGCAAGAACTTGTTGAAAAACAAGCTCTGCTCCCCAATGATATAGAATGGCATCTTATTGGTCATCTCCAATCTAACAAGGTAAAATACATAGCCTCATTTGTTGATCTAATACATGCTGTAGATAGCATCAAACTGCTTAAGGAAATCAATAAGCAGGCAAAGAAATACGATCGAACAATCGATGTCTTATTGCAAATTAAAATAGCTGAAGAAGACAGTAAATTCGGCATTGAATCAAAAGAAATAGATACTTTTCTAAATGAAATCCAGCAGCTTTCCCTTGAAAATATCCGGATAAAAGGTCTCATGGGAATGGCGACCTTCACAGATAATAAAGTCCAGGTAGAGACTGAATTCAAACTTCTAAAGAGTTTATTTGAAAAACTTAGGAATACAGACCTGATTGATATGGAAGCTTTTAAAGAAACATCTATGGGAATGTCAGGAGACTATAAAATAGCACTAAAGACGGGAAGCACTATGATTAGAATCGGAAGTCTATTGTTCGGAAGTAGAGATTATCCAAAATAAGCTAATCTTCAGGCTCAGTCCTCTCCTCACTCAGTTCAATACTATCTTCTAAAGACTCTATCCGATCTATTAGTTTAGAATAAAAGTCTTCTAGACTAGACTCCCTGATCATTAAATCCATAAATGAGTCTACCTGAGTACTATCCAGGTTATGTTTCGACAGAACCTCTTGATAGTGATAGTTATGCATTGAGTCTTTTTCAAAACCAAAATATTTTGAGCTTGCAGCCTTTGCTACGTATATATCTTCCATTACCTCTAACCAAAATAATTCTTCTTCAGCAGAAAGATTATGCTTTTTGATGCAGGCACTAAAAAGAAGAATTAAAAGAAAAAAACTAAAGAAATACCGTTTATCTTTTAGCACCCTTGAACATTTTTGGAAATATAAAATATTCAATACTCCCTTTACGAGCACTCCATTGCTCCCAAGAATCAATATTGCTAACAATTTTCACTAATCCACATGTTGGAACATTAGGAATCTTTTGACCCTCAAATTGATTTGCTATTGCAGTAAATGAAGGGTTGTGCCCAAATAAAGCTACAGATTCAAATGCGGCAGGAAGGGAACGTATAACGTCATGTACATCTCTGCTCATCGAACAATATAAATTTGCTGAATGTAAAACACGATCTGTACCTTCAAAACCGAATTCCTTTGCAAAAAAGTTTGCTGTAGAATTCGCTCTGACTGCTGTGCTGGTTACTATTGCATCAACATCTCCTTCTCTTTCTTTAAAAACAGAAGCCATCATCGGTCCATCTGATAATCCCCTTTTGTTAAGTGGTCTGTCATGATCACGTAAATCTGCATCTTCCCAACTAGATTTAGCATGCCGAATCAAGTAAATTGTTTTCATATACAGGAGCGATTTATTAGCTTGAATAGTTTTTTTGAGCTAGTTCAACAAGTGCCCAGCTCAGCAAATGTACTATTTAAATAATAAGTTTGCAGGAAATATCAAGCTAATTTTAAAAAGCCTTGAATAATGATTTAAACCTTGTTATTTTTAGAGTTTATCAAACTTCCAGATAATAATTCATGACAATTCCAATTAATAACATAGAACACTATTTCGACGAGAACCTAGTTCTCATTGCAGAAAATATATTGGAAAACAAACAAGTTCATGCATTAACTAAGCATGAACAGGGAGTTTGGACAGCTGATGTTCAAGGTTTTGAAGTTGAAGTTCAAATTAAGTCTTCAAAGATTGTTGCATATACCTGCGAATGTCCAAAAGGCAATGAAAGTTGTTCGCATGTTGTAGCAACTATAATGCTTATAAGAAGAAGAATCATTCAAAAAAACCTGGAACAGCAAGAAAAAAAAGAACGCTCATTCATACCAAACAAATTAAATACAACTGCAATTCTTAAGCAAGTTTCAGATGACAACATTCGTGAATTCGTTCGGAATTATGCCAGAACAGACAAAAAGTTTTCTACTGCACTAAAAGCTGCATTCATTCATAAGGTTGATGTGGCGGATGACAACAAGTACTATACTTATTTAAGATCAATCCTTCCAGTTAAAGAATATAAAAACCCAAGCTTCAATAGTGGGAGGAAATTACTAAATGCATATACCACTCTGCTAGATGGTTCAGAAGAATGTTTTGTACTTGGAGAATTCCTTGAAGTATGGCTTTGTGTATCCTCAATTTTAAGTTTTCACTACCCATTGAGCGATAAGTCAAATATCCAAAAACACAACTTTGAACCTCTAATACTAAAAACAATACAAATGCTTTCGAAGGCCTATCTGAATACGAATGCATTAGAACTGAAAGAGAAAATAGAGCTATTTACAATTGAAGAAATACACAAAGTTCACTATCGATTAGACAGCAGTGCTTTTATGTATTGGCTCAAATTACTGTATAAATTCAACAAGCCTGATACCGCCCGAATTTCAACGCTTTGCCAAAAAATACTTTCAAATGGAAGCATTGAACTTCAGAAAAAAGCAGCAATCTTTGCTTTATACATTGGTCTCATAAAAAAATGGAAGCAACTCAAAGACTTAAAACAATGGTTAAAGTCTACCTATCTCCCACCAGCTCTCTTGCTTAAGGCAGCTGAAAACTTATACCTGCAAGGCAATGGGAATGATGCAAAATGGTTACTTAAAAACATTAGTACAAAAACCTTAACAACAGAAGAATCTTTGCTTCTGAAACAAGGCTTGTTCGAAACGGAGATCCAGTCCGATCAATATGAGGCTGCAATTAAAATCGGCTTAGAATGCTTCAGGATAAAACCAGAAAAATTATACTTTACGCGTCTTTTTCAAACTCAATCAAGTGCTCAAAAAGAAGAAATAAAATCACTGTTTGTAAAAGAATTAGAAAACATAAGTGATAAGAATGTTAAGGCTAGAATCCAATGTCAACTTTCAATAGCTGATGCCGACATCAGTGAATTGATTGCTACACTCAAGCGATCAAAAGACCTAAACTTATACATTGAGTTTTTAGAGGATATAAGTCTCGATTACCAGTCAAAACATAAAGAGCTTATACAAATTCTCTTGAAGGAGTACTTAAAAGAACATTTTGGAGAAAAACCTGCCATAAAAATAAGAGGTCTATTAAAAGAATATAACAAGATAGGAAACAACGAATTGCGAAATGTTACTGAAAATTACATCCAGAAAAATTATGCTTCAAGAAAGACGCTTATCGATGAAATTTTATATTATTGAGCAAAAATCAAGATAAATGAAGATCGCTTTTTGGCAGATAGGGAAGACAAAAGAAAATTATCTAAAATCTGGAGAGGAACAATATGAAAATCGCCTAAAGCATTATCTAAGTTTTGAATCTAAAGTTTTTCCTGATATAAAGAATGCGGGCAAACTAAAACCCATTGATTTAAAGAAAGCAGAAGCTAAGATGATACTTGGCCAAATTCAAAATTCAGATCATCTAATCTTATTGGATGAAAATGGAAAAACCTATACTTCATCAGAATTTGCGTCTTTTAATGAGAAGCTTTTTCATTCAGGCTCAAAAAGAATAATATATCTTGTTGGAGGTGCATTTGGCTTTGACCAAAGTTTGTATGACCGTGCTGATCGAAAAGTAGCCTTATCAAAAATGACCTTTACACATCAAATGGTTCGACTATTTTTCCTAGAGCAACTCTATAGAGCTATGACTATTCTTAAAAATGAACAATACCACAATACCTAAATATGGATACTAATTTCATTATCATAATTTTTACTGTCGCCGTATCAATCTATGTAATCTACAATCCTGAATACAAGTCTCGATTACTGCACTATCCTTATAATGTCAAAAAAAATAAAGAATACTACAGATTGATTAGCAATGGATTTATTCATGCAGATTACATCCATTTGTTCTTCAATATGTTTACACTCTACTTTTTTGGAGGTATGGTTGAAGACCTGTTTACTGCTAAATTTGGAATGTGGGGAGATACAATTTTCATCCTTTTTTATATTTCAGCTATTGCCTTTTCTTGTCTTCCTTCACAAAGAAAGCACGCTGAAAACCCGGCATATGCTGCATTAGGAGCCTCAGGTGCTGTTTCATCGGTTTTACTGATTGCCATCATCTTACAGCCTACTATGACTTTATTGATCTATGGAGTATTACCCGTGCCGGCTTGGATATTGGGTATAGGTTATATTTGGTATTCAAATAGAGCCTCAAAACAACAGCAAAGATCAAACATCGGGCATGATGCTCACTTATATGGCGCCTTCTACGGATGTTTAGTCATGGCATTATTATATCCTTCCTCCTACCCAAGAATGATACAAGAAATAATTGCATGGCTTCCGATATAGAACTTAAAAACCCTTGGAAAAAGAAAAACTCTAAACTTGTCTATGAAAATCCATGGATACGCGTAAATCATGATGAAGTAATCGATCCAGGCGGTCAAGATGGAATATATGGTAGGGTTCAATTTAAGCATTACGCTGTTGGTATAATCGCCATTGATAAACAACAGAATATATATCTAGTTGGGCAATATAGATATGCTATAGATGCTTACAGCTGGGAAATCCCTGAGGGAGGATGCCCCTTGAACCAAGACCCATTAGAGGCAGCAAAAAGAGAATTAAAAGAAGAAACTGGCATCCATGCGAAAGATTGGCAAGTGCTACAAAAAGTGCATACCTCCAATTCTGTAACAGATGAATTTGGCATAATTTACTTAGCTCAAGATCTGATTTTCGGAGAAGCAGAACCTGAATCCTGCGAAGATCTTAGATTAAAAAAAGTGAAAGTAACACAGGCATTAGATTGGATATTTAATGGGAAAATAACTGACGCAATAAGTGTATGCGGTATTCAAGCATACATCTTGCAAAAGAGTAAAACAGACCTGTAAATAAAAACATCCATTACTAAACCAGCTAGAACAACTACCTAAACTTTAGGCTAATGCACCTTATTTGATGTGTATCAATATAGGATCATTATATTGCTTTGTACATTTTAAGATGTGCTATGCCTACCTCTGTAAATGGTTCTCCTTCTTGAATATAATCCAATCGTTTGTAAAATTTAATAGCAGTATCTCTAGCATTTAAAACGATTTTTGTAAATCCCTTTTCATTACAAAAAATTTCACTCTCCTTAACTAAAATAGACCCTAATCCTTTGGATTGATATTGTTCTGCTACAGCTACTTGACGCATTTTTATTGAACCATTTTCCTTCGGACTCATGACTAAACAAGCAGCAAGATCACCATTGTAAAGCAGGGATAGATGAAAATCCTCATATTCTTTCTCTAAATCCAAGGGATCAAATTCTAGGCCAAGTGGTTTTCTTAGAATTTTGTCTCTTAAACCAATTGATAAATCATACAGTGGCGTTAAAAATTCTATCTCTTGAAAAACAAGCTTATCATTCTGCATAACTATATACGCTGTTACTATTATTTAATGCGGATTTTGCGACATCTAAATTATACCCCTCTAACAAATTCAACTTGCTAAAATAATTGAGGATATGCTCGGTAGGCATATTCCCAGTAAGGTCATCCTTGGCCATTGGGCAGCCACCATAGCCTTTAAAGGCACCATCAAATCTTCTGCATCCGTTTTCATATGCAGCATGTATCTTGGGCTCCCATTCATTGGGCTTAGTATGTAAATGTGCTCCAATTTCTATGTCCGGGTATTTTGAAATAAGCCCGGAGAAAAGATATGCAATACTTTCTGGTGTAGCAACACCTATTGTATCAGACAACTGTAGTATGGAAAATCCATGTTTAGTCAGCTGATCAACCCAATAAGCGACAATTTCTACATTCCAAGGATCCCCATAAGGATTTCCAAAACCCATAGATAGATAAACTACAACTTCCTTGTTAGACTTATCTGCAAGCTCTTTTATTCGGAGTAATCGCCCCATAGAGTCTTCTATACTTGCATTTGTATTTCTAAGCTGAAAGGTTTCAGATATTGAAAAAGGATACCCTAAATATTTGATTTCCTCAAACTCACAAGCTTGGGATGCTCCTCTTGTATTTGCAACTATTGCAAGCAGCTTAGTAGGTGTATCTAGATTCAAACCACTTAGCACTGCAGCTGTATCACGCATTTGCGGAATGGCCTTAGGAGACACAAAACTGCCAAAATCAAGGGTATCAAAACCTACTTTGAGCAACTCATTGAGATAAGTAATTTTGTGTTCTGTCGGGATAAAGTTCTTTATTCCTTGCATTGCATCCCTTGGACATTCAATAATTTTCATCAAGCGCAGATGGTTAATTACAAATTGGTATCAAAAATTTAAACAATAATAGCTTAAAGTAGTTCTCATCGATGTAACTTTGTACAAAATAATAAACGATCAATGCAAAAGTCTATCTTAAGCTTTATTGGATTTCTTTTATTCATAATTGGATTCCTTGCTATTTGTCTTAATCTTATTGGTGGGCAACTAACCTACCTTATGTGGATGAAGGATAGTTTAGGTGCCCAGGCAAGCATAGTAATCCAATTCCTAATGATTGTATTTGGAATAATCCTTGTCATACTCGCCCAAACTAATTTTGGACGTGAGGAACAAAAGAGAGATGCTTAAGCATTCTCCTCCCATAGGCAAGCGATATGAACACAAGTCATAACAGCCTTTTGCATATCTTGCCTACTAACCCATTCATGCTTTGAGTGAAATGCATGTTCTCCAGCAAAAATATTTGGACATGGCAAACCCATAAAGGATAAGCGTGATCCATCAGTACCACCTCGGATACTGGATTTTGAAGGCTCCATACCTGCGCGTCGAATAGCCTCTTCAGCATATTCAACAACTTGTGGATGTTCATCCAAAATCTCCTTCATGTTTCTATACTGCTCTTTGATCTCTATATCAATAGAAGATCCTGGCCATTGACTTAGTGCTTTTGTTGCTGCATCATTCAGTAGACTAGCTTTTTCACTTAATTTTGATGTATCAAAATCTCTTAAGATAAAGCGCAAACTTATCTGCTCAGCTTGTCCACTTATATAGTGAGGGTGCAAGAAGCCAGTACGTCCCTCGGTGGCTTCAGGAGAAAGATCTTGCGGCAATGCATTCAGAAACGCAGCGGCTACTTTTATAGCGTTGACCAATTTCCCTTTAGCAAATCCTGGGTGTGCACTCACCCCATTTATTGTA